>Ga0233431_1004456_pt1 | contig 15024 bp, 11 predicted proteins | sample SI_118_April2016_FD_179867 | JGI IMG/M metagenome (GOLD analysis project Ga0233431, IMG submission 179867) | Seawater microbial communities from Saanich Inlet, British Columbia, Canada - SI_118_April2016_200_MG | ecosystem: Environmental > Aquatic > Marine > Inlet | place: Canada: British...
AACGATGGTGGTTTGATTCTTAATTGAAAAAACTCGTTCTATTTCTGGCCTAACCTTTGATGACAACCAAAGGTTAGGCCTTTTTTTATAGATCACCACCACCCAAGGTTATCCTCTGTCAACTCTGTCTGATAAGGTCTTTTAAATAAAATATAACCGGTATTTACCTTTCCAAAAATCATTGAACTAGACAACGTTAATCTCTGCACTGAGTTGGTAAGCGGGGTCACGGCTTGAGAGAAGGAGTTAGTATGAGTGTCAATAAAGATAAATGGACAATGAGAGAACGCGTACTGGCAGTTCTCAAAGGAGAGTTGCCCGATCGCCTTCCTTTTATTGATCGGATTGAAATCTGGTATAATAGTATGCTTGCCGGAAAAGCCATTGTTGAGTACAAAACACCTGTAGGTACAGTCAGTGTTAGCTACGTATTCTCCAAAAGTATGATCGTTTTAAATGGTATGGAACCATATTTGACGGAACATTTAATTAAGGATACGGACGATTACCGAACCATTGAGTATATTTTAGAAAGGGCAGATTTCGTTCCGCTATATTAAGGAATTCAAAGCTGAAGAATCCAGCCTGGGCGCTAATGGTTTTCTTGTACCCAGTGTCCACCGAATTCCTTTTCAACAGGCTTTATTGGAATATCTGGGTGAAATGAGCCTGTTTCAATCATTGTATCATAGTAAAAACAAATTAAACCGGTTAATGCAACTTTTGGATCAGCAAATGGTGGAAATTCTCCATAGCTTGGCAGACATGGATCTACCTTATGTTGAGTATGGGGATAATCTGGATGGGATGATGACAAATCCCAATTTATTCAAAGAGTATAGTATTCCACAGTATCAGAAATACGCAGATATTCTCCATTCCCAGGGCAAAAAGACCGGTAGCCACACTGATGGTAATTTAAAATTTCTGGTGGACTTACTACCTGAATCCGGAATCGATGTTTGTGAATCTTTTACGCCTCAACCTTTAACCGATTTACCATTTGAGGAAGCCTGGAATAAATGGCGGAATGGACCGCTTATCTGGGGAGGAATACCCAGTGGATTACTTGAAAAAAGGACACCACAGGATGTTTTCGAGGCTTTTATTGATAATCTGTTAGCAACAGTGGGTAAGAGTCCTATCATCATCGGTGTGGGTGACATGGTCATGGATAACAATCTCATTGAGCGAGTCAAATATATTGCTGAGAGAGTTGAGAACCATGTCTTAAGTAGTTAACCAAATTTCAAGCGATTGAAAATATGCTGATTACGAAGGATTGGGTTTATAACTCTGCCATTTGCGATGTCCTGTCATTTCGAGTTTTTTTTACACAGATAAATTTGTGAAATGTAATCAATAAACTTGCTTGGATGTGTAGGGTGGGCAGTTTTTTTTGCCCACGCTGAAGAAACTCCGGATCCGACCTGCGGTTTTTGAAATACACTTTAAGCATTTACAATAATTTCAAGTTCCATAATAGGAAATAAGGACACTAGGCATGCATTTCCACACAACAATTTACCTTGATAGAAATCTAATTTCCTTGTGATCTATTTGCTTTGTAGTTTTGCTGTTTTTAAGATTTACGACCACGGAACACACGGAATACACGGAAGTAAAGCGTACTTGACTATTTTCTCTAGCTACTGCTCCCAGGAAATACCTGCATCGATCATGAATTTCCACACTGCAATCCACCTTGATAGAAATTTGATTTCCGTGTGGTCTGTTTGGTCCGTGGTAGTTTTTTTCTTAGACAAGGAGAGTAATATTCACATAGTTACTTGTTTTACCCTTCAATACCTAAACCTTAATCGGTGCCCGGTAAGATTGTTTGTAAGAACCTTGCGTGGATGTGTAGGGTGGGCAGTTTTTTTTGCCCAGGCTGAAAAAGATGGGCGTGTTCTTGCTGCAAGTCTCGCAATTCAGTGCAGGCCCATCCTACGGTTTTTGTCGTCCATGAACACTGAATTGCGATACTCTGAGTATGAGAAGTGAAACTTGCAGCTTCGATCGAAGGATCTTATCGCTCGGAGATTGAGATTCTTCGCAGGCTCAGAATGACAGTTAGAGTGATTTTATTAATACACTGTAATAATATGTAATAAATTTAAGTTAATTAACAGATGAAATGGTACACATCTCTATCATCTCGAGTTTCAGCACAGAAATGCCGTTTTTATTGTAAATCCAAATCCTGCCGATGCTGTAAATTATCAAGCTTAAAAAAATACTTGACATGATATATTTTTGTTATATATATCTTGAATACAAGAGTGATTGATCGATATTTTTTTTGAAAATACATTGATTAATCTTCAATGAATAAAAACTGGGTAATGTAAATTAAATTAAAGATGGACAGCTGTGAATATTTTAGATATATATAACATGTATATTATAAAAGTAATTATTACCCATGTGAACTCTTTGGACTTATTTGCGGATAGATGTGATTTAGGAAAAAGGGTTAACGATAAATTGATGATAACCAAAGCAAAAACTGAAATATGAAAAAAAACATAGATGCATTTTTAAAGGTATTGGACGCAAACGATAATAGTACTGGTGGCGGAACAGCCTCGGGAATTGCCGGCGCTATGGCAGCTGGTATGGTGGCGATGGTCGCTCGCTTGTCTATTGGAAAGAAAAATATGGCAGCGGCCGAACATTATGAAAGTATTGCCAATCAAGGGGAAAAACTGGCCATTGAGCTTTTTGATGGCGGACGGGAAGATTCTGATGCTTTTGCCCATGTCAGCACTGCTTATCGAATGCCCAAAGCATCGGATCAGGAAAAGGCTGAACGCTCCCAGGCAATTCAAAAAACCATGCAGCATGCTACTGAAGTTCCCTTGAAGAACGCCCAGGGATGTCATGATGTATTGGCACTTTGTCTTTCATTGAAGGATTGTTTTAATAAAAATGCAGCTTCTGATTTGGAATGTGCCGAGCATTTGGCAAAAGCCGGGTTGCTGGGGTGTGTTGCTAATGTCCGAATCAACTTACCGTCATTAAAGGATCAAACGGTTGTCGCAGCGATTGAAAAACAACTGGATAAAATAGAAGAAATAACTTCATCACATTAATATTAAGGAGATTCCGAATGAAAGCAATGATGTGTGTACCTAATATCAGTGAAGGAACAGACCTGTCTGTGGTGGAAAAGGTCGTTGATAAGATTCGCGAAGCGGATGTGGTTTTACTCGATTACTCTTCTGATGCAGATCACAATCGATCAGTCATATCTTATATTGGCGAACCTGATGCTGTTGTGGCTGCCACTAAAAATCTAGTGAAAACAGCGATCGAATTGATTGATATGAGTAAACAAAAAGGTTCTCATCCTCGTCAAGGCGCAGTGGATGTTGTTCCCTTTATTCCGGTGAGTGGTATTCCTGAAAAAGAATCCGTTGAAATCGCTCACGAATTTGGTCGTTTTGTTGGTGAATTAGGGGTGCCAGTATATTTTTATGAAGATGCCGCTAAAAGTCCTGATCGTCAGAACCTGGTTAAAGTGAGAAAAGGGCAATATGAAGCTCTGGAAGAAAAACTGAAAGATCCCTACTGGGCACCTGATGAAGGACCTTGTGAATTTGTAGCGAAAACAGGATCTATTCAGGTTGCCTCTCGTTTTCCTCTGGTGGCTTTAAATATTAATTTAGCGACAACTAATTTGGAAATCGCCCAAAGTATTGGAAAGAGTGTCCGCCATCTCAATGGTGGTTTCCGATTTGTTCGAGGCATCGGTCTGGCCTTGGAAGAAGAAGGGTTGGTACAGGTTTCAATGAACTTAACCCATTATAAGAAAACACCGATTCCGATGGTGATGGAAGCTGTCAAACGTGAAGCAGCCAGATATGGTGTTAATGTGGTAGGAAGTGAATTAGTGGGTCCGGTACCCATGGAAGCAATGGCTCAGGTGATGATGTACTATTTGCAAGCGCATGATTTTAATATTGATCAGGTTATTGAAAAAGCAATGCTTGGTGGCAACGCCAACTAAAGGAAAATGGTGACGATGAAATCAAAAGCGGATTTATATATTCATAGTGCCAGAGAAGTCATTACCTGTGTCGAGCAGGGTGCAGATGTATTGGGCCGGATTCAGGATGGCGCTGTGGCGATAAAGGATGGACAAATTCTGGCCATTGGTCCTCGTGAGCAGTTGCAGGAAACTATTGATTTTTCTCAGGCTGAGAAAATTGATGCCACCGGGAAAATCGTGGCGCCGGGGTTTGTTGATTGTCATACCCATCTGATATTTGGTCGTTCCCGCGCCAGGGAATATGTGTTGAAAATGACTAAAAGTGTCGAGGAAATTGAAGCGATGGGTATTAAAACGGGTATTCCGGCTTCTATTCAAATGACCCGTGAAGAGAGTGAAGATTCACTTTATGCGGCTGCCTTGGATCGTTTACAGCGGATGATGCAATACGGAACAACAACCATAGAGAGCAAAAGTGGTTATGGGATCCGACTAGAGGATGAAATCAAACAATTAAAGGTTAATCAACGATTAGCAAAAAATCAAGCGGTTGAAGTGGTCTCAACCTTTTTAGGTGCCCATGATTTTCCACCGGAAATTGATCGATCAGATTCCCAACAGAGAAAAGCTTATATAGATACGCTAACAAAAGAGATGATTCCTTTGGTCGCTGATCAAAAGCTGGCTGAATATTGTGATATATACTGTGATACCGGTTACTATACTGCCGAAGAAGCCGAAATGATTCTTAGAGCCGGTATGGGGTGTCATTTGAAGCCTAAACTGCATACGGATGCTTATCGTAATATTGGCGGTAGCGCTCTGGCAGCCAGAATCCCTGCAGTGTCAGCGGATCATCTGAATTATACTTCTCCCATGGAGATGGATTTACTGGCTGAAGCTGGCGTCGTAGGTGTTGTGTTACCGGCCCTGGATTTTGCAGCAGCGCATCCTGACCCTTTTAATGCCAGGATGATGATTGATGCCGGAATGACTCTGGCGCTGGGCACTAATTTGAATCCGGGAAACTGGACAGAATCGATGCAATTTGTTTTACAACTGGCCTGCCGCAACCATGGAATGTCCCTGGAAGAAGCCATTATAGCGGCGACCCAGGGAGCCGCTAAAGCCATTCAACGCGAAGACCGAATTGGTTGTTTAGCTCCCGGTTATCAGGCGGACATCCAGCTATGGGAACTGGCAGAACTGGAAGACCTGATTTATCGGATTGGCAGCAATGCTGTACGAACAGTTATTAAAAACGGAGAAGTGGTTTTCCATCAAGATCTTGACTAGTATCTGAACGAAAAGTAGGTAATTAGGGGACATGTACAATTTGTAGAAAACACTTTAATAATTAAATACCAAGTTGTTACGAGGATCGTGAGATTTCGTAGTGATACCCCTAATTACCGGACTTATATCCAATAATTGAATTTTCGTTCAGCCACTTACTAATTTATCAAAAATATTTATTCTACTTATATTTAATAAACTTGATCCAATGAGGACTGTATGAGCATAGAAACAGTTGAAATAACGGGAAGGACACTGACAATAGAGGAAGTCGTGGCAGTTGCTTATGGGAAAGCGACAGTGTCACTGCTCAGTGAAGAAACCAAAGCACGCATGAATGTTTCACATGAGTGGTTAGATGACGCTATTCATAACCAGAATGCCACTTTTTATGGCATTAATACAGGCTTTGGCTCCCATGCGAATGATAAAGTTAGTGCTGACCAGGCAGCTCAACTTTCCCGGAATGTTATTCTGTCTGATGTAGCCGGGATTGGGGAACCATTGGATAAAGAGTTTGTCCGGGCCATGATGGTGATTCGAGCCAATTCGATTTCGACTGGTCACTCAGCCATCAGACCGGTAGTGGTAGAACAGTATATTAAAATGCTGAATAAAGGTGTAACCCCCTGGGTTCCTAAAAAAGGATCTTTAGGTGCCAGTGGTGATTTGGTTCCTTTATCGGCCATTGCTGTGGTAGCAACCTGTGATGAGAATGGTGGTGGTTATAGTGGAAAAGCCTGGTATCAGGGTGAGCTAATGAGTGGTGATGAGGCTATGAAAAAAGCTGGTATTCCCCGATTGTACCTGATTTTTAAGGAAGGAAATGCCATGATTAATGGAACTTCCTTTATGGCGGCGTCGGGTTGTTTAGCGATTGATCGAAGTGAGAAACTGATTAAACATGCAGAAGTATCTGCTGCAATGAGTATCGAAGCACTATTGTCAGTCTCTTCGGCCTTTAATAATGAAATTCATGCTGCCTGCCATCAAAAAGGACAGGTTGCAGTAGCCTCAAACTTGCGTGAGTTATGGGCCGGTAGTCAGTTGATGGACTCCCATAGCCGGGTGCAGGATGCTTACTGTATCAGATGTACGCCACAAGTTTTGGGCCCTGTTAGGGATACCGTGGCCTTTGCCCGAAATTATATTGAAAATACCCTGAACGCATCCATTGATAATCCCTTGATTTTTAAATCCGAAACAGGTGATGGCTACAATAGTTTTTCCGGTGGAAATTTTCATGGTGAAGGGTTGGCTTTTATGATGGATTTTTTGTCCATTGTCATGTCGGAAGTTGCCAGTATATCTGAAAGAAGATCATTTACATTGTTAACTCCAGGGTTAAATTACGGTTTACCCTCTATGTTAATTCCCTCCAATGGGCTTAACACAGGATTGATGGTGGCTCAGTATACAGCAGCTGCCTTAGTCTCAGATAACAAAACCCTGGCACATCCCGATAGTGTTGATTCTATTCCCACCAGTGCGAACCAGGAAGACCATGTTAGTATGGGAGCCAATGGTGCCAGACATCTGTGGGAAATTTTGGGCAATGTCACCAATGTCATTGCTATTGAACTGTTTTGTGCGGCACAGGCAGTAGATATGAGAGAACAAGGTCCGGAGAAATTAGGTCGGGCAACCCGTATTGCTCATGATTTGATTCGTGAGCAGGTTGAAGTTTATACTACTGATAAAGAGATGACGCCTAATTTTGAAAAACTGGCGGAACTCATTCAGAGTGAATCTATTATTCAAGCGATTGGTCAGGAATTGAAAGAGAAATTCCAATAATCTGCCACCAAATAATTGGTGATATTTCAAATTCAAAAATGAGGAAAAAGAGATGAAACCTGAAATTCTGTATGAAGTAAAAGCTCAGCGTGGAAGTACCATGCGATGTAAAGGCTGGAAACAGGAAACGATCCTGAGAATGCTGGAAAACAACATGGAAAATGCGGAAGCCCCTGAATATTTAGTGATTTATGGTGGAATTGGCAAATGCGCCAGAAACTGGGAATCTTATCATGCGATTGTGAAGTCTTTAAAAGAACTGGAGAACAACGAGACCTTAGTTGTGCAATCTGGGATGCCTGTGGCTATTTTTAAAACTAATCGACTGGCACCACGTGTGGTCATGGCGACTACCAACATCATGAAGGCTACCTGGGAAAAATTTTATGAGTTACAGGAAAAAAACCTGACCATTTATGCTCAGTATACAGCTGCCCCATGGGAATATATTGGAACTCAGGGTGTGATCCAGGGAACATTTGAAACTTTGGGCACCATTGGGGAACGACACTTTGGTGGTTCTTTAGCGGGCCGTATTCTCTTGACAGCCGGTCACGGTGGCATGGGTGCTAACCAACCACGCGCCATGACCATGCATGGTGGTGTTTGTATTGATGTGGATGTCAATGAAGGGTTGATCGAGAAACGGATTGAGATTGGATTTACAGATGTAAAAGCTAATAGTCTGAAAGAAGCCATCGAATTGGCCAAAGAAGCTGCTGCCGCTAAGAAACCTTTGGGAATCGGTGTGGTCGGAAATGCGGCTACACTGTTCCAGGAAGCTTATGATTTAGGTTTTGAACCAGATATTGTAACAGAAATGTGTCCTTGTCATGATCCACTGTCCTATATACCAGAAGGTTATTCCCCGGAAGCGGCGGATGAACTGAGAGCCAAAGATCGCAATGAATATATGGGTATCGCACGAAAATCTATGGTTAAACAACTGAAAGCTATGAATGCCTTTGCCACCAAAGAGGGTGTTCATGTTTTTGAATATGGAACTTCCATTCGTAAAGAGTGCCGTGATGCTGGTATGCCAGAAGCAGAAGCCATGACAATTCCAGGATTTGTGGCTGAATATATCAGACCACTGTTCTGTGAAGGCCGTGGACCTTTCCGTTGGACTTGTATGTCTGGTGAAGCCAGTGACTTAGCGAGACTGGATGATTTGATTATTGAAATGTTCCCTGAAGATAAACTAACGGTCAAGTGGATCAACCTGGCTCGTAAGAACTTACCGATTGAAGCCTTACCGGCTCGTGTTTGTTATCTGGGATTTGGTGAAAGAAGAGAATTTGCGCTGAAAGTTAACGAATTGGTGAAGAGTGGTGAAATTCAGGCACCTGTTGCTTTTTCACGTGATAACCTGGATTCAGGTTCCATCGTGAATCCAACCTTTGAGTCTGAAAAGATGAAAGATGGTGGTGACTTGATCTCTGATTGGCCCATGCTAAATGCCTTGTTAAACTGTGCTGCCGGTTGTGACCTGATCGCTATGCAGGCTAATTACTCCATGGGAGAGGCGGTTCATACCGGTGTGACCATGATTGCGGATGGTAGTGAAGAAGCCGATATCAGACTGGATGCTTGTATGACAACGGACTCAGGAATTGGTGTGGTCAGACATGCACAAGCCGGTTACGAAACCGCCCGTGACGTTGCTAACGGAAAAGGAAAATTAACCAAAGAAAGCATCAAGATTCCATTATGGTGGAGCCCTAAAGCGACTTTTGGACCGGAAGGTGGCCATCAATTGCGTAGAAGTGCCCATACCAAGGATTAAGTTACGCCAAAAAAAATCAAACGCCTGTGTCTGAACACAGCGTCCATTATGGGGAGCAAATAATGATCCTGATATTCCTAATGTTCCCCATGATGATGGCTTGAATAAGCAATTATTTGCTTAGCCAGGACAGGTGTGCGAAATTAAAAGCTAATAATATAGATCGAATCTATTATAACACAAGAGGTTTTTTATGTCCCAAACCATGCAATTAGATTTTCTGGACCAGCAAGGGCTGGACAGAATGTATGATGCCTGTATCCAGTTGATGTCAAAAAAAGGTTTCAAAGTTGACTATGAAAAAGGCTTGAAAGTTCTCGCTGAAAAGGGCGCTGAGGTAAATTTTGAAACACAAATAGTGAAATTTTCTCCAGAACTAATAGAAAAAGCACTGAAAACAGCTCCTAAAGAATTCACTGTTAGAGGCGCTAAACCGGAACATGATTTTGCACTACCACATCCAAACGGATCTTTTTATACCAGTACCTGCGTTCAAACAATGCAGTACCGGGACCCGATTAGTGGTGATGTTATACCTGTTACAGAAAAAAATCTGGCTGAATGGTGTCAGCTGGCACAAGTGCTTCCAAACATCCATAAAGTTGCTATTCAAACACCAACGGAAGTAGTCCAGGAAGCTGCAGATTTACACGGTTTTAATGTACTGCTACAGAATACCTCAAAACCGTTGATGATTCTGGCGTATTGTCCGGAAAGTGTTGAGTTGATGTTTGAATTGTTACTGGCCTGGGCTGGTAGCGAAGAGGTATTACGAAATCGACCCCAGGCAATTTTTTATCCCACATCTTTAACCCCGTTTGGGTTTAAAGAGATGGATATTGAAACCATGATGAATTGCTGTAAATATGGTGTCCCACAAGCAGTGAACTCCCTGGCAATCGCTGGCGCGACTTCTCCTACTACCGTTCCTGGCACAGCCGTCTTGGCTGCAGCTGAAATCATCACTATGATTGTTATGTGTCAGCTTTTTCAACCAGGGTCAGAATGTATCGCTTCCATGTATAGCACTTCTATGGATATGGCCACCGGAAACGCACTGTTAGGAAATGCTGAAAGTATGCTGGCCAGAGCTCTATCAGGACAGTTTATGAAAAAGTGCTTCAACTTACCCATTGAAACTTTTTCTTTCATGACAGATTCCTATGTCGAAGATGGACAGGCAGTCCTGGAGAAATCTTTGATGCCAGCGATGCTGGATCTGTCCGGTACTGATATCCAATATGGCATGGGTCGTTTGGGAAGTACTACCTTAGCTAGTCCACTTCAAATGGTCATTGATGACGACCTGGTTCCGATTATCCAGAAAAGTACTGAGCAGATTGAAATTAATGATGATACCCTGGCACTTAAGGAAATGATGGAAACACCGGTATTAGGTGATTATGTCACTTTGGATCACACCTACAAGCACTGCCGTGACAATGTTAGAACCAAACTGTTTTCTCCTATTTCTCTCGATCCTTGGATTGAACAAGGGGAAAAGGATCTTCGGGATCGTGCCAGAGATAAGTATTTGGCCCTTAAAAAAGATTTCAAACCACTTGAGCTGCCTGCCTCAACGATTCAAGATATGAATGAAGTGGTTAAGAAAGCAGACAAAGTACTTTTTGATATTTTTCAAAATAAATAAAAGGTTTACAAGGCATATTGGATTAGCCACAGATAAATGATCTTTGATTTGTAAAAGTCAGTTGCTGCCTTTTAGCCTGGCTTTGCCTTGATTCGTTTAAAAACAACTCAAATTCTGTGTATATGAGAAATTGATAGGAGTTAATTATGAATGCAGGTTTCAATTCACAGTGTAAACCACAATACCGTCTTCTAACGGAAAGTCAGATTCAGGAATTACATCGATCAACTTTGGAATTACTGGAAAAAACCGGTGTTAGGGTTCATCATGCCCAGGCCCTGGAAATGCTCCAAAAAGAAGGCTGTGCTGTTGTTGAAGATAATATCGTCAGAATTCCAGGAAAGCTGGTGGACGAGAGTATCAAAAAAGCACCCTCTCAGGTAGATGTTTATAACCGAAACGGGGAAGCTGCCATGAATCTTACGGGAAACAATGTCTATTTTGGACTGGGAACTGATCTATTGAGTTTCTATGATCTTGAAACCGGAGAATTAAGGCCCTCTAAACTTCAGGATGTGATTGATTCAGCTACCGTCGCTGACTGGTGTTCTGAACTTGATTTTATCGCTTCCAATGCTTTTCCTAATGATGTTGAAGGCAATCTGGCTTTTGCCATTGAGTTCAAAACATTAATGGCAACTTCCAGTAAACCCATCTATTTCACTGCCGGTGGTCCTGCTGACCTGGCTGTTATGATAGAAATGGCTAAACTGGTAAAAGGTGGGGCGGATCAATTACGGGAAAAACCATTTATCATCCATTATTCTGAGCCCATTAGCCCTCTGTTGCATTCGGCTGGTGCTGTCGAAAAAATGTTCCTCTGTGCCGATGCCGGAGTGCCTTTGAATTATGTGCCGGCACTGCTTTCTGGCGGTAGTGGACCCGTCACCATGGCTGGCGCTATTGTAACTGCTAATGCAGAAGCACTATCCGGGTTGGTAATGCAACAATTGCGTGCTCCGGGTGCTCCTGCGGTAACTGGCTTTAGTGCTACACCGATGGATATGCGTACCGGAACAACGGTATATGCCAGCCCTGACGAACGTCTGACCCATTCTGCCTGTTGTGATCTTTACCACTATTACGGTTTGCCAGTTTGGGGAGAAGCAGGTTGTTGTGATTCCAAATGCATGGATCAACAGGCTGCTATGGAAAGTATGGCTTCTATCATGTTGGCTTCCCTGGATGGTTGTAATTTGGTACATGATGTCGGTTATCTGGGTCAGGGATTAATAGGTTCGACGCCTTCACTAATAATGTGTAATGAAATTATCAGATATGTCCGTCGGATTACCCGGGGATTTGATATGTCTGCTGAACATATCGGTCTGGATGTGATTGATAAAGTGGGACCCGGTGGTAATTATCTGGCTGAGAAACATACCCAGAAACATTTTCGCCAGGAACATTGGGTAAATCAGTTTATCAATCGCCAAAATCCCGAATCCTGGGTACAGAGTGGATCAAAAGATTTTGGTGAGGTTGTAACTGAAAAGGCCCGTGATATCTTGAAGAACCATAAACCGGATGGTTTGTCAGACTCAGTTTCCAAGGAACTTGATGCCATGATTGAAAGCAATCGGGAATCTCTATCCGGAAAGCAATTGTCAGTGTAACATTGTATTTTTTTTATAATACCAGCCTTTCATGGCTGGTATTATCTCCAACTACGCTGAACCCTCCCCTCATTTTTACCAATGAAATCAAAAAAAATACCTATTTGTTGGATCAGTACTGTCTCACCCGAATCTGCAGCAGGTGAACTGAAAGAGATTAATCAACAGGTGGCGTCTGTTCTTGGTAATGTAGACTATGTTTATCAGGCACAAAGCCTTTGTCCTAAAACAATTCTGGGGCATGATGTGCTTTATAAAAGTGTGCTACATGATCCAAACAATATACTTCCCAAATGGTTTTTGGAGGCAATCGCTGTCTACACCAGTAGTCTGAACAAATGCGATTATGCGGTTAGTCATCACGGGGCCAATATGTGTCATTTAATGGCGGATAAGGTCAAATCCCGGGATGCATTGAAAGCTATATCGAATGATAGGCCGCAGGAGTACTTCCAGGAAAAGGAACTGGCCTTATTGCAGTACACCCGCAAACTAACTTTGACACCTTCTGTGCTTGTTGAGACCGATATTGAAAAACTCAGAGCTTCAGGTGCCATAGATAAAGAAATTTTGGAAACGAATCAGGTTGTCGCCAGTTTTGCTTATTCAAATCGTGTCATTAGCGGTTTGGGCGTCACCCTGGGAGATGAACCCATTGGTTTTTATGTTGAGAAACAATAACGAATAATACATAATCCTCATCCTTCATCGAAATGACAGATAGTCATAGTCATCTCGAACGAATGTGAGCGATCTTTAAGTTAGCGAATTAAAGATTTCTCCTCATACTTCGTCGAAATGACAGATTTTCATTGTCATCTCGAACGAATGTGAGAGATCTTTATGTTAACGTGTAAAAGATTTCTCCTCATCCTTCCAGCATATTTTTTAAGGTTTCCGAAATCCGTTGATCCATCGGTATTTTACCTTTTTGTTGCCAGGAGATACAACTTTCTCTTTGAAACAGATCCGGAATGTAGTTTTCTGACCGGCAATATTTGAGGGTATGTGCCGCTTTTAAAAAACCATTGGACGGGCCTTCCTGCTGTATAACATTAACAGCTAAAGTATCTTCATTAATTGTGATTCCCTGCTTTAATCTCAATGTCGCACCTGCCAGTTCGTTTCCCAAAATCAGCATTTCCAGGGAAGCAGTTTTGCCTGATGATAGATAGCCAAGATTATGAATCAGCGTTGAACTGGAAAAGGCCGCCATATTCATGTTCATGCCGATCTCACTGGCAGCCTGAATATCCACGCTATGTGCATCGGAATGACCAGCACCAATCCAGGTGGGTATTCCTAAAGTTTCAAAATAGTCAGCAGCAGCCTGACAAACCAGATTGTATTCGGCAGAAGCATATGCCAAATTACCGGATCGCATATCCATGGGAAGCACATTTGAGCCGGAAAGAATCGGCGCCCCCGGGTTCACTAATTGATGTAATATTATTCCAGCCAATGATTCTGCTGAAGCCTGTACCAGAGATCCGGCTAATGTTGCGGGACCGCTGGCACCAGGAATAACAGCGGAAAAACAGACAGTGGGCAGATTTCGCTCCGCATTAAACTTTAAGCGCCGGCAGGCTTGTGTGTCTAATGTTAGAGGGGAGGTTGGTCCAATCAAATCGAGCGCACTGGGATACTTTTTAAGGTTTTCCCAGCCACTAGATGCCTCCGCAATAGCGTCCCAAATATCCCTGGCTTGTTTCTCATCGTTTCCATAAAAAAACACCGGTTTTTTTGTCCATACCAGCACCTCTTTAATGGCTGCTAATGCAGCTTGTTCAATCGGTAAATCTGTCGGGAAACCGAGACTTCCGACTAAATGGATATTGGGAAGATGATCACAGACTTTTGTAAGTGTTTGAATATCAAAGAATGTGAAAGGGCGTATCTGATGGGTGTCATGGTCTAAAATATCCCGACAGAAAAGGCCTGTACTAAAATAGGGTTTAGGGCCGTTGGTTTCAGCTGCAATTTTGCCATTTCTATCATAAAGCACAACCTTATCAGGAACACTATGTAGTGCCTTTTTAACCAAATTTTCATTAAATTTGATAAAACCATCGTCTCCAGGCACGGCACCATTATCAGTCAATATCTTGAGCGCTTCAGGATCTGAAATCCTAATTCCCTGTTCTGCTAAGACTTTCAATGTGGCTTCGTGGACCTGTTCAACATCTTTAGGACTTAGGACCCGATATTTATCTGGAATCATAAATTTACTCCCTTTTTTTTACTTTCGATTTGGTATGATATGGATAAAAGTGTGTTATTCCAAATCGTTATATTATGCCATTATTGTTGTTATATATATAATGAATATAACATATATATTATTTCTGTCAATTAAGGTTTTATGCGCTATTATCGTATTTCTGCCAGGTCAACAAGTAGCCCATCCTACATTTTCTCGAGGATCGTAGGATGGGCTAAGGTAATTTGAAGGTTTTAATTTATTGAATCCTGTGTCTTATTAAATCGATGAAACTCACCCCTTGAAAATGCCCATCTTTTATTACCATTGGTTTTTCATCTTTTTAACATGCCCATCTTTTATTTCACGTTTGTTTCTCCGCATGGGCAACCTGTTGCCTTTTTAATGTTCTACCACTATCCCCCTGTGATTACCATTCCATGTATAATTTTTATCTACAACGGCAACACAGGCAACAAGTAGCCCATCCTACTCTATATTGATATCGCTGATGTGTTTGGGTTCAACTTCTCCCCAATCAGGTTGGTATAGGCCTTGCTCAACACATTTTGTAAAAGAAGAATACTTCCAATCAATAGTTTTGTTCACCAAGCCATGTTTCACCGGATTATAATGAATATAATCGAAATGATTTTTTAAATCTTTCTCATCCCGGATGACATG
>Ga0233431_1004459_pt1 | contig 15013 bp, 13 predicted proteins | sample SI_118_April2016_FD_179867 | JGI IMG/M metagenome (GOLD analysis project Ga0233431, IMG submission 179867) | Seawater microbial communities from Saanich Inlet, British Columbia, Canada - SI_118_April2016_200_MG | ecosystem: Environmental > Aquatic > Marine > Inlet | place: Canada: British...
AATGGCCGGTAACAGATCCAGTTTCCTTAAACACGAAAGTATTCTGCCGTAGTCAATTTTTTCAGATCGACCCCTGCCCCGCCCTTCCTTTGAACCCAGAAATTTCTTGACCCGGGGGCCCAATCCTTTTTTGGAACCGAGTGCCGTCACAAGCCCGTCCGGAAACAAAAACAGCGTTTCCAGGGGCACGGGGCGTTCTTTGGACATCACGATCCTGTTGGGAACCCCGCGAACCGCCTTTAACCAGGCACAAATCTCTTCAGGGTTGCTGATGGTGGCGGAAAGGAGCAGCAGTCTCACCCGGCTGGGCAGATAAATGAGCACTTCTTCCCATACAACCCCGCGATCCGGATCGGTCAGATAATGGGCCTCGTCAAGGATCACCAGATCCGTCCCGATACTGACCCCTTTGTGCATGGCATCGTAGAGCTGATTTCTGAGGATCTCGGTGGTCCCCACAACCACGGGGGCATCGGCATTCTCTTTTCGGTCACCGGTGAGGATCCCGCAATAGGCCGGCCCGAATTTCCCAACAAATTCCTGATAAATTGAATTGGAAAGGGCTTTCAGGGGGGAAGCGTACCAGACCCTGAGGCCTCTCGCCAGACAGGACTCAATGGCCTGAACGGCAATCCAGGTCTTTCCTGATCCGGTGGGCGCGCTGACCAGGACGTCATCCTCCTGGACCAGCGCCACCGCTTCCAGCTGAAATGGATCCGGAACGAAAGGGGCCTCTTCGGGAACCCCGATTCTTTCAAAAATTGATTTGAGACCCGAATCAATTTTCGGCCTGGAATATTTAGCCTCGCCCCTCGGCAACTTTTTTTTGCCGGAGCGGGGAGGTCTTCTCGGTTTTCGGTATGGCCTTTTCTGGGACACGGATCTAAGCCGCCAGTTCTTTTGCAACCAAATCCATATCGGCAAGGCTGCCGGCCAGAATCTGCGCTGTATCGAGGGCGTTCAATTTTGATGCCACATCATCAAGCAATTTTCCGCACCCCTGGCTGATCAACAGCCCGTTGGCGAAAATCTTTTGAATGGCTTCCCGGGCAAAAAGCCTGGCCGCCGCTTTCATGAATTCCGGGGTCCTGGCCGCGACTTTCATAAATGCAGGACCGCCGCCACCCACAGCCGCCTTGTGGCACAAGGCGTTTGCCACCTCGGCCCAGGCCATCATATCCGCCAATTGGAACATGACGTACTGGTTCTTGGTCAGCTTTCCTTTGCGAGCCTTTTGAATCACCTCATTCATCAGCCGTACGCCATCCGCCAGCAGGGGACCGGCTGTGTCTGAATCCAACCGGGCCAGATTGTCCGCGATCTCATTATAAAAACCGCCTTTGGAACGGACCGTCGATCTGAGCCGGAACATGGCGATGATATTCCGCTGAATCTCGCTGGTCCCTTCATAAATGGTCAGGATTTTCACATCCCGTTTGATCTTCTCCACTTCGTATTCCCGAATATAGCCATACCCACCGAACGCCTGAATGGCATCGTTGGCCATGGCATCACCCGCCTCGGTGGCGAAGTATTTGGCAATGGAACCTTCCACCTGCAGGTCTTCCTCGTCCGTATCCAGCCGCCTGGCCACCTCTTCGATATGGGCCCTGGCAGCCTCCAACCGAACCGCATTGGGAACCAGGAGCTGGTGCGTATAGCCCTGTTTCTCAATTAATGTCGTGCCGAACTGAACCCGCTCCTTGGCGTATTTGATGGTCTTTTCAAGGGCGGCCACACCCCCGCCCAGGCCGAATGTGGCCACCATGAGCCGGGTGTACCCGAACACCTTGTTGGCCTGTTTGAGCCCCTGACCTTCCACCTCTCCCACCAGGTCTTCCACGGGGACATAGAGATCCTCCAGGGTCAGGGGGCAGGTATCGGAAGCACGAATCCCGTGCTTGTCTTCATGTTTGCCGGGGATCAGGCCCTCGGCGCCGCCCGGAACGATAAAGAACGTGGGACCGTCCGGTGCATCGGCCAGAATGGTGTACAGCTGCGCCACACCGCCGTTGGTGATGAACTGCTTCTGGCCGTTGATCCGATACCCTTTGATCTGGCCCGCTTCATCCAGTACGCGCTCCGCTTTGGTCTTCAGCGATTGAACGTTGCTGCCCGCCTCCGGTTCCGTGACCCCATAGGCCACCACCAGACCTTCATCGGCGATTTTTCCGATGTACTTTTCCTGCTGTTCCGGGGTGGAACCCACCCGAATGGGGTCCATACCGAGACAGATGGCCAGAAAAGAGGTGGCCACCGCCAGGTCCATCTTGGCCATCCGCTCACTCACAATGGCGATTTCGGTGGCGCCTGCGCCCAGACCTCCGTACGCCTCCGGAATAAAAATGAGGTGGAGCGCGATATCCGGGCCCAGCATGAACTGGATCAATTCAGTTGGAAACGTTCCCAAGCGATCCATTTCCAGCTTTGCGTCCACGGAAAGCTTTTCTTTTTCTAATTTATCAATGGTATCCAGAACCATTTTCAAAAGTTCAGGGTCCATTGTTTCTTGATGCGCCATAAACAAGCCTCCATAAATTTAAAAACCGGTAATATTTTCCTAAAGTTCGCAGGGCATTATGAAATTTCAAAGCGCACCCGTCAAGGCCAAAAAATTCATTGCCACGTTCCGCTTGCCTTTACGCCTCAAATGCGCAAAAATAATCAGAAGATTGATCACTTTTCGCTCGAAATGAAGCTCATGCCCGGAGACAACTTCCCATGAAACTATCCATTATCGTCCCCTGCTACAATGAAAAAGCCCATCTACCTTCCCTGTTGCAGCGCGTAATGGATTCCCCCGTTGATGATAAGGAGATTATCCTGGTGGACGACGCTTCCAGTGACGGCACCACGGAACTGATTCGGGAAAAACTGGAAAAAGAAGTCGCCAAAGCCGTTTATCATGACGGAAATATGGGAAAGGGCGCGGCCATACGATCCGGACTTCAGCATGTCACCGGTGAAATCGTGCTGATCCAGGATGCCGATCTGGAATATGACCCCATGGAGTACCCGAAGCTGCTGGGGCCCATTCTGGACGGGAAGGCCGATGTGGTTTACGGTTCCAGATTCATGGGCGACGGTCCCCACCGAGTTCACCTTTTCTGGCACTATGTGGGGAACCGGCTGCTCACACTCTTTAGCAATATGTTCACGAACCTGAACCTGACGGATATGGAAACCTGTTACAAGGCTTTCAGAGCGGACATCATCAAAAACATCACCCTCGAACAGAATCGTTTCGGCATTGAACCGGAACTGACCGCCAAAATCGCCAGGAAAAAGTGTCGCATCTACGAGGTAGGCATCTCCTATTACGGAAGGAGTTACGATGAAGGGAAAAAAATCGGTTGGAAGGATGGATTCACCGCCGTTTACGCAATCATAAAATATGGGCTATTTCAATGATACAAAACCCATGCGCATCCTTCAGAAAACCCTAACGCCTGAATCGAACTGAAACATCCTCTGCAGCATCTGTGTTAATCATCTCCACCGCTAGGGCCGCCCGGAAACCCGGGCCCAGGTCGATGTCCCGCAGGGACCAGTTTTTGGCCTCTTCCGGTGCACCTGCCACCCGGAGCAGGGCATCTTGTTCCCCGGGTTCCAGGGAAACATCGAACCGGTCCAGAGGAAACCGCAACCCCTTGCCCACCGCCTTCACATAAGCCTCCTTGCGGGTCCAACCTGCAAAAAAAGCCGCCTCTTCCTCCGAGGGTTCAAGCTTTCGAAAGGCGGCCTTTTCGCTGGCCGAAAAGAAACGCTCCACCAATGCAGCGGCTTTGGGTTTGGGCCGAACCACCTCCACATCAACCCCCACTTCCCGACCGTATGCAATGGCAAAGAGGGCATATCCGCCAGAATGGGAAAGATTGAATCGAATCATGGCATTGGCCCCCTTAACGGCCGGCTTTCCACCGGGGCCTTTACCGAATGGGATCGCTTCCGGGAGCACATCCCAATAACCACTCAGAATTTCCCTGAGTCTGCCACGTTGGATGATAAACCGCTCCCGATGGCGGCCGAATCGAAATCTCTCGGCCCGTTTTCGCTCGTCTTCAGGCAGGGTATTCCAGAAATCGGAGATTCTTCCCGCTTGACTGTCAATATTCTCCCACCAGAGATCAATCAAACCCACCTGACCCATTTTGCCCATCAATCTTTCTTTTCCAGTTCGGATTTCCGCTGAGTTCGCTCCCAGGTATTCTGGTCGCCCTTCTTAACGATTTTGAGATAGATGGGGATTTTCCAGAGGATGAAGAAAGGTGCCTTGAACAGGCTTTTCCACACATAAGGCGAAGCTTTTTTGAGAATCAGCCCGGAAAAGACATAAAAAGCCGTCCCCAGCAGGCAGTAGATGGAAAGGCGGAACAAAGAAGGAAACATGAAAGGGGATACCACAAAAAAGAGAAGTTGTCCCATCACCAGAAGGGAAAGGGGGGGGGTGAACAGTTCCATGAAACCGTCCAGGTACTGCAATTGTTTTTTCGATTTGTTCCACGACTTCAACAGGGCAAGACCGAATTTCTTAAACACCTCAAACCGTCCCCCTTCCCAGCGCTTTCGCTGGGTTTCGGCCTGTTTCTTTTCCGTTGCCATTTCACCATAAACGATGGCATCCGGGTTGTAATGCACCAGGATATCATCCTGGAGGAGGATCATGGAGAACTCCATATCCTCCACAATGGAATAGGCCGGCCAGCCGTACCGCTTTAAAATGCCGGTTTCAAAGGCCATGCCGTTCCCCTTGAGTCCCGCGGTTCCGCCGATTCGGTTTCGGCCGGCGGGGCGGACGTGATGAAACACGTTCAGCGCCGCCGAGGCAAGGGCTGTACGCCAGTTGTCTTCCGGGTTGCTGACGCCGTAATACCCCTGCATCACCTGCACCTCCGGTGATGAAAGGCTCAGGGATGCTTCGTTCAGGAAATCGGGGTGCATGACGGTATCCGCATCCATGATGACCACCGCATCGTAACTGCCATAAATCTCGCCCTGGGTTTTGAAAACCCAGTCCAGAGCCTGCCCTTTTCCGCGGTTTTCCGTGTCGGTCCGCTCCACCGCCACTGCCCCCGCGGACCGCGCCAGGGAAGCGGTCTCATCGTCGCAGTTGTCGGCAATCACCACGATAGCGTAGTTCTCAGCAGGATAATGGCAGGATTTTGCATTTGAAATGGTCTTTCCGATTTCGAGGGCTTCGTTGTGGGCGGGAATAATCACAGCCAGCCGAAGGGGGTTTGGAACCAGTGCCCGGTTTTTTTTAAAAAGATAGGCAGCGAATGTCAAAATGACCAGGTAAAGGGTGGTGATCATGACATAGAGAAAAATCACAATGAAAATCGAATGGATAATAAACATTTCAGGCCTCGATTCGGGTTAGGGATTAATGTTTGTTCGGGTCAATGGTTTTCGGGTTTCTCCCAAAATAAAGGGGATATATCGATTGATCAGATGGGATACGGGCAGCAGCACCAGGATACTGATGACCGCGTAAGCCACCGACAGGGATGCGGATTCGAACTTCAGTTGAGAAGGCATCTTGAATCCATACACCAGCACAGCGGTAATAAAGGGGAACACCAGCAGGTGCAGGGAAAATATGGTCAGGGTGTTTTGGCCGATCCTTGAAAAAAGGCGTAACGTCGGAAGGATGAAAGCCAGTTCCATCCAGAACCATATACCTGCCATGGCCGCCAGATAAAAATAAAAATAGTTACCATAAACGCCGGCCACCAAAGCCACTTTACGGTTTAAAAAGCTGAAAACCACATAAACGGCAAGGCTTAACGTCAACAGGAGCCACCGCCGGAAACCGGGTTTGTGGTCCCCCAGCACATATCCTTTTGAAAGATATCCGGCACCAAAAAAAACGACTGTGGTGAGTGCAATGTCAATATTCCAGGGAAGCCTGAACCCGGCCGGCGGGTTGAAATAAACATCCAGGTAACCCACCACGGAAAAAGCCGCCAGAACCAGCGCCATCCACCATTTGGAGGGCGCCTTGATCACAAAGTAAAAAAAGATCTCCGTCACAAACAGGCACAGGAAAAACCACAATACCGTGTTGGTCACCAGCCAGTTGTTGATGCCGTTTCCGTAGAAAAAACCGATGAGCGGTCGAATGGGGCTGATGTTCATCTCAGCCTGGGTTCCGAAGTGCCTGAACAGGAAGAACCATGCCACATAACTGATGACGGAAAAAGAAAGGTAGGGGATCAGGCGTTTTCGCCAGCGTTTGGAGAGGAAGCCGGTAAAAGTTTCATCACGGATACTTTCCCTGGCAAACACACCTGAAATCCAAAAGAAAATAGGCATGTGAAAGGAAAAGATCAATTTTTCCACATGTTCGGGAAGACCCACCGTATGGCCCAGCACCACGAAAAATATGGCAATGGCCCTTAAATTGTCGAGCCACTCGATTCGCTGCTTCATTTCCCTGCCGATTTTTTCAGCAATGGCTGAAAAATTCCGCCATCTGTTTGCAGTTTCGATCCAGATCGTATACCTCGAGGACCTTCAACCGACCCTGCACCCCCAGTTTCCGTCTGAGGACCGGGTCCGAAATCAGTTTCTGCAGCTTGTCCGCCAGGCCTTCCACATCCGAAGGGGCCACCAGGATGCCGTCCACCCCGTCTTCAATCAACTCCGGGTGACCGGTAATCCGGGTGGATACGGAAACCACCTCCTTGGCCATGGCTTCCATGAGGACCACGGGAACCCCTTCAGCAAAACTGGCCAGCACAAAAAGATCGGCCCGGTCGTAATACCCGTGAACCTCATCCTGACCCACGGCCCCTGTAAATTCAACGGCATGGGCGATGCCAAGGCTGCCGGCCAGATCCTCCAGGGAACCCCGGTCTTCACCGCCCCCCACATAGGTCAGATGAAATGGGATATTTCGCTGCTTCAGAACGCCGCACGCCTCCAGAAGGATATGCTGCCCTTTGGCCGGCACCAACCTTCCCAGGCAGAGAATTTCAGAAATTTCATTTTCGGGCTCCGGCCGGGGTGCAAAACGCGCCGGATCAATGCCGCACCGGACAATGTGAAACCGGGGCCACAGGTCATGGGGCACCAGGCGCATGAGCTGGCTCCGGCAGTAATAGCTGATACACCGGACGGCGCTAGCCCGTTTCACCTTCTCCGCAAGCAGGATCGTATCCACGTTATAAAAGACGTCCGGTCCATGCACACTCAGGCTGTAGCTTATGGACCCGTAGGTGGCGGCGATCATGGCCACAGTAGCCGCCGGATTGGCGAAATGCACGTGCACATGGGTCATCTGGTGGTTGTGCATCCACCGGAGCAGCACCCCCGCCTCGGCAAAATAGGCCATGGCCTTAAAAATATTCCGAAAGCCCATTCGGGAAAACCATACACTCTGGCGCAGCATGAAAAAATAGGGTTTGGGGCTACTGAAAAGCAACGCCATGTGGGACGCGATCACCTTCAAAACAGCTGAGTCTTTGATGTAGAGGGTCTTGTGGGCATCTGCTTTTTCGTCGGCAGTCATTTTTTCCAGGTTCCCGGGCCTTCTGATGGATGCGGTCATCACACGAAACCCCTGCTGCCGCAAAGAACGGATTTCCCTGAAAATGAAAGTGTGGGAAATCCCCGGATACTCGCTGGCCAGATAGACCACTTTTTTCAAAATACCCATACGCCCCTCCTGCGTGTTTGTGGCATGGCTTCCCAGCCCGGATCGTTTGTTCCGTAACGGCTTTCCCGTGGCTTGTCCGTAGTAAAAACGGGCCAGACCGAAGAACTCAGGGATCACAATCAGGGAACAGTGCAATGCATAGGTCCTGGCCTGTTCCTTTGAGAGGCCCTTATCCTTCATGAACCAGGAGAGCCTGAATATGCGCGGAAAAAAGAGCAGCAGCAGTCCGGGGAGCAGCAGAAAGAGCGACCAGGAACAAAAGAAAATACCCGCAAGGGCCAGCAGAGAAAACCCCAGGAACCCGCCTCCCCGAATCACAATGCGAATGAGTTCATGGAACCAGAACCCCTTGGTGGCCCCTTTATAATCGGAACGGGCGAACCGGGCTGTGACGGCGGCAAATCCATACCCGGTGCGAAAACAGCGTTTCCAATACTGGCTCACCTTGGTCATGGCCAGGTCATGCCGGGTCATGGGCTCATTCAATTGTATAATTTTCCATCCCTTGAGCCTCACTCGCTGGCTCAGTTCAGGATCTTCCCCCCCCACCAGGACCTCATCGTACCCGCCCGTTTCTTCCAGGATGGACCGTCGAACCAGCACATCCCCACCAAAGGCTTCGCACTCTCCGGGCGGGGCATTCCATTCCATGTTTCCGATCCAGTTGTAGACCGACGCGTGAGGGTTGATCTCATCCCGGTTCCCCCGCACGGCTCCCACATCCGGTGACATGGCGGATGCGGCTTTAACGAGCCAGTCAGGATCCATGATGGTGTCGGAATCCAGAAACTGCACCAGCGGGGAAACGCCCGCCCGCCATCCCGCGTTCCGGCCGAGACCGGGGGTGGGCCCCGTTTGAATAATTTGGGCCGGATGGATTTCCACAACACGAACGCCTGCGTAACCTCTCGCAAGGGCAATACTGCCATCCGTGGAGCCCCCATCCACATAAACCGTATGGATTTTCCCTTCCGTGTAACGGCTTTCCCTGACACTTTCGATACATTTGGCGAGGGTCTTTTCCGTATTGACCCCGATAATCACCACGTCAATATCCATGAATTACTCCGTCTCCGGACCCCGGTCTTTTGGGATAATGCGGGCCGGTATGCCCACCGCCACGCTGTCCGAAGGCACATCCCGGATCACCACCGCATTGGCACCGATGACCACATTATCGCCCACTTCGATATCCCCGAGAATCTTGGCACCGACGCCCACATCCACGTTGTTCCCGATGACAGGTGCCACCGGATGGGCCGTATGGCTCAATCCCACGGTGACGCCGTTTCTGATGATGCAGTCATCACCAAATCGGGCATACCCGCTGACCACGATATCGCTGAAATGGTCAATCCTGAAATTGCTGCCGATCTCCACTTCGCAGGGGAACTCAATCCCCGTGACGATCTGGATTATTTTATAAAGGAATTTATAGAGAAAAGAACACGGTTTCCTGATCCAGGGATTACGGATGGTGTACCGCCAGCGGCCGAAGCGGTATATGATCATGACCCAGAACCCCTGAGCCCCCCAGTCCCCACCGTATGTATTCAGATCTTCCTTCAGATTTGGAAAAATTGCCATGGACCGCCTCTTGTGGTTCGTCAATGGTCAGGCCAAATTTCTACCAGGGAATCGGCGGCGCAAACCTGCCCATGCGGGTATCCCACAACGCCTGAAGTCCCTGGCTCACAAACCCGGCGGATTCAGCCCGTTTCAAAGAACGATTTTCGCCGCCGGGCCTCAAGTTGACCACATAGCGCAGGGCATGCCAGCCTATTTCCACACCGGCGTTGGCCAGGAGCGAAAAGAGCCCGCGATTCTTTCTGAAATAGAGGTACTCGCTGCGCATTCGGAACTTGAGTACCTGGCTCCCCCCTTTGTCAAACTTCTGGTCCTTCCGGGTCCTGGCGCTACCGCCGCCCACGTGCACCACCTCCGCATCGGGTACGAAAAAGACCCGCCATCCGTTCCGGTTGGCCCGGAGACAGAGATCCGTCTCCTCATAGTAGATAAAGAACCGCTCGTCAAAAAGGCCGGTCTGGGTGAGCATGCGGCGACGGTAGATGGTAAAGGTCCCCGGGACCCAGTCCACCTCCTGAACGCTGTTGTGATCAAAATACTTAAAGTCGCCCCGCCCGAAAATCCTGGAGGAAGAATATCTGTCGCTGAGGCCACTCAAGGTGAAGAACTTGTAAAAACTGTTGGGAAATCTTCGGGCAGAGGGATCCAGATCTCCATCCAGGTTCACCAATCGACCCCCGCAGAGGCCACAGTCCGGATGATCTTCCATAAACGCCACCCCATTTTCCATGGCGCCCGGTTTCACGTAGGCATCGGGATTCAAAAGAACAATATACTGACCGGTGGCAACTTCGTAGGCCTGGTTGTTGGCGGCCGCAAAACCCGCATTAATCTTGTTCTCAATCAGGCACACCTGTTTGAAGTTTTCCCTGACCACGGCCACGGAGTCATCTTTTGAATCGTTGTCCACTACAAAAACTTCCAGCTCGTGAAACCCGGGATACTTAAAGAGGGATTCCAGACATTCCCTGAGCATGGCGCTGGTATTGTAACTAACGATGATCACGGAAACTTTCATGGAATTTATCTCCTTTATGTCCTTCTTAACCCGGTGACACAAAAACCTAATTACCCGGCCTGGAAATATCGTACAAAACCGCGCCACTGATAAAAGTCCTCAGCAACGGATCCACCTGCCGCAGATAATAATTGAATTTGGCGATCCCTTTTCTGGGCAAATAGATGATGTCATCATCCTTGAGAACATAATTCTGTGAAAAATCACCGTGGGCCCAAATGGTTTCCAGGTTCACGGTTTTCACCCCCTCCTGGCCACGCACCTTTCGGATCAGCCGAATCTCTTCGATATTGGCGTTTTCGGTGGGCCCACCGGCCAGATTGATGGCATCGAGAATCGTCAGTGCCGTGGTCTGGATGGGCACGGAACCCGGCGTACTGATCTCACCCATCACAAAGACGGCCGCATCCATGGAGTCGGGAATATAGACGATATCGTTATTGGCCAGACGAACATTTATCCGCATGTCCGCTTTCTGAAGGAGTTGCAGCAGATTCACCCAGATGATCTGGTCCCGCCCGCGAACAATATAGCACTTGGAGAGAAAAACACTTTTGTCCTGCGTGGGAAGACCGCCGGCCAGGGAAAGCGCTTCAAGGAGCGTAACGCTGCCATCAAAATGGATTATGCCCGGATTATCCACCCGGCCCAGAACAAACACCTTGTTGTTTTTGTATTCGGTGATACCCACCGTCACCAACGGCGCTTCATAATACCGGAGGTAGAGTTCCTTGATGGCCTTTGCCGCTTCGGTCCGGCTCTTCCCGCCGATCTTGAACACCCCAACCATGGGCAGCGTAATGAGCCCATGGGGTCCCACCACATGTTCCCCTGCCAGATCAGGGCGTTTCCAGACGCCGATCTTCAGAACGTCCCCCGGACCAATGAGATATTCCTTGTCCAGGTTGGCATCGTAAATCTTCAGAAGTTCAGGCGTTACGTAAGGGATCTTTGACTCAAATTCGACGGTTTTAAACGGCGTGTCGTCCTTGATCTCAACCGGCGCCGGGTAACAACCCCAGAGGCACGGGAAAAGAAAAAGAAAAAAGAGAACGACAAACAACGAATGACGCGTGACAAGTGGCCGCCCCCTGCCCCCTGCCCCCTGACAACGCATCATCCGTTTCAACCTTCTCACCATCTCAACCTCGCATTTTCTTAACTCTCATAGTGATCCCGAATCCACTCCTGACACGGTCGATCCATGCCTGATGCGCCAGGTACCACTGAAGGGTTTTTTCGATTCCCGTTTGAAAAGACTCCTCGGGAACCCATCCCAGATCCTCTTTCAGTTTGCTGGAATCGATGGCATACCGCCGGTCGTGGCCCAGCCGATCCTTCACATAGGTGATCAGGGTCCGCCGGGAAGGCTTGTCACTCATGAGGGGAAGCGCATCGATGAGATCGCAGATAATCTCCACAATACGGATATTTTCCATTTCGTGGTTACCGCCGATGTTATAGGTCTCTCCTTTTTTTCCGTTTTTCATAATGGTCCAGACAGCCGTGCAGTGGTCCCGTACGTAGAGCCAGTCCCGGATGTTCTTGCCATCGCCGTATATGGGGAGGGATTTATCCTCTCGGGCATTCTGTATCACAAGGGGGATCAATTTTTCGGGAAACTGGTAGGGACCGTAGTTATTGGAGCAGTTGCTGATGGTGACAGGCAAGCCGTAGGTTTCGTGGTAGGCCCGGACCAGGTGATCGGAAGAGGCCTTTGAAGCGGAATACGGGCTGTTGGGCTGGTATGGGGTGGTTTCCATAAACAACCCTTCTTTCCCAAGGCTTCCGAACACCTCATCGGTGCTGATATGGTGAAACAATTCAATCTGCGACTGGTGGCTGCGGGCTGCTTCCAACAGGTTGAAGGTCCCCACGATATTGGTCTGGATAAAGGCACCGGGGCCCACAATGGATCGGTCCACGTGGGATTCTGCGGCAAAATGGCAGACCGAATCGAGCTGGTATTCATCAAAAAGCCTGTCCATGCGTTCCCCGTCACAGACATCCCCTTTAACGAAGACGTAACGGTCACCGTATGTTTCTTCAATTCCCGCAAGGTTTTCCGGGTTTCCCGCATAGGTCAGGCTGTCCACATTGATGATCCGTCCCTCAAAATCGCTTTCATCCAGAAGATAACGGATAAAATTGCTTCCAATAAAACCACATCCGCCGGTTACCAGCATATTCTTCATCATTTCACCTCATCCATCAGACGATCCTTGAACAGGGTAACAAACTGCGTGAGATCGGCCCGCCAGTCCCCCATGACATTGAGGCCTTCCGTCTTTAACCGCTGATTTTCCAGGATGGAGTTGAGTGGCCTTTTTGCGGGGGTGGGATAGTCACGGGTGGTACAGGGGATAAACCCATTGGGGACTTCCATGTCATCTAAAAACGCCGTGGCCAGGTCGTACCAGGTGCAGTAGTTCTCCGAGGTCGCATGAAAGATGCCGTTTTTATCCGCATCCATCACCTTTTCAATCTGCTCCGCCAGCCGGTAAGACCACGTGGGAGAACCGAACTGGTCATGAACCACCTTGATCTCTCTTTCGGGATCACCCAGCGCCAGGTTCAGCATGGTTTTCAGGAAATTCTGCCCATTGGCCCCATAGAGCCACGCCGTCCTGAGGATGCTGTAACGGTCCGTTTCGGCACCAACCGCTTTCTCCGCTTCCAGTTTGGTGAGGCCGTAGTAGGAGACAGGGCGGGGGGTGTCCGTTTCCGTGTAATATTCAGGGACCGGCTTTTTCCCGTCAAACACGTAGTCCGTCGAGATATGGACAATCCGTGCCCCCTGTTCCCCGGCGGCAGCGGCTAGGTTCTTCGGCCCTTCCACATTGACTTTCCAGGCCAGTTCTTTTTTTGTTTCGCAGTCGTCAACCTTGGTGAAGGCGGCACAGTTCAGAATCACATCCGGTTTTAAATCCTGAACAAACCTTTTCACCGCCGTCCAATGGGCGATATCAAGCGCTTTTGAACCCACCGGGGTAACTGCGTGGTTTTTTCCCAGAACTTCTGTACAATCCCGGCCCAGCTGCCCGGTACCGCCCGAAATCAGGATTTTCATGGGCCCTCCTTTAGGCGACGTACCCTTTTTTATGGGATGCATGCCACTCCCAGGCCGTCTCCACAATGGCTTCCAATTGGGGGAAAACGGGATTCCAGCCCAGTTTTTTGATGATTTTGTCCGATCCCGCCACCAGGGTCGGCGGATCACCGGCTCTTCTATCCGCCTTGATGGTGGGCACCGGTTTTCCTGCCACTTTGCCTGCCGTTTTCACCACTTCCGCCACTGAGAATCCCTTCCCGTTTCCCAGGTTGAAGATATCACTCTCCCCCCCCGCGAGCAGATACTCCAGCGCCAGGATATGGGCTTCCGCAAGATCGAGCACGTGGATATAATCACGGATGCAGGTCCCATCGGGGGTATCGTAATCATCGCCGAATATACGGAGCGTCCCGCCGCCGGCCTCCTCCCCTAAAATGGCCTTGAGCGCCAGGGGAATAAGGTGCGTCTCATTGCGATGGTCCTCTCCCATGCTGCCGTCCGGAGAAGCCCCTGCCGCATTAAAATACCTGAGAGAAACATACCTCAGATTATATGCCATGGCAGCGTCGCGCATGACCCGCTCCACCATGCTTTTCCCCTCGCCATAAGGGTTTATGGGGTCCTTGGGATGCTCCTCCGTAATGGGCACTTCCCTCGGATTGCCGAATACGGCCGCGCTGGACGAGAAAATGAAGCGATCCACACCGTATTGTTTCATAACCCTGAGCAGATTGATGGTGTTGGCCACATTGTTGCCGTAATAGGCCAGAGGGTCAACCATGGACTCTCCCACCGCAGAAAAAGCGGCAAAATGCATCACACCGTCAAATTGTTTAGATCGAAACAGGGCATCCAGGGCAGACTGATCCGCCAGGTCCCCTTCAACAAATGATATATCCCTTCCCACAGCGGCCCTGTGCCCCAGGGACAGGTTGTCGAAAACGGTTACATGATACCCTTTTCGAATAAGCTCCCTGCTGATAAAGCTGCCGATATACCCGGCCCCCCCGACGACCAGTATGTTCATTGCGGCCACCTCCCTTACAAAATGCAATTCGCTTATGACTAACCGCTAACAGCATCATTTAGATAATGGACATTTAAGCCTGTGAAACACCAAAATCTTTTTCAGCAGATGCCCTGTCTTTGAAAACCTCAAAAAATTCGCCCAGCCGGGTCAGGCTCAAAATGCCTTCCACCTGGTGCTGAATGGCACAGATTTTCAGGGTGCCGCCCTTGGCGTCAACCGCTCGGTAGGAAGCCAGAAGAATGCCCACACCTGCGCTGTCGATAAACTCCACACCACTCATGTCCAGTATTATTTTGGCCCGATTTTGCGCCAGAAGTTTCTTGACTCCCGTCAATACGCCTTCCGCAGACCCGGCATCCAGACGTCCGTTAAGCGCAATGACACTTACATCCTTGTCATTTTCTTCCGACACTTCCACCCCTTTATCCCTCATTTCATTGACCCCTACCATTTCACGATGAATGCAGCATGGACCTGAGCCCGATGTTCAGGGGCAGCTTGATGTCGCAGGATGAAATTATTTCCCCACCATGGGCTTGAACAACCCTCGCCGAAATATACACGTTCGTCATGGCCTGGGCGTAGGTTCCCACCACCACCGCCTGTGCGCCATGGGCATCCGAAATGGCCTTGACCGATCGGCTTAACAGGAATTCACCGCCCTTT
>Ga0233431_1004461_pt1 | contig 15002 bp, 17 predicted proteins | sample SI_118_April2016_FD_179867 | JGI IMG/M metagenome (GOLD analysis project Ga0233431, IMG submission 179867) | Seawater microbial communities from Saanich Inlet, British Columbia, Canada - SI_118_April2016_200_MG | ecosystem: Environmental > Aquatic > Marine > Inlet | place: Canada: British...
TCTGAAATATCAGCTTCAAGGACTCGTAACTCATTTTTAAGGGAATCACTTGTTTTTTTCACTCTTTGTTTTGTGAGTTTAGCCCCGCATTTGCTACATGTAGCAATTAAACGCTTATTTACTTCACTAAGTTCATTTTTCAACCGCAAAAATTTTGCGTCGATTCTTTCTGCCTCATCCGTTTCTGAGGCCAAAGCAATCTCCAATTTCTCACGCTTATGTTCAAGCTCTGCCTTCCTAGCAGTTTGATGATTATATATTGCAATTCTTTTTTCAGCATCCACTATTAATTTTTCCTGTTGACGAATAGCATCCCAGCATTTATCAATGCTTTGAAAGCCTTTCAGCCTGTTTACATAATTATATCGAGCTTTAGACCAAAAAATAATATTACGTTTAAGAATTTTGATGCTTTCTTTCTTATCCTTCACTTCATCAACCAATGCATCCTGCACTTCAGACAAGTGACGTTTGATAACATCCACTTGCAACATTAAGCCACCACCTATTTTTTTTGAAGCTGCAATCTTTTTTGCCACAATTTTCTTTGCAGCATTTAGATCTTCAAGCTGCTGAATCTCAATAATGATATTTGCCTTACGCGAATCCGTTACCTTCAAAAATCTCTGGTTGTCATCCTGACCATAGAAATTGCGGTTCTTAAACACTTCCCATGTTGTGCCAAGGACATTAGCAATTTCAGCATATGTATCAGCTTTTGTTTTACGGGTATGATCAATTTTCTTCTTCCCTCTCTTCTCAATGAAGAAAACCTTATCGCCATACTTAGGGTGTTTTCGAAACTTCTTGATGATATACAGGCTATTAGTATCAGTGCTTTTAAAAAGAAGAGAAGTGAGTGTCCATTTCTTAAAAGCTCCAACGAAACTGTCTTGTGAATGGCGACGAATAGTTTTGTCAAACAACAAATCCGTTATCATGTCACCAATAAGAGACTTCCCCGAATAATTGCTATCGGCGCCAGCCACATCAAGATTCGTTCCGGAAACAAAAACAATGTTCCCTACAAGTTTTCTGAAGTCAAGTTCAAAATTCTCATAGAGAACAAAGTTTTCGCCAGTAAGTTTTAGAAACTTTAAATTCATGCGTCATCACTTTCTGAAAGCTCAGCCTCCATCCTGAAATGCTTATCTGAATAAGCCGCATAGATAAGGGAAGCGCATCCATCATGAAACAACTTTACAGGGTTAGGAAACTTTCTCACAAACACACCTTTTTGCTCCCTTGGTACAATTTGTTCGCAAAAAGGACATTGTCTTTCTTGGGTTACATTGCTCATCTTTAATACCTCCTATTGTTTTACTTTTTCCCAAACATTTACCGTATGTTCACGAAACTCTTTTTTCTTTCTCTTTCCTCCAGCTTTAATAGTTTTCATCGTATCCATTAAAGCCTGGGTTTTCTTTGATTTTCTAAATTTAGATGGTGAACCTTGAACTTGAAAAACTTTCTTGACCCTGGGACGAATCAACATATATGGATTACAAGCCTCTATTGAATCAAGAAATTTTAAATTTTCTTCTTCTGTTTTATTTATAAGATCAAGTTCTGGTTTAACAATATTATCTTCAATTTCAGAAGCTTCAAACTTATAATCTTTAATGATATAAAATTGAGGAGAATAATTGTTGTGAATTCTCCTGGTTTTAAGACTTGGCAAGTCAACAAGTAAACCAGAAGGGATATTATTTATCTCATCTATTCTGGTTTGATGTGGTGCGCCAACAAAAAAACATTTATCAGTTATCCACTGGAAATTATGGAAGTGACCAAGTATGATCGAATCATAATGCTCGCCCAAACGTTCTATATCTTCAGGTTTAACGCCGACAATTGATTTTGTTGATCCATGTAATGCTCCCTTTATACCTATATGTCCTACCAACACAGAATATTTCTTACGATGCTTCGTTGCTGCAAGTTCTTGAGCACGATCCAGGAAGTCATTGTGCGAACAAAAATTTATCATATCAAAAGCGACATTCTTAAACTTCTGTCTCCAATATGGTTTACGGCTATAATACACCTTTGGAAACAAACGACTTAAATGCTCTAAAGACTGAAGAATACTTTTGTCTCCGTCTTGATCATGATTACCATCAATTATTAGCGTTGGAATATCACTCTTAATAACCAATTCAAAAAGAGTAAACAATAAATCCATATCATCTGGATATAAAACAGACTGATGACATATATCTCCAGGTATAATAAGGAACTTGGCCTTACGTTTTTTTATTTCAGCAAAGAAATGAAAAAGATATCTGATCAGCAAATCTTTTCTATCACTGGTTCCAGAAACAGTATGTGGTAGGCTATTGGTTAAATGGAGATCACTTATGGCTGCAATTTTCATTCTGGATACTCCAAAAATAAATCTCCCTTAGATAATTTTTTAGCGTTCCAAGTATGACCTTGAAGAACATGATTCACACAGCCCCTAGAAACTCTAAACTTAGCAGCTATTCTTGGCTGAATCCATTTTCTAACATAACTTAAATATCTAATTTCTTTAACATCTTTAATTGTTAATTTTGAAACAGGATGATTTTCACCAGATTTAGAAATACTCATTTTTCTTCTTGTTTCTATTGAAGGATATTTACCCACATGAGCAATACTCTGTTTTTTTCTCGTTTCTTCTGAGGGATGTTTACCAAACATATGATTATTTTCTCCAGATTTATGAAAACTCATATGTTTAAATTTGGTGATGCAATCTAAATTATTTATGTGATCATTTAATTTTAATTTAATATTTTTCTTTTTATCATTACTAAATTCTTTATGGTGAATAATATATCCCTTAGGAATTATTCCTTTCCAAGCTAACCACTGAAGATGACAAATTTTTATTTGGTTATATTTTTTTCCATTAAGAATTATAGAAACTACTCTGTATCCCTGATAAATATAAATATTATCAATTATTTTCCCATCTCTTTTATCTCTTATGTAACTGCCGTCTTCAGCAATTACATAATTCTTAAAAATCTTACCCTCCCTATCTCTTAAGAATCTTGTTTTCATTTCGATCTGAGTCCTTGCTTAACAAGAGTGCGTGCTGTTTTTGATTTTTGAAGTATCGGAGTGAACCCTTCTGCGCCTTGCCACTTCAGAGTTTTCTTTTCCTTAAAGTGGAACCACGCTCCCTTCTTAACAACCACATGCGATGCCAACAAAAAATCAAGAATCGCAAAGTGCTTATCGAATCCCTTACCGTTGACAATCTTAAAGCTGACATCATGAAACGGAGGGAACAACTTATTCTTGGTAGTTTTGAATTTGCCGTTGTGACCAATGGGTCTCTTTCCTGCGCCCTGTTTGATTGCTGCCATCTTATACAGGTCAAGAGAAATTGAATCATGGAAATTAAATGCATCACCGCCAATGTTCGTGTTTGGATTACCCCATGATACTCCAATCTTCGACTTGGTCTGATGGCTCAGTACAAATAAAGCCTGATGCTTGGCTATGGGACCGGTAAGCATACGACAGGCCAGAGAAGCAATCCTTGCATGCTCTCCAAGAGCCTTACCTCCAACACCAAACGAATCACTCCCGCTTTCAGCCTTGGTTGTAAATCCAGAAAAAGAATCCATGATAATAAGAAATGGAGCCTTAGTATTCCCATAAGACCTAGCCTTGGCACAAAGTTTCACACCAACCAAGACAGAATCAAACGCTTCTTCCAATGTGTTTGGCTGTGTGATCAAAAACTGCTTTGTGTTCTTACTGATTTTGCGAGCATACTTAATGTCTAAGGCTTTTTCAGACTCAATATAATACACTGCTCCACCAGCTTTAATCGCTTGATCAGCCAGTTGAAGAAGGAAGGTTGTCTTTCCAACTTGGGGCTTGGCTTTAATAGAAATAATTTTGCCAACAGGCAACCCCCAACGACCACTCTCAGACACCGCAAGTATCCTGTCGAGGTTCGGCAATCCTGTAGGCAATACATGCTGCACCTTTAATGGGGTGAAGTCATCTCCGATAAAAAATGCGTCAGCCCCACTCGTCTTTTGAATTGCCTGCCGCATTAAAATTGCTAAATTATCTGTACTCTTCTTTGCCATATCATTCCTCAAAACTAAAGAAGCGACCAAAGGTCGCCCCCATAGTTATTTAGATGTCAGTGTTCACCAGCAATAGCTGCTCTGGGAAGACTATGGTAATCATCTGCTGACTGACCATGATCATTAGCCAATTCCATAACAGCTTTTTCATTAGCCTGGAGGTTAAGGAGTAATGCAACTACGTTATCTGTTTCAGGCATGGAACTCTTGTTCCTCAGGTGAACACAAAAATCCCGCACTGTTTCTTTTTCAATCTTGCGGATATTGTACCCATGGCCTCGCACAATTTGATAGTCAGCATCCTTACCCTTAATGAATACTCTGCCAGTTTCTTTATACACCTTCAACTGTTCTTCGCCGATAAGAAGCTCCAATAAATCTTGAGCATTTTTCTCGGCCTCTTCACGTTTGCGTTTCACTTCTAAAGCACGAGCTTTTCGTTCAGCCTCTTCAGCTTTTCTTAAAGCTTCTGCATGAGCTCGTTTCCGTAAGAGTTTACGCTTTTGTTTCTTGGAAAGTTCTTTCCTTTCTTCATATTCTCCAGTCCATGCTACCCAAGTAACTGAATCAGAAGCGGTGCCACAACTGTCAGTTGACACGGTGGAATCACATACTGTGCCAGTCATTCCAGTAGAATCACATGCTGTGCTGGTTACATACTGCTCGTTCCACACATGCCATGTGTAAGAATCAGTAGCAGTAGATGATGAAGTTATGGTGGAAGTTGCAGTGCCAACATATTCTGTATTCCAGCAACTATCCCATGCTGAATATGATGTACCTGTCACCACAAGATCACCCCCCTTGTAAGGCCGGAACAAAGATGTAGCGTTCTGCTTCTGGATTGAAAGTTTTCACATTACACCCAGGCTTGCCATCTTTCTTCACCAAAAATGCGTTCATCCCTTTCTTAAGAAGGGATTCAAATTGTTCCTTGGCAACTTCAACTTCAACTTCATTTTTTGCATCAAACTCAATTTTTGTATCGCCTGATGGATCCAGAATTCTAAATTGCATAGCGTCCTCCATAAACTGCGAGGGCCGAAACCCCCGCAATAAAATAAGGTTATTTTTTCTTTTTCTTTCCAGTCTTCTTTTTGCCGGTGGTCTTTTTGGCGGCTTTTTTCTTGCCAGTTTTCTTTTTCTTACCAAGTTCCTTTTTAAGATTGGAATTTTTCTTATCTTTCTCCTCCAATTCTTTCTCAACATCAGAGAAAAAATCCTCTTCTTCCTCTTCCTCTTCTTGTTCTTCCTCTTCTTGTTCTTCTTCTTGTTCTTCTTCCTCCTCCTCTTCTTCTTCCTCCTCCTCTTCTTCTTCTTCCTCCTCCTCCTCTTCTTCTTCCTCTTCCTCTTCTTCTTCCTCCTCCTCTTCTTCGGCCTCCTCTTCCTCTTCCTCTTCTTCTTCTTCCTCTTCTTCTTCCTCTTCTTCCTCTTCCTCTTCTTGTTCTTCCTCTTCTTGTTCTTCTTCTTGTTCTTCTTCCTCCTCTTGTTCTTCTTCTTGTTCTTCCTCCTCTTCCTCTTCCTCATCATCCTCGTCGAACTCAACGCCTTTCATGAGGTCTTTGGTTTCTTCCTTTGAAAGCTTGGGATAAACCTTCTCCCAATCCACCTGATTTTCCTTCATAAACTTGGCAACAACATTCGGAAGGGGGAAGGGGTCAAGGCAAAAGCCCTGATTAGAATAATCTGTATTGAGTTTCTCACCGGTCCGGTTGAATTCAAAGTTGTGACCTTCTTTACCACGGCTAAACGGATTATGCTTCATAGATTTGAAAATCTTCCGAGCCATGCTGGTTAGCGGATCACCAAGAGTGGGGCCAACACCGACAACACCGACACCGTTCTCACATACTTCACCCCAGGGATTAATGCTACTTTCAACACACTTGCGGCATTTCTTATGCCTTGCATCATCTTCTTTCCAAGCGTATGTTCCGAAACATTTTTTGGGAGCTGGAATTTTTTTGTCATCTTCGATGAAGGAAACCAGCGGAGTAAGGCACAAGCCTTCAAGCATCAGCCGATTAACCCGCCGCCTCTTGGCTGCACGTCCCCTGGCACGTTTATCTCCCTTGCTTTTCTGATCCTTCTTATTCTTCAAGCACTGGGGGCAAACGCTAACCTTCTGGTATCCCTTTTCGCCTTCCTCCACATGATCTCGCAAACAGCGAATCTGATCCTCACTTTCTGGACCGCAGTTGTAATGAATGCCACGCTCTTCCCATGGGTAATTGCTTTTGGTTTTTGTTTCCTGGAAACGAAACAGGTTGGCACCTTCGACGATCGGAAGTTTCTTTACATACTTCTGATTCGCCCTTTCCTTATTACGCTTGGCCCTCGCGAGATTCTCTTTTTCTCGCTTTTTAAATGCTACTGAACTGAATTTTCCCATACTGTCCTCCATTAAAAAAGTTATTTAGTTATGCCATACAATACGCCAAAAAAAATTAAGAATTCCAAATACTAATCTTCATCATCATTGTCGTGGAACATGTCACGACCAGTTACTCCACGTATACTATCATGAGGAATGTTCCTGATATCTGCGCTGCGTGAAATTAAGGCTATGGATTTTTCTTTAAGAGAACTATATAGGAATTGAGCTTTATTGTATCTTTTCAATGCTGCATTCAGGGATACCTGTGCTTCCATCCATTTGGGCTGACGCTTAATAGCTTTATCAATCCTTTGTTCTCCAGAAATACCAGCCTCTCTCACTTTACGATCAAGCTGAGCTTCGATTTTAACACAAAGAGCTTTCTTATTCTTGTATTCTTCTTTTAAAAGGGCAACAATTGGACCAAAGTAACCCATAACTCCAGGAATTCTTTCTACTTGATTATGAATGTCTTCACCGCCAATTAACAACTCAGATCCAACATCAATTTCATAAATCCTACCCTTGTGCTTAAATCGAATTGAAGTCAATGACTTATACAATTCTTCATTCCCAAGAATTACTTCAGGCTTCTTTTTCTTAACTTTCTTTTTGACTTTCTTAACCATCTTAACCCTCACAAAAATGAGGAGGTGTTACCCTCCTCATATTCGGCCGGAAATATTGAAAGTTATTTTTTCTTTTTCTTGCCTTTTTTCTTGCCCTTACCTTTGGCCGGTTTCTTGGCTTCAGGCTTGGCAATCTTGGACAGATCGGCTTCGGCTAATGTGCCGAGCAGGGTTGAAGAGGGACGAAATTTTATTACCAACTTATCCGGTACATCAATTTGATCGCCGGTTCTGGGATTCCTGGCCTTGTGAGCTGGCTTCACTTTCACTTCAAATTTGCCAAACTTGGGAACGGCAACGGTCTCACCGGCAGCAGCGGCTTGAGCAATCACATCAAAAACGGCCTTGGTTATTTCAAACATTCCACTTTTGGTAAGAGTGGGAACACCGGCATCCTCTTCTTGGTCAATTCGTAAATGAACTTCTTTTGCAACTTCTGCTAATGGAAAAGCCATAGCTTAATTCCTCCAAATTAAAGGGTATATGGGTTGACATTTTGAATTTCATTAACAACCCTAATGACACTGACAATTGACTGGTAATCACGCTTGATTATCTCCACTGCATTGCGATGGATAATGTTAAGCGCCTTATTTCCAAGTTCAATTTCGCTTATGACGTACATGAGAATTTCAAATTTATCCATGCATGCCACCATCTGTCCCTCAGGCGTATCGTCTTTTGCCTCCTTCCATAGCCTGATCAAAATGCTTTTATGGGCAGGAGAGAGTTCGTTGAAGACCTGTTCCTCAACACTTTTCTCCCTAATAAAATCAAGTTTTTCTTTAAAGTCAGGATTTTCATCGTGCAATGGAAACAAAATGTCTCCAGTTATACTTTCTTCCAGATCATGAACCAGAGCTCTTTGAATAACAACACTCACAACATACTTACATTTCCCCAACCTTTCATTCTCTAATCTGGCAAACACCATGCCATACAATGCAGCATAAAATGAATGTTGTGCTACTGAATACGGTTTAATATGAGGAACGTTAGAACACCGATCAATATAATTGAGCTGATTAAACCTCTTAAATAAATTCATTATGCTTTTGCTTTCCACCATAACACTTAGCCCTTTCATGAAGTTGATCTTTTGTCATTCCAAAATTCCTCGTAACACCACGATAAATACGAGAAACATGCTGAACAGAATACCCAAATTTTTTAGCAACTTTAATTCTTGAATATTTTAAAATATATAACAAAAATCTTATTTCATCTATAGTTTTATCAGAAGAAGTAGATGCTGGATTATTCTGACCTTTCAGTGCAGAATTCTTCATGCTCATTAATGTTTCTTTTGAATGCCTGCGATCTTTCCCAGATTTACTCATTCTTTTCTTTGTCTTTTCAGTATGCTTCTTCCCAAGCCAGTGCTGAGTTCCTTTATGATGATGAGAATTATGCTCCGAAAAAGACATCTTAACAAGATTTTTCAATTCATCACTGAGTGTATCTTCATCTTTATGATGCATCAAAAATCCTTTAGGCAAATTTCCATTCCAAGCCCATTGCATAAGAGTGGCCATTTTTATTTGAGAAAATTTATATGAATTTATAACGATTGTAATATAATTATAATTTTCATGAACATATGGGTAAAGCTTTTCCTTCGTTAAAACATTCAAAATGTGAGTGCCATCTTTAGAAATCCCTAAAGTCTTATCAATTTCACGAACTCCATTCTTCCACGTACTCATATAAATATATTTCGCCATAAGATCACTCCATTATTTTTGCATCCTCTGTAGCATTGTTAATTCGCTCATCCATTCTCCTTTCAACTTCATCAAATCCACCTTGTTTACGAACATTAATCCCATAACTATGCAGAAGCTTAAGCACGAATGGCTGAGACATATTTAAAATAGATGAAATTTCATAAGATGTTAGCCAATATTTTTCATAGTAAATATACAGAACACACCAAGGAAATATGTATTGAGTGTTTTCTCTTGTGAGCCTCCATACATCCACTTCACGCTTTTTCTTCGGAGATTTTCCTGGCAAACGTCCACGTGTTCTAATTCTAAGTCCTCGCTTAATCAATGAAGACTTCATTTTCGTAGAAGAAATGCCAATTTTTTTCCCAGAAATATATAGCGAATTTTTTTCGGCATAATATTCATAAGCAGCAAATGAAAGAAAGTTTCTATAGCCACACTCCTTCGCCGCTTCTTCTTCATCCACACAGTTGATTGCATACAGTTCATTGTTTTCCACAACTCATGCCTTTACCGCAGTTTCTTGCGAAAAGGGATCAAACTTATATTTTTTTGCCCTAGCCTTCAACCCTTCAGTGTATTCTTTCTGTCGCTTTTGCATACGTTCCCTTTTGGCAAGCTTCCTCTTTGTTTCAGCTGGAATACCACCCTCATCCACAAGCTTGCCGATCGTTAAATCATCATCCTCGTACCCTGTTTTACCACTCGTTTCAAGAATCCTCGTGCCAACCTTAAACTCCGATACAATTGGATAAGCATCTCCATCCTCGCAATACTTACAACATACAGGGCTTGCATAAGCTGATTTCCAAGAACCTTTCCTAACTGGCTCTATTTGTTCAAACTTTCTATTACAAGCAACACACTTATATTCATACATTGGCAAAATATGACCCTCCTTTACTTATTTTTTTTAAACCGCTTTGACCTTTCAATCTTTGTGATTGAAACGGTAAGGCCGAACGATGTTCCCCGTTTAAGATCGCCTCTTCTAATCTCACATATTCTGGCAACATATTTGTATCTAGACCATGTATCAGAAAGAAAAGCTGCAAGCTCCTTCCTTATATAGCCAACCTTATAATCTTTTGTTTTTGTTTTCCTAACCATAACAGCAACCGCATTTTTATCTTTAGGGTTCTTTGGCTCTCTCTTAAGGTAAATCTTTTCTTTGCCTTGTAGTTTTGAAATAATTTCTTGGCGATCAAACTTACAATTCTCCGTACGAAACGTAACGCCCACAACTTTGCAATCGAAGCTCATTAATCAACCTCCAATGATGATCTTATTTTCCTAAGTGACATATTTGAAATGTCTTTAAAAGAACGCCGCTTCTTCATTTTTGTAGCGGCTATAGCTTTAACCACTTCTATACTTTTAAAAGGCTTATCATGCAATATAATTTCAACAATAAAACCTCTCTTATCAGGAACTATGCCAACCAAAAAATATTCAGCATAATCATCAAGAATCGAATCTTTATGTTCTTTCGGCAAATACCCAACATCTAAATAAACATTTGAATTCAGTTCTATTGCTTCACGATGAGCTACAGAAAAACAATAGTCTGAATTAAGACGAATTGAAAAAGCGTTAGCATCATATTTATTATCAGGTTCTATAACAGGCTTTATAACATGAGATATTGAACTGTAAACTTCTCCAGCTTTTCCTTCCAATATTAGACCAACATTATCGTCATGTGCTTTTTGTGGACTTTCAGACCTATGAAAACACGGAAACACAATATGAGAATAACGATTTGCTTGATCCATAAAGGATTTAATAATCCTAAACCGCTTTAACTGAGGAAGTATATTTGAAAAATGCATTACCCCTACAATCTTATGGGTATACAAATGAATTCCTTCAACCAATTCTCTCGTCACAAACAAATCCGGAGGAGGTTTATATTTACCCCTATGTGTAGGTCTGCCGCTTGGACTTCTACCTGGCCTTGTCATAATTCCTTTATCCAAGATCCCGCCTCTAAACTCGGGTTTTTCTTGGCCCCTTTCGTTGTCGACAAAGAGATGGAACCTTCATTATTATACAAATTTTTCTTACCAGATACGACAAGAACATTATTTTCCCTAGCTCTATCTCCAACCAAAGCAAATGCTTCAGGGAATAGAGTAACTTTATACTCACCTTCACTATTCTGTAAGTTAAGAAAGGCCATCTTATCTCCCTTCTTAGTTGTAATGACACTACACCTCACCACCTTTCCATAAGTTTTCACCCGCTTACCAGCAGGAAGCTTATTAAACAGCTTAAAGCTCGTAAACTTTCCAAACTTCTTAAGCTTTTTCTTATAGACTTTCTCAATTGAGATAGTTGAAAACCCATACAGCTCATCCATCGCCATAATCATACTCTCACGAGAAAAGAATGCTGTAGGGAACTCTTTCTTCATTTCAGCCTTACCTTTGAGAGACCTGTACTCAATGAGAACATCCTTCTTCTTACCAAAATCTTTAAATGCACCAGCGATAATGAGAGTCTCAACTACTCTACTATTACAGGCTCGCTTATTGACTCTATCATAAAAGTCCTTAATGGACGTATATGGCGCGTTCTCTATTACGGTGGTGGCTGCCTTGCCACCCACATGCTTGATGGCCGTTATGGGCCATTCTATAGCGTCCCTGTGCGGTTCAAAATGTGGGTGCGGTGTGTTTATGTTGGGCATTTTGAATTTGATACCATAAAATTGTTCAGCCACTCGTTTTACTTCAGCATACTTTGCTTGAGGCTGATACCGCAAGTGACATGCAAAAAATTCAATTGGATAATGCACCTTAAGATACTGGCATATATATCCAAGCAGTGCGTAGCTTGAAGCATGGCCTCTAGGGAACAAGTAGCTACCGGCCTGTGAAAATTTCTTCCAAATATTAGAAGCCACCTTATTAATATTCTTTTCACCCTTCCACTTCTTTTTAGCACCGGCAATAAAGATCTTCTTGTACTCTTTAAATGCCGCAGGGTTCTTTCCTTTAATAATCTTCCTTAAGTTATCAGCCTTCTTGGGATGCATGCCAGCAAATTCACTAGCTGTACGCAAAATATGCTCACTAAAAACAATGATTCCAAGTGAATCACTCAGGATAGGTTTCAATGAATGGTGAGCATATGTAACCACTTTCTTTTTCTTTTTCCTTTCAGCATATTCTACATCAGCATTGGCGCTTAACGCTCCCGGCCTAGCTATAGCATTGATGACAATTAAATCATTGAACTCCGTTATGGGAACCATTTCAACAACACGTTTAGCTGAACCACCACTGAACTGAAACACGCCTATCAGTTCATCGTTATTAAACATCTCCAGTGTTTTCTTATCATCAAGCTTAAGCTTATAAACATCAATAGTTTCACCACGAAGTTTCTTAACTAAGCTCAACACTTCAGATACTACAGATAATGTTTTAACCGCCAATATGTCAAGCACCATAACTCCAATTTCATTGAGATCTTCCCTGCTTGTATGAGAGTTCTCCCAAACAGTAGAAATCACACGCTCATTCTTATTGGCAGGATTAACTTGAGTGCGAATAGGTAACAAATCATCTACCTTGCTTGGAGTAATAACTACTCCAGCAGGATGCAGAGAAGCATTTCTTACTGTACCTATTAAGGGTTCAATGAAATTATCAGACACTTCCTGGTTCTTGCTGCACCATTCATCAAATACCTGATACAGATTACGAGCCTTCTTCATGTTAAGGTCTCCTTCCATCTGTGACGTAATCCTATTGATGGTAGAAAACTGAAAAGCTTGCTGTTGTTTCATTAAATCCTTTTGTTCTTCCGGTGATGCATCCTCCATGTTGGCAACAATGCGATCCTTAAGAACCCTCGTCACATCCTTAACAGCTCCCTTAAGCTGCATCCTATTATAAGTCCCAACAGACACCACCCGATCAGAACCATACTTATCTCGTAGATACTTAATTGCTTTCGGTCTAAATTCAGACCTAACATCAATATCAATATCTACGTCATTGAGGGACCGATACTTAGAGATAAACCGCTCAAACATAATACCATGCTTAATGGGATCGATGAGGCCGAACCCAAATACGAAAGCAATGAGGCTCCCATTCGCCGACCCCCTTATTAATGAAAAAGCGCCTTGGCTTCTCACATACCCCAACAGATCATCACATATCAAGAAGTAATCCATAGCGCCAAGCTTCTTAAGTGTAAGAAACTCATACTCCAAACGCTTACGGTAAACATCTTTCTTGAATAATTTACCAAGCATCTTTTTCGCTCGGGCCACAAGCATTTTCTTGAAAAACAATTCTTTATTAGGAGTTTTAAATTTATCATACATGAAATGTGTTGTGTGATCAAATATAGGAAAGTATAAATTCCCTACCGGCACCCTAAAGTTACACTGATCGGCCACCAACAGGCAATTATCTATGGCCTTAAACAGTATGTTCTTTGGGATTGACTTACGAGCGTTCCGAATATCTTCCCATTGCTTTAGGGTTTTTAAGTAATTTTCCGGGGCATCATAAGAAAATGATCCCTTACTTGCTATCTCCATCAGAACTTTCTGCAATTCATTATCACCTTCGCTCACAAAATGTACGTCATTGCTTACAACAAATGGAATATCAAGTTTCTGACCAAGCTGAATTAACGCCTTATTGACTACATCCTGCTCGTCCATATGGATAAGCTGTAGCTCCAAGTAAAAATCAGAACCAAATTCTTTCTTCATCCTGGAAGCTACCTTCATGGCCATCTTATGCTTGCCTTCAAGGATAAGCTTTGGAACTATACCCGCCATGCATGCTGACGTGCAAATAACTCCTTCAGTATGTTTAAACAGAGCAGGATAATCAAACTTTGGACGATAATAAAACCCTTCCGTCCAAGCCAGATTATTGAGGGTAATGATATTCTTATAGCCAGCTTCATTTTTTGCCAGCAGAATAATGTGGTAAGGATCACTATGTTGTTTTATCGCTTCCTTACCAACGGAAGCATCCCTAGCAGCATTCATATTCTTAATGCTAGGGATGATATAACCTTCTAAACCCATGATAGGCTTTACTTTGAAGTTTTCAGACTCAACCGTTGCTTCAGCAAGTGAAGAAAGATTTCCATGATCGGTAAATGCGAATGCTTCCATTTCTAGTTCATCACAACGCTTAAAATAATCAACAGAGGATGGAACACCATCGAGAAGAGAAAACTGAGTATGATTATGAAGTGACGGAAAACTCTTCATCTTAAAAACTCCTTTACTAATTCTTGTTTAGATAATTTATTTTCATTCCAAGTTTTTCCTTCAACAATTTTATAGATACAATGTTTTGAAACAGAATATTTAATGGCACATTCTTTACAAGAAATTTCTTCCAAATACATTATCCTCCTTATTTCCCCTACTTGTTTTTCAGTTAATTTTGCTCTTCCATTTTTTTCTCCACGAGTATTATGTAATCCCAAAGAAAAAGAATGTTTCATATTTTCAGATCGATCTACACATTCTAAATCACAAAAATCATTTTCTTGCTTACTTCCAACTTTATGGTTTATTTCTTCTCCTTCAAAAATTTCTCCAGCAAAAGTTTCCCAAACAACTCTATGAAGTCTAAGAGCGCAATATTTCTTTTTATTTGAAGAAAGATTCACATACACATAATTTCCTGCTCCAAGCCTTGTTTTTATTCTTAATCCAACAACAGCTTTGTAACTTAAACCTTTCCTAATGCGAATTATTATCCCATCTTTAGAAATCATATAATCTTCAAATAAAATTTTCTCTCCATTCCTCCAAATCCTAGGAGTTCTCCAAGTTCTCTTCTTAATTTCTTCAAAACTTAAATCACCCACTAAATCTTTAATCTTTAAAGGGAATAGCTTCATGCGCCACACCTCTAATGTCGAATAATATAATTCATAATTTCCAGGAAGGATTCTTTGGTAATTCTGGCTCCCATTCTTTTCTGGACAGCATCAGCAATGTCATTGCGAAAATTGTCAGAAGCAAGAGGCAACCTAAATTTTGCATTACGCTCCAAAAATTCACAACAGGAAATATATATGGCATCGTCATTAAGGGACGACAGCGAAGATAAAGCTTCGCTATAATTTTCATGCTTATATGCATAAAAGCTTCTGGCAAGAGTAAGCCCATCATTCA
>Ga0233431_1004462_pt1 | contig 15002 bp, 14 predicted proteins | sample SI_118_April2016_FD_179867 | JGI IMG/M metagenome (GOLD analysis project Ga0233431, IMG submission 179867) | Seawater microbial communities from Saanich Inlet, British Columbia, Canada - SI_118_April2016_200_MG | ecosystem: Environmental > Aquatic > Marine > Inlet | place: Canada: British...
AAAGTAGGCTTCACGCTCAGGGCTACTGATTTTGGTTTTGAACTCGGTCCCCTCATACCGCTTCCCCCTCAATCCTGAGCTGATCTCCAAAGCGTCAACGCCCCATCCCGCCAGAAACCGGGCCGCCGATGCCCCTTCACGAAACTCAAGTCCTCCGGGAAAGCCGTCCTGGACACCCAGTTTCATCAGCAGGGGGTAGTCCTCTCCAACCTTGGCCCTGATATCCTTTAGAATTTCGCGATGAAGGCGTAAACGATTTTCCAGATCTCCCCCCCACTGATCATTTCGACGGTTCAGGTACGGAGAAAGAAATTGACTCAGCAGGTAAGCGTGTGCGCCGTGCACCTGGACGGCATCAAAACCCGCCTCTCTCACCCTTCTGGCGGCATCTCCGAATGCGCTGACCACTTCAAGGATTTCCGCCTCGGTCATGGACCGGTAGGGTTTATTACAGTGGGGATCATCCTGGACAACCGAAGGGCCGATGGCTTCAAGGTTTCGGGTTTTCAAAAAGCTTGAGCCTTCCCGGCCGGCATGGAAAAGCTGGATCGCGATTTTGGCCCCCTGGTCATGCACGGCCGAAGCGAGCTTCCTGAGACCTGGGATACAGTGATCCGTGGCGACTGAATTCTGGATGGGAGACGTCTGACCGGAATTGTGAACATGGGAAATACCCGTAACGATGAGCCCGACCCCACCCCTTGCCAGGTCTTCAAAGAACTGGATCTGATCGACCGTCACCTGGCCCCTCTGATCCGCGTAGCCGTCATAGGTTGCAGACCGGACAAAGCGGTTCTTCAGTTCCATCCCCTTAATCACCAACGGTCCAAACAAAATACTCATTATCAACCTTTCCCGTCATACCGGAAAATCCCTTCCAAAATCCGCGGTTGACGCTTGTTTACCGATAATGAAGCGGGATATTTCAGTGGATGACCCTCTCATCCCAGTCATCATCGTAATCTTGGTCCTCAAGCAATCCAGCCATCTCCATGGTCTCGTAGGCCATTTCGACAATGTCGTCGTCATCGGATAAGGTCAGATCACTGAGAATCTCTACGGCCTCTTGCGGACGGATGCTCGCCACTGCTTCGATGGCCGCCATCCGCAAAAATTTCTCCGTCAATTCACTCCCGGCGAGGCTCGCAACGTGCGACCAGGCGCCATCAATTCCCCAGTTGCCCGCGGCGCAAACCGCTTCATAGCGGATATCCTGGTTTTCGGATTCCAATGCCTCCAGAATCCAGGTATCGAACCCCCGGACATATTGCATACAAAAGACGGCGGTGAGCCGCCATAACGCGTCGCCGCTGGAATAGGCATCATGGACTGCCTCCCGGTGCCACGCCTCTGGTGCCCGCACCGAACCCTCCAGGATTCGACGTCGAACTTCCATGGGAACATCCATATCCATGTAGAGCTCGCGGAGTGACGTCTGGATCCCATGAAATGTTTCTTCGGAAATGGGCACGGCTTCGGGATCATCGAACTCATCGATATAGGCCGTTTCTAAAACCGGCCCCAGAGATATCACTGCCCTTGCACGGAGCTCCTCCGATTCCGCACCGTTGCGCACCATAGAAAGCAATGCAGCAGCGAGTTCATCATTAATAACCGTATAATCACCCGCCAGCCTTGCCGCAAGCAGACGGTCGGATTTATCTTTTTGATTATCACGAAGAATCCCCAAGAGCATTTTGTCCGTACCTTCAGGCCATTCCCAGGGTGGTGTTTCTTCCAAAACTTTCAGATCCATGATTATCCTCCGATGTTCCATTTTGTCCTCAGATCAACCCCTTCAGCCCTATTATGCCTGATTTTGTTTAGTTTTTCCAAAACGCACCTGTTAACCGAAGAATTGGGCGCAGAATTACCGGTTCGGTTTATGGATGTGAGCATATGCCCAACAATGGCGGGTTGTCAACAATCCCATGGAGGAGATAGTGAGAAATTTTCCTTTTTTGGTGCATTCAGGCGAAAACCAAAAACCACCATCTTCTGAAATCCTCGGATTGACAACTCTTTTCCTTTTTTCTATTCTGCCCTTTCTCTTTTACCACACCCGTCACCTGAATATTTAGGATGAAATGGAAGTTTTTCTATGTCGCCATACCATTTGAAGCCTGTTTACAAAACCCTGGAAGAAGCATTGGTTGAACATTATCGCGCGGATACCCTGAAAGCGCTGGGCAAACTGGTTTGCCCTAAAATTCCCACCCGAAAGGCGGATATCGCCAAGGCCATCTGTCAAACCCTATTGGGCGCCCAGCTGAGGTCCCATTTTAACAACCTGGATGACCTTGAAAAATCGGCCGTTCGGGAAGCGGTTTTTGCCCGGGGAGGAGAACTGGATCAAACCAAGTTCAAAGCCAAATACGGGCAAATCGCCCCCTTGGGAAAAAGCTCGGGCTGGCGCGCCAAGGGGCATTCGGTGGATTTGTTTATTGTGGACCGGACCGTCCCTCCCGATTTACGCAACGTTCTAAAAACATTTGTCAAAAAACCTGAAAAGGATCAGATCAATTACCTTAATAAACTCCCTGAATCCATTCCGCTCGATATCCGTGAAAAAACGGTGGAACAAGCGGTCCTTGTTCGCAATACCGCCTCAGTTGCTTTAAACAATCTGGAAACGGTGCTCCGGCTGGTGGAGGGCGGCAAAATCAAAGTGAGCGCCAAAACCAGCCGCCCCACACTAGCCGCACAGAAGAAACTGTGCGAGCTCCTTCAGGATGGGGACTGGTATGACAAGGATACCCTTTCAGACATCGGTTACATCCAGGCGTTTGCCTGGCCTGTACTGCTGCAGGGGACCGGGTTGGCCAAAGGAGACGGCAGCACGCTCAAACTCACTCCCAAGGGAAAGAAAGCCTTGAAAGGCGATTTCCCGCAAATCATCAAAGACGCCTGGTCCAGGTGGCAGAACAACAAAGTTCTGGATGAATTCAGCCGGGTAGACCGGGTAAAAGGACAGAAATCATCCCGGGGCAAAACCCTTTACGCTGCCCACACACGAAGGCCACTTCTTTATGAAGGGCTTTTGATGTGCTCCCCCGGAAAATGGCTTTCGGTGAAAGAACTGATCCGTTCCATGAATTCAAAGGGGCTTGACTTTGAGGTGGCCCGGTATGCGTGGAAACTTTACGTGGGAGATACCCATTACGGGCACCTGGATGATTATGCGGATCACACCATGATCAAAATGCGGTATGTGCTCGCATACCTGTTTGAATATGCCGCCACCGCGGGGATCATCGACGTAGCCTATATCCATCCGAGCGGCGCCCTTTCCGACTATAGCAACCTCTGGGCCTGGGACGTCGACTATGTATCCAGCTATTTGAGCCGTTACGACGGTCTCATGTACATACGGGTCAATCCCCTGGGGGCTTTCGCTTTGGACATGGCGGATACCTATAGGGCTGAGCCCGCCGAAACCCGAGCGGTTTTAACGGTTCTCCCCAATCATGATGTTGTGGTAACCGACACACATGCCCTATCGCCTGCCGACAAACTGTTCCTTGAAAAGACCTGCCGAAAAAAATCTTCCGTTTTGTGGAAATTGACCACCCGCACCCTCCTTGAATCGGCGCAAAACTGGACCAATATCGATGAAATTAAAACCTTTCTGAAATCCCGATCCAGCCAAGACATACCAAAAACCGTAATAACCCTTTTAAATGATGCGAAAAAGCGTTCAACCGGGCTTGAATACGCCGGGAGAACGCACCTCATTACCTGTCAAGACACCCTGCTTCAGAAACTGATCGTATCGGATTCAAAACTTTCAAAGCTATGCCGATCCGCCGGGGAAAAGCATATCGTTATCCTGCCGGGAAAAGAGAAACAATTCATTTCGGCTCTGGTCCGCTTGGGCTACATCGTGCCCCAGCTCAGGGAACAGATATGACCGATTTCAACCCCATTAACCCACTCATTGTCCAAGGGGATCATACCATTTTAGTGGAAGTGCAAAGCCCCCGTTATGAAGCGGCCCGAAATGAGTTGGTGCGATTCGCCGAACTGGTCAAATCCCCTGAACACATTCATACTTACCGCATCACCCCCCTTTCCATCTGGAATGCCCGGGCCGCCGGCATTCCCGCCACAGATATCATTGATGCCCTGTGCGAATATTCAAAATACCCGGTTCCGGAACACGTCCTGGTGGAGATCAATGATTTCGCATCCCGGTTCGGCCGCATGAAGCTTCGCCGTGACGGCAAAAGGCTCCTGCTCGCAGCCGACAGCGAACTCCTTGCGGAAGAGATCGTCCACACGCCCGACATAAAGGATCTTCTGGTCGAGCGCATTTCCAAAACCGAATTTCACATCAAAGCGGCCCACCGCGGCAAAATAAAGCAGGCACTCATCAAAGCCGGATTTCCCGCAGAAGACCTTGCAGGGTATGTCAAAGGCGAGCGGGTCAATTTCGCCGTACGTCCCGCTACCCTTTCGGGCGCCCTGTTTTCCTTTCGTCCCTACCAGCAACAGGCGGCCGACGCTTTTTATGCCAAAGGCGCCGCCCAGGGTGGGGCCGGTGTCATTGTACTCCCCTGCGGAGCCGGAAAAACCATTGTGGGCATCTCCTGCATGGCACAGCTTCAAACCTCCACCCTGATCCTCACCACCAATGTGACCGCCATTCGCCAGTGGAAGCAGGAACTGATGGACAAAACCACCCTTTCCGAGGATGACATCGGAGAATACAGCGGGAATACCAAAGAGATTTGTCAGGTCACCATCGCCACATACCAGATCATGACCTATCGGCCGAATAAAGAAGGGGATTTTCCGCACCTGACCCTTTTTGACGACCGTAACTGGGGGCTCATCATCTACGACGAAGTCCACATGCTGCCCGCCCCCGTTTTTCAGGTAACGGCCGGTCTTCAGGCCAGACGGCGCCTGGGCCTCACCGCAACACTGGTTCGGGAAGACGGTAAAGAAGAGGATGTATTTGCCTTGATCGGTCCCAAAAAGGTGGATGTCCCCTGGAAGGAGATGGAACGGCAGGGGTGGATCGCCAAGGCCCGGTGCTGCGAAATCCGCATCCCCCTTCCCGAAGAGTTGCGCATGGATTATGCCGTGGCCAACAAGCGAAGAAAATTTCGCATTTCTTCGGAAAATCCCGCCAAACAGGATCTGGTGAGAAAGATCATGGCACGGCACAAGGGAAAACAGATCCTGTTGATCGGCATGTATATCGATCAGTTGAAAGAGGCTGCCAAAGGGTTGGGTCTCCCATTGATTACCGGATCCACATCCCAGAAAAAACGGGACAGCCTCTATGAAGATTTCAAGGAAGGCAAAATCACCGCCCTGGCGGTTTCAAAGGTGGCCAATTTTGCGGTGGATTTACCCGATGCCGCCGTGGCCATCCAAATCTCCGGCACATTCGGTTCCAGGCAGGAGGAAGCCCAGCGCCTCGGCAGAATCCTGAGGCCCAAACCGGGGGAAAACCAGGCCCATTTCTACTCGCTGGTTACAAGGGATACGGTGGAACAGGATTTCGCTTTGAAACGCCAGTTGTTTTTGTGCGAACAGGGATACGAATACGCCATACGAAGTGGTGGTTCTTTTAACGGAACATTTTGACGCTTTCAGCCATTTTAGGGAGGGGGAAATGAAAAAGGAACAGAAAACAATCGATAAAGGCGCGTGGATTGAAGCTGCCATACGGGACTTTATGGCCACTTCGCCCCACAACACCCTGGAAGACGGAACCGATGAAGCGGCCTGGGACGATGTCCTGGTAGGATTTTCGTCGGGTGCGGACCCCATCTGGCAGCAGTACAAAGAGTATATCGGAGCGTTTCACTGGACCCCTTTGGAGGTTTTCAGCCAACACCGTCCCGGGGAAACCGCCACACCGGATGAACTGACCGTCATCTCATGGGTCCTACCCCAGAGAGCGGGGGTCCGGGAGGACAACCGCCGGGAAACAAAATATCCGGCTGAGAAATGGGCCAGAATCCGGGTTTATGGCGAAGCCTTCAACATCGCCCTGCGCCAACGTCTGGTTCAGCACCTGGAGGATGCGGGGCACCCGGCCATTCCCCCCATGCTGGTCCCCAACTGGGCCATCGTCAAGTCGGAACGGTTCTCTTATGCCTCTTCATGGTCTGAACGCCATGCCGCCCATGCGGCCGGCCTGGGCACGTTCGGTCTGTGCGACGGATTGATCACCCAAAAAGGGAAAGCCCTGCGGGCGGGATCGGTCATCGCCAGAATCTCCATTGAACCCACACCCAGGCCCTATGCGGATCATCGGGCTTACTGCCTCTTTTTCGCCAACGGGACCTGCGGAAAATGCATTGACCGCTGCCCCGCCCGTGCCATCACGGAAGCGGGCCATGACAAAGAAAAATGCCGGGAACATCTGGTTCGCTCAAGGGAGTATGTACAAAAAACCTATCGGTTCGAGGGGTACGGCTGCGGGTTGTGCCAGGTGGGGGTCCCCTGCGAGTCCACCATACCGGTGAAATCCGCCCGGGAAGCCCTGGAGCGGGGTGAACTCCCGCCGCCCCCGCCACCGCTGGCCTGACGTTGAGAAATGAACTCTCACATTGAACGTGTAAAAATCTGAGGAAAGATGGTCATTATTGTCAAAGGGTACGCGTCCTTTGGACGGTTTACCGCGCAACTGGAACCGGGGGGAAGGTATCGGCAGGGAGACAAACTGCTCTTCTTCCCGCCCCTCGAGGGAGGGTAATCGGAATTCGCCACAAAATAATCCTTCCCATCGAATCAGGAATGTGTAGAATACCCCCATTGCGAGAACATTTCTCCGGGAGATGCCAAAGACGTCTCCAATGATGGAAGGCATCCTGAGCAAACCGCTTACACCACAAGAAAGCGTAACCGTGACAGCCGTCGCCACAGACATAACGGACCACCAGCTGATTTCCCGATTCAAGGAAGGATCCATGGAAGCCATGGAAGCCATCGTGGATCGGTATGAAAACCGAATCTTCAATTTCGGTCTCAAGATGTGTGGTCAGTTTCAGGACGCGGAAGATATTACTCAGGATACCTTTCTCAATGCCTTCCGGTATTTAAACACTTTCAGGGAAGAGACTAAGCTAAAAAACTGGTTGTTCAAAATTGCGACCACGGCCTGTATTCGCAAGCGGCGAAAGAAAAAATGCGAACCGGACCATGAGCTTTCCCTGGATTCTTTTACCAACACGGACGGAACAAAGGAGACCTATGATATTCCCGACTGGACCGATGACCCGTCGGATAAAGTGATACAGGCGGAAATGAACAGCGTCATCAATAATTCCATTAAAACCCTTCCCCATAAATACAAACTGGTGTTCAATCTCAGGGACATTGAAGGGTTCAGCACCAAAGAAACCGCTGAGATCCTGGGAATCAGCATCGAATCTGTGAAAACCCGGCTACACCGGGCGCGACTGGCCCTGCGCGAAAAGATTTCCCGCTCTTACCAGGAGGGAAAAAGCACATGAAGGAGAACTGCAAAAAGAATTTTGAAAGGATCTCCGAATACCTGGATGGAGAACTGGGGCGTGACGCCTGTCTGCAGATTGAGCAGCACCTCATGGAATGCCCCGAATGCCGAGATTGTTTTGACGCGCTGAAAAAAACCATTGCCCTTTGCAAAAAAAGCGGTCAGGAAGAGATCCCCGGAGACATGCGGGAACGTCTCAGATCAAAACTGAGAGACTGCTTCAGCAGTCATTGAAAACCTTCCGACAGGCCAGCATGGTTCTATTACAAACCCTTATGGCGTGAGATGGACCTCAAACACCGAACCTCCCTTTTCAAAAACGCCATTGGCTTTGAAGGTTTGGATGACCCTCAAACCCGGGAAATGGGAGAACTCTCATTTGTACGGCGTTTTTCAAAAGGACAAACGGTCTTCAATGAAAATGATGCGTGCCGCTACTTTCATCTGGTGTCACAAGGACTGATAAAGGTCTCCCTGGTGTCCTTCGGGGGCAACCGCATCACTTACCTGTTAGCCGGTCCCGGAGAACCCCTGAACCTGGTGGGACCTTTCAGCGACACATTGCGACCCCTTTGTGCTGAAGCTTTGGAAGATAGCCTTGTGGCCCATGTGAAACGGGAAGATTTTACCACCTTTTGTCATCAAAATCCCTTGGTCATGCAAAACATCATCGTCATACTCGGTCGCGCTGTTGACAGCGCCAACAGCCGTATCCTGGACATGATGGAAAAGCGTGTGGAACAGCGGCTTTTGAAAGTTCTATTGACCCTGTACCGTAAATTTGGAAAAACCCTCGATTTCACCAGCATTGAACTGGCGGAAATGGCCGGAACAACGACAGAATCCACCCTGCGGGTCATGGCGCGTTTGCGCCAATCGGGAATTATTCTGACGCGGCGGGGTCAAATACAGATTCTGAAAGCGGCATCTCTTGAACACGTGGGGAGTGAAAGCATGTGGATTTGATTAAGGGCCTCGGGAAAAACTGCATTTTTTTCAAATAGTATGACGCCCGTCATATACAAAGTGCATTTATCAATTGTAAAGAGTATCGTAGAGATGTTCCGAAAATTACGGTCCAGACGATTAATTTGAACCAGCAACGGAGGTTTTCTTACCTGAGAATCACCCAATCTTTTTATCAGGGAAAGGAGGTGACCGAATCACAGGGGTTTTTTCCGGCCTTTAACGATTACTTTAAATATGAATTAAGGAGCGTTTGAAGATGAAAAAATCATTTTTGTCCTGTTTGTGTGTTGCCATTGTTTTTGCCCTGTCACTTTGTTTTTTTCCCACCCCATCCCAAGCCAAACCCGTTACCCTGACTTACAGCAATTTCTTTCCCCCCACCCACATTCAGTCCAAACTAGCGGCTGAGTGGTGCAAAGAAGTTGAAAAAAGAACCAACGGCCAGGTTAAAGTGCAATACTTCCCCGGACAGACCCTCACCAAAGCCAAGCAGAATTATGACGGCGTGGTTCAGGGCATGAGCGATATCGGATTCTGCCTTTTCGCTTACACCCGGGGCCGCTTTCCGGTCATGGAAGTGGTGGACCTTCCCTTGGGCTACCCATCGGGCGTCGTGGCCACAAAAGTCGCCAACGATGTATATAACAAGTTTGACCCCGAAGAACTGAAAGACACTGAAGTAATGTACCTCCACGCCCATGGACCCGGACTCCTCTTTACGCGAAAGAAACCGGTGAAAACCATGGAAGACTTAAAAGGCGTGAAAATCCGTTCTCACGGCACTTCCGCCAAAGTGGTTAAAGCGCTCGGCGGAACACCTGTCGCCATGCCCATGCCCGAACTGTATCAGGCCCTTCAGAAAGGGGTGGTTGACGGGGGGCTCTATCCTTTTGAAGTCAACAAAGGATGGAAAATGGCCGAGGTGATTGATTACGCCACCCTGGATCTACCCATTGCCTACACATCCACCTTCTACGTGGTCATGAACAAGGATAAATGGAATTCACTGCCCAAAGACGTCCAAGCCACCATCCAGCAGATCAACAAAGAATGGATTGTCAAACACGGCAAGGCCTGGGATGAAAGCGACGCGGCGGGCAAGGCTTTTCTGTTGGAAAAAGGCGGGAAGATCATTCCCCTCCCCGCTGAAGAAGGGGCGAAATGGAAAGAGACCGTTACTCCGGTGATCGGTGAGTATGCGGTGGCTGTGGAGAAAAAAGGGTTGCCCGGCAAAGAGCTGGTCACCTTTACGCAAAAAACCCTCAAGAATTACACCAAATAATTATTTGGATCAATTCTGGTCAAACGGTGATGCGCTCCGCCCTCTTTGCCGGGGACGGGGTGTCATCCGTTACGTTAAAGTCCCGCATTTTTAGGAGAACGACCCTTGGAAGCTATCAACCGTTTGATCTATAAACTGGTGGACTGGGTCAAACATCTGGGAGGTGTGGCGCTGGTGGGGATGATGACCATCACCACCCTGGATGTCATCACCCGCTATTTCGGGCACCCCATCTTCGGAGCCGTTGAACTGGTCAGTTTCATGGCCACCATTCTGCTCGCCTGCGCCATGCCCATGACCCATGTGGAAAACGGCCATGTGGGGGTGGACCTGGTGGTTCGCCTCCTCAGCGAACGTTCCCAGGCACTCATTGACACCATTACCGGATTTCTGTCCCTGACCCTGTTTGCCCTTATCTGCTGGCAATGCGTGCTTTACGGGCAATCCATGAAGAAAACCGGCGAAGTCTCCATGAGCCTTGAATTTCCCAATTATATTTTTGTTTACGTGGTGGCCGTGGCATTCGGGGTACTGAGTTTGGCCGTCATTCCCCAAATTTATAATAACCTTCGAAAACTGTTTGGTAAAAAATGAATCCTACACTGGTTGGCGTTATCGGAATCGTTGTATTGATCCTGGTATTCTTCACAAGAATGCCGGTGGCTTATGTCATGACCATGGTGGGGTATGTGGGTTTCAGTTATCTGGTATCTGGAACTGCAGGCCTCAAACTTCTGTCCCGGGACTTCTATGAAGTTTATTCCTCCTACGGTCTCACCATTATTCCCATGTTCGTCTTCATGGGGCAGATCGCATTCAATGCGGGTATCAGCCGAAGGCTCTATGACTCGGCCTACCATTTTGTGGGGGCTTACCGCGGCGGCCTGGCCACCGCCACCGTTTGCGCCTGCACCGCATTCGGAGCCGTAAGCGGGTCTTCTCCCGCAACCGCCGCCACCATGGCGACCGTCGGCCTTCCGGAAATGAAACGGTACAAGTACGCACCGGAACTCTCCACCGGTTCCGTTGCCAGCGGCGGTGGCTTGGGCATGCTCATGCCCCCCAGCGTCGTATTGATCGTTTACGGCATTCTGACGGAACAATCCATCGGTGCGCTGTTTGTGGCCGGCATTATCCCCGCTATTTTCATCACGATCCTTTTTGCGGTGGCCATTTCCGTCTATTGCTGGAAATATCCCCTTCAGGGACCTGCCGGGGACAAATTTACATGGGGAGAGAAATTTCGCTCACTGAGCAAAATCGGCGAAACGCTGGTGGTTTTTCTGCTGGTCATGGGGGGCCTGTTTACGGGCATTTTCACCCCCACCGAAGCGGGTGGCGTGGGATCCGCGTGTGTTCTGCTGGTGGCGGTTCTGCGCAAACAGCTTTCATGGAAAGGGTTCGTGAAATCCATCAATGAAACCCTGCGAACTTCCTGCATGGTGCTTCTGCTCATCGCCGGTGCCACGGTTTTCGGACATTTTCTGGCCATCAGCCGCATTCCCTTTAATGTGGCCAGCTGGGTGGCTGAGCTCAACATGCCCGCTTTTGCCATTGTTCTCATGATCATGCTGGTCTACCTCATCGGGGGGTGCTTCATCGATGCGCTGGCGCTGATCATGTTGACCATTCCCATTTTTTATCCCATTATTCTCAACCTGGGGTACGACCCCATATGGTTCGGGATCATCATCGTTCTGGTAACCCAGATGGGGGTCATCACGCCACCGGTGGGCATCAACGTATATGTGGTGGCGGGCATTGCAAAAGATATTCGTCTGGAAACCATTTTCAAGGGGGTACTCCCTTTCCTGATCGCTCTGATCATCGGAACTATTTTTCTGATCGCGGTTCCCCAGATCACCCTCTGGCTGCCCAGGCTCATGTATTAACCTTTAACTCCGGAGGATGTACCCGCCGTGAAAACCCCATACTGGAATCCCTACCTGGAAACCCTTGACCCGGAAGCCCTCAAAGCCATTCAACTGAAAAAATTTCAAAACATGATCTCCTGGGCTTTTGACCGCTCTCCTTACTACCGGGAAGTTTACCAACAGGCGGGACTTGAACCGGGCGACATAAAGACCTGGGATGACGTCTCAAAAGTGCCCAAAATGGACAAAGCCCGGCTCAAAGAGGGCCAGGAAGGGGACCCCTTCCCCTACGGCCGACTCCTCTGCCAGCCCCTTGAAGAGGTGGCTGAATTCCGCCAGACCTCCGGGACCACGGGAAAACCGGTTTACCAGGCCGATTCCTGGGCCGACTGGGAATGGTGGTCCGAATCCTGGTGCTACATCCTCTGGTCCCAGGGGTATCGCGCAACAGACCGGGTTTTCATCCCCTTCGGCTACAATGTTTTCGTGGCTTTCTGGGCGGCCCACTATGCCGTTGAAAAGCTGGGGTGTGAAGTGGTGCCGGGAGGCGTCCTGGACACGGCATCACGGGTCCTTAAAATGCAGGAACTCCAAACCACGGCCATGATGGGCACCCCCACGTATCTACTCAACATGGCGGATGTGGCCCGAAATCGACTGGGCATAGATCCGGAAACCCTTCCCATTTCCCGCATCACCTGCGCCGGAGAACCGGGAGCGTCCATCCCCACCACTAAAAAGCGGTTGGAGGACGTCTGGGGCGCCAAAGTTTTTGACCACGCGGGCGCCACCGAGATCGGTGCCTGGAGCTACGAGTGCAGCGAACAACCGGGCGGGCTTCACGTAAACGAAGGCCTTTTTCTGGTGGAAATTGAGGACGTGGATACCGGAAAACTGATAACGGAACCGGGCAGGAAGGGTAAGATGATCATCACGGCCTTTGACCGGTTTGCCCAGCCGTGCATCCGTTTTGACTCCAAGGACATCATTGAATGGCAGAATGGGTCCTGCACCTGCGGCCGCACCTACCGGCTCATCAAAGGGGGCGTTCAGGGACGTTCGGACGATATCACCAAGGTGAAGGGGGTCTTGCTTTCGCCCACAGCCATCGAGGAAGTGGTTCGGGGATTTGCCGAGCTTTCGGATGAATATGAAGTGACCGTTGAACGGATCGGCGACAGCGAAAAAATTACGCTCAAAATTGAACTGCTGCCGAGTGCCGAATCCAATGAAGAAACAATCCTGGGACAGTTGTCCAATGCATTGCGGCTAAACACAAATTTGGGTTACGCCATCGAAGTCCACCCCTTGGGTTCCCTGCCCCGCTACGAAGTCAAAGCGAGAAGGTTCAAGGACTTGAGAAAAATACACTGAAAACGAGGGATGTCTTTTGGAAACAGAAAGAATAGATAAAATACGTCAGGGCGTGGAAACCCTGGCTCAGAACGCCGAGCTCCTTGCATCCAACGCGGACGGCTTTCCAGCCATTATGCAGAATACCCAACGGCTGAAGGCCTGTATCCGCATGATGGAAATGGCCCTCGGGCAGGTGAGCATGACGACTGAAAAAAAGGCCTGAACCACCCGTACCGAGGGCAGCTATTTTAAAATAAAACCTCCAACCCGCTTTTCCACCTGATCCCGGACGTTCCGCATAAAATCGATGGACTCTTTCGAGGGATCCGGTAAGTCCCAGTCCTCCGTAGCGGCGCCTGGAAAAGCGGGGCATGCAACCTCACACCCCATGGAAATCACAGCATCCGGTCGCCAGCCATCGGGCAGTTCGGAAATGGCGCAAGGCTTCAAATAGGCCATATCAAAACCCTTTTCCGCCATGGCCTCCACCATCACGGGATTGATTTCCCGGACCGGGGCACTCCCGGCGCTTTCGACCTCAAACCGGTCGCCAGCCAATTGCCGGGTAAAGGCCGCCGCCATCTGGCTTCGGCAGGCATTCTCCCGGCACACAAAAAGCACCTTTTTCCGTTTCAAAAAAGATGCTGCCAGTTCCCCCGCCTTCTCCCTGGCATCTGCCAGAGCCGAAGGGTGTTTTTCGATTTCTCCCACTTTGTCCAGATGCCTGTACCCCAGGGTTCCTTCAAAACCGGAACCCACGGCATCGAAGAAATACCGGGCCGTCAGATTTGTACCGTCAAAAAGATTCTTCCCTTTTGTGGCACCCACCGCCAGCAAGAATCCCTTTCGCCACTTTCGCCCCGGATCTTCCAGACCCAGTGCATATTTCCTGGACCAAAGCGCCTGGGATCGATCAATAAAAGCCTTCATCTGTGCGGTCGCCCCATAAAAATAGATGGGCGTGGCCAGCACCGTCAGGTCCGCCTTTCGCAGGAGGGGATAAGCCCCCTGCATGTCGTCATCCTGAGGGCAGTACCCCTTCCTCTCACAGGTCCCGCACCCCAGGCACGGCAGTACTTTCATTTTGGTTGCATCCAGGGTAACAACACGCCCCCCCAGCTTCCGGACCTCGTCTAAAAAAGCTGACAAAAGGGTGTTGGTGTTACCTTTGGCCCTTGGGCTACCCTGTAAACCGAGGACAAACATATGAGAATTCCTTTCCAGACAAATCGTTTTGGGTTTCCATGCCGATACTCAGAAGGAAGGCGGTCTGCTTTCAGGAACATATTCATGGGGAATTTTCCCCTCATTCCACTCCTTCGAGACATACAGATTACAATAACAGCTTCCGTATTTTTGAAAATCCGCTTCCCGGTAATCACAGGGACACATAATGTCCTTGTCTTTTTCCCGATCTCCGGAAGCCAGCCTGCACGGGCAGCACATGTAACCATAACGATTCTTGTTGTCGAGAAGTCCTTGAATCAGGCTGAAAACCATTTCCTTATCATTGCTGAAGTAAAACCCTTTGGGTTCCTGTGCTTTCTTCAATAACCCGTAAAACTTCTCCACCTCGCTCATAACCCCAAAGCCTCCCTGATTTCGTCTTCTTTATATCCCACGATGACCCGGTCTCCGATAATGATGGTGGGGAATGAACAGTTTGGATTCCATTTTTTCACATCTTCCAGAATTGCGGCCCTTTCATCACCATGAAACAGGTCAACATCGGTAAAATCGTACTTTACCTCGCATTCATTCAATAACGTCTTGGTTGACTTGCAGTGACCACAGGTACTGAGCGTATAGAGCTTTACTGAATCACCCATTGAGACCCTCTCTTTCTCGTCCAGTCTTTTCTTCTTCCATGCCAGATACTCTCCATGGGTGAATGCCGTACCCAACCCGGAAGACGATTCTTTATGCTCGCTTTTCCGGCAGATACGACATCTGGTTTCACCGCACATCTGGCATTGAAGACAATCAGAACACTTCTTTTTCAGGCCAGGAACACTCGGTAACTTCTCAAAATCCGTCATCTCTC
>Ga0233431_1004464_pt1 | contig 14997 bp, 14 predicted proteins | sample SI_118_April2016_FD_179867 | JGI IMG/M metagenome (GOLD analysis project Ga0233431, IMG submission 179867) | Seawater microbial communities from Saanich Inlet, British Columbia, Canada - SI_118_April2016_200_MG | ecosystem: Environmental > Aquatic > Marine > Inlet | place: Canada: British...
CTTCATTACTCATCTTTCCTCCTAATATTTAATTAAACTTTACTATAGTGTCTTATCAGTTCTCGTATTTGATACTTTTGTTTTTTCAGGTATCAAGCCCTCAATCGCTTGAATCCACTGGGGTGGATAGGGGACTTTGAAAGCGACACCGTCATCTTTTCCCTGATCGTTTATAAAATCGACTTTAACTACTGATTGGTAAAGATCCGTTCCTTTATGAGCATTATCATGATATACTTTTATCATTTTTATGGCCGGAATCAAAATTTCCAGTTTTTTGCGCCGACTCCGGAAAAAAAGACCATCCCTGAGCAATAATAGAAATCCAATATTCCGTCGAGGCATCCCGGCTTCGCTAGCCTTTCCATAATAAGTCACACCAAAACTGACGGCCCTTACCTTATTTTTTCCAAATTTATTTTCGATCCAATTTTGATCTAACCATCTTCTTAAAGAAATGTAGATGATAATTCCAAAAAAAATGATAGCAATAAAAATCCATTGTTGCTCTTTGATTAATTCCATTTATTGATCTATTTAATGATTCGTTAATTTTTGTATTTTAATATAAAAACCGTGCCCAGGTAATTAGTGTCTGACCGAAAAATAGGTAATTCGGGGACATGTACAATACTTAGCAAAGCTTTAACCATTAAATACCAGATAGTTACGTGTACCTTAATTACCGGATTAATGTATTTTCGTTCTAGGACTAATTAATATAAATTTTAACCGTGGGAGTACTTTAACACAACATCTGTAATTTTTTAAGGAAAAAATAATCGATTATTTAAAAGCAGCTAACTGGATCAATAATTTTTTTCTGGCTAAATTATGTCGATACCCTTTGCGGCTTCCCATTGAATCTAAAATAGAATCTGCAATTTCTTCCCGGCTGCTGCCTTTTTCCAACATGGCAATTATTTTTTTACGATTCATTTCAAGCAGTTGGCGAAACCCTTCAACATCACGGAAAAAGAAAACAAAAAAACCTAGAATAAACACAAACACTGATGAGGCAACTGCCAAATATACATCATGGACAGGGTTAGGCAGATAAGGCCTCAACAAACTTTCAGGATTTCCTGCGTTTAATAGTGTATACATCGCCACCAGGCCAACCAAAACCATCAGAATATAAATCAACAGCTGCAAGGATTTAAACACAACTTCTCTCAGAAATGGGTTTATTGAAGGAAATTAAGGACAATATAAGTGATTTGTAACCCGTAGGAAAAGCCTACGGGCTACAATTAATATTCCCCCAGAAAATAAAAATCTTCTCAGGGAGGAGGGGTTGGCAATTAACCATTAAACAGGGCGCATTTCTCCTTCTTCCAATGCTGCCCATTCAGCTTCAGCTTTTTCCCAGGCTTCATCTGACGCTTCCATTTCCCATACTTCCAGTCCTCGCTCTGCACGTGTGGCCCCTGGCAATGTATTGTCTAACAGAATTCCGACAATGGCAGTAACAGCCATTCCTGTACTAAGTATAGCTTGAAAAATATTCCCGAGTACATTTACAAATTCTCCTTGTTGTCCCCAGGAAATAGCACCACTTACAATCTGCCCTGATCCAGCATCAACATGTGCTGTGAACCAGAAAGGAACGCTTAGTCCGCAGAAAAAGGAAAGACCAATGATGAATAAGTTTCGCGAATTATTTAAATTAACGATCTGCAAGTTAGAGAGCCCGACAGAAGCAATCATTCCAAATAATCCCACAAACATTGCCCCTACAACTGGCATAGGCAGTGAGGCTAAAAGAGCCCCAAATTTACCGATAATCGGAACGAATAACATCACAATAGCACCACAAATGACTACTCTTCGACTGGCCACTTTTGTTAATCCAATGGAGCCGATGTTTTCAGAATATGAGGTAGTTCCGTTACAGGTTTGAAGAACACCAGCCACAAAACAACCTAAACCTTCTGCACCAATACCTCTAGAGATCATTTTACTAGTGGGAACCGGCGCTTCGGAGATTCTGGCACAAGCATAGTAGTCACCGATAGATTCGATCACTGAGGCCAGATAACCGGCTAACATCCCCAGAACACCTGCCCAGAGTGTAGCGCTACCAAAATCAGGGAATCCCCATTTAAAGGGCATCATCGGCATAAAACTAATCCAGGGGGCAGAAACAATCAGACCTGCCTGCACATATGCCGCATTTCCTTCGGGAATGAGTCCTATAGCTGTACCCAACGCAGCCACTATCCAACCAGTGGCAATTGCCAAAAGGACAGGGAATAACATAAATATTTTTGATTTATGAGAGAAAACCTGAGAGTACAGGATCAATGCAATCAAAGTTATCAATGAAATAATCCAGTTTCCGGCCATAAAAGGCGCACCAATACCGAACAAAGCTAAACCAATCATGGCAATAGTTGGTCCGATAACAACCGGGCTGATAATCTTCTTAATATATCCTATGGCACCAGTATAACCTAGTACGATTTCCACCAGAGAAGCGATCATAATAGCCCCGGCAATCTCTTGTATCTGGAGCTGCCAGAGTGGAAGATCACTGGTTACTTCTTTGGCAGCAACCATTCCAATAATGGCAAAGGTTGGTCCTAAAAATGAAAATGTACCACCTTGAATAATAGGAAGTCTATTACCTAAAGGTGATTGTTGAATCAAGGTACAAAGTCCGGATGCAAAAAAGATGGTAGAAATCAATAATGCCATTTGCTCACCAGGAAGCCCTATGGCTCCCCCGATAATAAATGGAATTAAGACGGTTGCACCGAACATGGTTAAATATTGTTGAATTCCAAGCAGAACGGCTTTTGGCCACTCCGGCTTGCTACCAATTGGATAAACAATCCAATGTTCGCTTTCAGCAGCTTTTTGGTCTGTCATAGTTCTCTTTCCTCCTGAATCTGTTCTAATAAAGAACAAAGTATGTTCACTGAAAAGATGCCAATACCTCTGGCGAAAAATCTCAGGTTTCCATATTGGGAACTTTTTGGACAAAATTTTTGAAATCTATCATAGAAAGTTCAAAACACAAATGAACGACTCAAAAATAAATTGCAAATAAAAGATGAACTGTTTTTAACCATCAAAACAATTCTAGCCCAATATTTTCATATCAAAAAACTAACCTACTATTTGCCTCCAAATCTAATGTTACAGATCTTCAGGGCGTGATGATATGCCTGAGAAAACTGAAAAATATTTAGAAATACACTTAACTACTACTCCTTTGTATGGTAAGGTGAAAATTTAAGTTCAGAAGCGATCGTTGGCTCCATCACAGCTGTTTCTTGTCTTTGCCAACCTGATTCCATTTCTTTAAATGTAATCAGATCATTCACCGGACATACAAAACTACAAATCATACAACTGAGACACTTATTTTCATTTAATTTTGGTATGCGTTTATTGCTGTCCCATTCCAAGGCCTGACCACCAGCATCATCGCAGACGATAACACATTGTCCGCAACCCACACAACGATCTTCATCATACTGCGCGATTCCCTGACGCTCCAAATTAAAATGATCAGTTGTCACCAGGTTATTCAGTGCTTTACCTACCAAATCTTCAACTTTATCAATGCCTTTTTCCCGCATAAAGTCAGTCAGCCCTTCTATCATATCTTCAACAATCCGATAACCATGATGGATAATTCCGGTGGTTACCTGAATCGTAGATGACCCCAAAAGGATATATTCCAAAGCATCTATCCAGGTTTCAATACCTCCAATACCGGATAATGGCAGATTTAATTCCTGACACTTAGCCATATCAGCGATAAAATGCAGGCCTATTGGTTTGATAGCCGGACCAGAAGTTCCACTAACAGCACCAATTCCGAAAATATTGGGTTTGGGCACCAGATCATCTAAACCGATTTCAGAAATCCCACTAACCGTATTGATGGCCGAAATAGCGTCAGCACCTCCTCGTTTAGCATAGATAGCTGGTTCAGTCATATCGGTGATATTAGGGGTCATCTTGGCTATAATGGGAATAGAAACCGCTTTTTTAGCGGTAGCAGTGAATTTTTCGATCAAATCGAATGCTTTCCCGACATGATGCCCCGTCCCTTCAACTGCCATATGTGGGCAGGAGAAATTAAGCTCCAGCATATCTGCACCGTTATCTTCAGATACCTTGGCAAGGTATTCCCATTCATCATTTGAAAAGCCCATAATACTTGAGATCAAGACCCGATCCGGATATTTTTTTTTCAAATACAGGAAATCCAGCAAGTTATCTTTTAAAGGACGATCCGATATTTGTTCTACATTTTGCAATCCCACCAATCGTTTGTTGCCATAATGGAAAGAATTCATCCGTGGAGAAGGATGAATAATCGGGATTCGATCGGAATTAAGTGTTTTAAACATTACACCACTCCACCCGGCTTCATAGGCTTTCTCAACCATTTCAGCACTGTTTGAAACCGGCGATGATGAAAGCAGAAAGGGATTATTAAATTTTACTCCACAAAATTCAATGGAGAGATCAATTGCTTTTTGAGACATTTCTCTTCCTCCTATTTGGCCAGGTATTTTTGAATTGAACGAGCGGCTATTTTTCCATCTTGCACTGCGTTAACAACCAGTGCTGGCCCCCGGACGATATCACCACCTGCGAATATTCCTGGCACTGAAGTTTCTCCGGTCTCTGGATTGATTTTGATTAAATTATTTTCACTGGTTTCTACGTTAGGATACCACTCTTTGGATTCCTGTTCTGCCTGATTACCAATGGCTTCCACCACGATATCGATATCCAGCTCCCATTCCGAACCTTCAATATTAACTGGACGACGACGTCCTGACTCATCCGGTTTTCCTAATTTGGTATGCAACAGTTTCACACCGATCAGTTGATTATTGCCATCAGTGAGGTAATCAACCGGCTGGTTCAACAGTAGAAAATGAGCACCTTCTTCTAAACTTTCCAGGCGTTCTTCTCTTTCAGCCGGCATTTGAACAAAAGATCTGCGATAAATAAGGTATACATCTTCAGCACCCAGCTTTAGGGCCGATGTGATGCAATCCATAGCTACTGCCCCACCTCCGATAACCGCGACAGATTTTCCTTTAACCTGTTGTCCCATTGCCTCTAGTCGACCATCTCTTAAAGCAGATAAATAATCCACTGATCCAAATAAGCCTTTGATGGCTGATTGTTTCGCGTTTAATTGAGCTGACTGCCATAACCCTGGTGCTAAGAATACAGCACTATATCCTTCCTTTAATAAGTTTTCAGCAGCTGCTCTATTTTCAATTTTAGTATTACATTTAAACTGAACCCCTAATGATTTAATTTCTCCCAGTTCTTTTTCCAGAAATTCATTTTCAAAGCGAAAAGAGTTCACACCATATCTCAAAACCCCACCGGGTTCGGGCTTAGCTTCAAATACCGTTACCTGGATACCGACTTTAGCTAGCTCTGCGGCGCAACTTAATCCACCGGGTCCTGATCCCACCACAGCAACTTTTTGATTGATGGAATCCGGTTGGGAAAATACTTTAAAGTCTCTTTCCCATGCATGCTCTACCAAAAATCTCTGAATTTTTCCGATTTGTATGGCCTGAGCTGATCCATCCGGTGTTGATTTTGATTTAAACTGGGCACTACATTCTTTTTCACACAAGCGGTCCACCGGGCAAAGAATACCACAGGCACCACCTAGAATATTATTTTCTTTAATGGTACGAATGGCTCCGGTAATATTTTTAAAGCGGAGTTTTCGAATAAAGGTGCCGGGATCAGTATCCGCCGGGCATCCTTTAGAACATGGGGGGTCCAGACAAAGCAAACATCTGTCTGCCTCTTCAAGCGCCTGACCAAAATCAAATCCCCTTTTCATTTTATTAAATTTGTCAGCGAGACTCACAATTAATTCTCCTATTTTTACTGTTATTTAGGATTGAAACATGGACAGCTCATTTTGTAACAATGAATTTCTGTCACTCACCCAAAAACAACAGTCTATTTTTTCAATAAATCCAGATTTAATACTGCTTCACCGGTTGTCGTTTGATGAATTTTCCTGCTCCTTTTTCAACATTTAAATTCCCTTCATCAAATTGAACTTTCCCATCAACAACAACCCAGGTTGGCGCGCCTTTGGTTTTAAATCCCTCAAATATGCTGGTGTCATTACGATGGTGGTGGGTTTTAGCTGAAATGGTATTTTCCGTTTCCGGGTTCCAAATAACAATATCAGCATCAGCACCTGTCATAATAGCTCCTTTTTGAGGATACATGCCAAATAGTTTAGCAGGTCTGGTACAACAAATATCAACTAACTGATTCAAATTAATTCGGTTTTCAAGAACGCCATAAGTATATAGCAAAGCCAGCCTGTTTTCAATCCCTGGTCCACCATTAGGAATTAACCTGAAATCATCTTTACCCATCTCTTTATCACCTTTGAGATGAAAGGGGCAATGATCTGTGGCAACTGTTTGCAACTGCCCAGATTTCAGAGCTCCCCAAAGAACATCAGCATGGCCTTTCGGTCGAATAGGGGGACTCATAACATAAGCCGCACCTTCAAAATTTGGCTTTTGATAAACGGAATCGTCCAGTAGTAGATATTGAGGACATGTTTCTCCAAAAACAGTTTGTCCTCTAGAACGCGCATTATTAATAGCTTCAACAGCTTCTGAGCAACTAACATGAACGACATAAATAGGCACATCAATGGCTCTGGCCAGGGCCGTAAATCGGTGAGTGGCCTCACCTTCCACGTAGGAAGGTCGGGATTTTTCATGATACATCGGGGACAGTTTACCTGCTTTAGCCAGTTTTTCCTGTAGCTCGACAACTAACTCTCCATTTTCACAATGAGCAGATACTAACGCACCCAATGATTTTGCTGTTTTTAGGATGGACATCAATTCCCCATCATCAACCATAATAGCGCCTTTATAGGCCATAAAAGCCTTAAAAGAAGTGATGCCCTGCTCTACACACTGACCCATTTCCTTAGCCACCTGATCACTAAACCAGGTAATTGCCATGTGGAATCCATAATCGGATACGGCTCCTTTGGCTTTTTGCTTCCAGGTTTCCAATGCTTCAAGTAAGGACTGCTCTTTTCCCGGAACCACAAAATCGATAAGTGAAGTGGTTCCACCAGCAATTCCGGCAATAGTACCTGATTCAAAGTCATCAGTTGAGACTTTTCCCATAAAAGGCATTTCCAGATGAGTATGTACATCAATAGCCCCTGGAAAAAGGTAGTGCCCCTTGGCATCAAGGGTTCGATCCACAGAGTAATCCAGATCATCACCGATAGCTTTGATTTTTCCGTCTTCAATATAAACATCCGATTCATACTGGTCTAAAGCAGTGGTAATTTTTCCATTTTTAATTAATAAACTTCCCATAATTCTCCTCTCTCTCAGAAAAAGATCTATAACTAATCCGGGAAATTAGGTTTCCCGAGATCAGAATCAGTATTTCAAACAGTTTAAATTTCAAGCATCTTGTCATAGGTTTCCGGTCGGCGATCCCGGTAAAATTGCCAGGTTTTACGGACTTCTTCTATCATATCCAAATCGAGTGTGGAGATCAGTAATTCATCTTTATCTTCAGAAGCACAGTCAATAATTTGACCCCTGGGATCAACATGATAACTACTCCCATAAAATCGTCCGATATTCCAGGGTGGTTCTTCACCAACACGGTTAATGCACCCCATATAATAGCCATTAGCAACAGCATGGGCCGGTTGCTCCAATTTCCATAAGAACTGACTTAAGCCTGCCACCGTAGCAGAGGGATTATAGACGATTTCAGCGCCGTTTAACCCTAAAATTCTGGCACCTTCGGGAAAATGACGATCATAACAGATATAAACACCAATTTTAGCATAACGCGTTTGAAATACCGGATAGGATTTATCACCCGGTTTAAAAAAGAATTTCTCCCAAAACCCACTGGTATGAGGAATGTGTTTTTTTCTGAATTTTCCAAGGTAAGTTCCATCTGCATCAACAACGGCAGCGGTATTATAGTAAACACCCGCGTCTGCACGTTCATAAACAGGAATCACCATTACCATTTCATATTTTTTTGCATAAGGAATCAAGGCTTCTACAGTTGGACCGGGAACCGGCTCAGCAGCGCTATACCATCTTGGATCCTGTGATGGGCAGAAATAAGGCCCATTAAATATTTCCTGAAGACAAAGAATTTGAACACCTTTTTTACCAGCTTCTTCAATAAAAGGTAAATGATAGTCAAAAGCTGCCTGTTGGATTTCTTTGACAGGTTTGCTTTCATCATTAAGGGGATTATGGCACTGAATTAGTCCACTAATCACATTTCTTGGCATCTCTCCTCCTGCTCAATTGAATATTTGAAATTAATTTAAAACATGTTTTTTAAACATCATTTTAATAATCTGCACTAATTATTACCTATTCATTCATGATTGCCCCAAAAAGTTCTTCATCTGTAGGTTCAGTTGATGGAATTTCATAAAACACCCAGGTGTAATTAACAAGGTGTTTCCAGGTGACATTCTCTGAAACACTGTTTCCACCCCAGGACCCGCAACCTAATGTTGTAGACATAGGAACACTACTTGTCCAGGATCCTGAATTCACCAGACATTGTCCTTGTCTGATAACCACTCTGGAAACCCTGGCTTTTTGGCCAAGTTCTTTAATACGATCATCATTGGTAGTATGAATTCCACAGGAATGCCCGGGACCTGAATATGTAGTAATATTGTTTACCAAATTAATGGCATCCTGGAAATTTTTCCATTTGTAAACCGCAGATACCGGTGACAGTTTTTCTCCTGAAAAAGGATGATCTGCTCCTATGCCATCTTCCTCTACTAAAAGTAAGTTTTTACCGGCAGGGATATCAATTCCAGCTAATTTGGCTATACTCTGAGCCGATTGACATACAATATGTTTGCTGAGATGGCCATCTTCCCACATTGCAGCTTGAAGTTTCACTTTTTCTTCACTACTTATTAAATAACCGCTTTTTGAGGTAAAAGATTCAATGACATCATCATAAACGTCTTCCTGAATAACAATTGAGTTTTCCGTGGAACAACTGGTAGCATCATCGAAAGTTTTTGATTTGATGATTTTATCGGTTGCATCCGATACATCTGCCGTTTCATCAATAATACATACCGTATTCCCGGCACCAACACCCTGAGCTGGTGTTCCGCTTGAATAAGCTGCCTTAACTAATCCGCCGCCGCCAGTCGCTAAAATAATATCACATTGCGCCATTAAAGCTTCACTCATTTCAATAGACACCTCTTCTATTCCGATTACCAGATCTTCAGGATATCCCTGGGCCTTAAGAACGGTTCTCATCTGATCAACTGCCATTTTATTTGTTTTTTTAGATCGGGGGTGAGGGGCAAGAATAATCGCATTTCGGCCTTTTAAAGCACTGATTACTTTTACAAAAGGTGATGCCTCCGGTATTGTACAAGGCACTAGAGCTCCGACGACTCCCATTGGTTTTGCTATTTTGATAAAACCACGTTCTTTATTTTCTTCGACGATTCCAACAGACTGGCATCCCTGCATATCTCTGAGGGCACCTTTTACTTTAGTCATTAGTTTGGCATATTTATGTTCTGTAATCCCCATTCGGGTTTCTTCGGTACAAAATTCAGCTATTTTCTTAGCAAAATCCGGTTTAACTCCCGACCAGGCTATTCTTGTAACCAGATCATCTACCTGCTCCTGGGTAGCCATTTCATATTTTTCCTGAGCCTTCCTGGCTCTGGAAATCAATCCCGCGATAAAGCTTGCTGTTTCTTCACTGTATGCCATTTGCTATCTCCTCTTTCTACTCTATTTTTAGGCTTATGCTGCCCAATAATATTATTAAGACGGTATTTAATGGTATTTGTTTATAAAAATCCTGTGTAACTTACTCAGACGTTAGAACCATACCGCTAAAAAAACAAAATGTACACTTTTAAGAATAAATATTTTAGATCACTAATATTCCTACCTTTTGTTTTAAAACCTGATGATTAAAAAATGCTATCTTTAAATGGTAAAAACAGGGAAAATATTTTGATATCTAAAATTATTTTCTTTCCCTAAAAAGTGCAGAAAATATTGAGGAGACGGGGATAATGAATTCTTAAAATCAGGTATTTACCCAAAAAGATAAGATGTTTTATTTAAAAAAAAATAATACTGGCGATCTAAATTGTTGATCAAAAAAGAATAAAAAATCTATTCTTAATTTATTATAAATTCATAGGTATCAACATTTTATAAAAAATATAGTTTTTAAATAATCAAAAATACAGGATTTATATCAGTTAAAAAATGTCTGCAATTAAACAATAGCAAACTACATTAATTTCTATTTCTTTTCAATGTTCTGACTGGTTTTGCGGAATTTCCCTTGGAAATACGACTTTTCATTTGATTTTAAATAAGTGTGGCGCGTTCCGGGTCTCCACCAGTTTGCATTCCCTTCATAATTTTCCTTTCTTTGTCACCAGGAACAATACCTTTTAATACCGCTTCTAATATTATTGTATCCTTTTCATTAGTGAATACAGCTATAGCCTTGGCGCGACCCTGTTCATTGATCTCAATAATTGTGAGTTTGCACCGTATGGTTTCTCCAAAATATACTGGCTTTTTGAATTCGAAGCTCATACCTGAAGCCAGCCACCCCAATTGTCCGCCAATTTCGGTAACTAAACTACCAACAAGCAAACCATGACTAACGCAGGCATCAAATTTTTTTACTTTTGCAAATCCTTTATTAAAATGAACAGGATTATAATCCTTTGAGATATCGGCAAATTGAATCACATCCTGCTCAGTGAAAGTGCGTTCAACGGAAAAGGTGTCCCCGATTTTTAATCCTGCTATGGCTTTTCGTCGAATATCTGACATTTTAATTTAGCCTTTTAATATTTCTATTTTAAACATGTTTTATTTATATAGAATGAAGTGAAAAAAAAGACACTAACCATTTTCACTCACTCAATAATCCACGTCTAAAAACGAGATCTGTTCTTTGATGGTGAAAGGTTGTCTCAGAAAGGAGATTGGCCCGCCAGTTCCCTACGCTACCCTAGTAAAAGAATTTATCGACAAAGGTTTATTTTCAGGAGAGATGTTTCTTAAAAAACATCATTGTCCGTTCCCAGGCTATTTTTGCTTGTTTTTCATTATAGCGGGGCGTTGAATTATTATGAAATCCATGTCGAGTGCCTTCGTATGTATATATAATAAAATCTTTATTATTTTCTTCCAAAGCCTTTCGATACTCTTCACGCGTGGCATTTACACGGGGATCATTCTCAGCATACTGCATCATCAATGCTGCATGAATCATTGCTACATCTTTGGTTGCCGGGGCTCGACCATAAAAAGGAACGCCAGCAGCCAGGTCTTTGCCTAGGCTTACTGCCAGGTTATTGACAACCCCACCACCATAGCAAAAACCGGTCACCCCTAGTTTTCCGGTCGACAAATCATGTCCCTTCAGAAACTTGGCACTATTTAACATGTCTGTAAAAAGTTTATTCTTGTCCAAAGACTTTTGCATAACTTTTCCATCATCATCATTTCCCGGATAGCCGCCAATTGGCGCAAGTCCGTCTGGGGCAAGTGCTAGAAAGCCTTCAATAGCTGCACGCCTCGCCACATCTTCAATATATGGATTCAAACCTCTATTTTCATGAACAATCAGCACAACGGGAAAAGATCCTTCACCGTTTGGTTTTACCAGATATCCTTTCATTTTACCCGATGTTCCTCCAGGCGAATCGTACATCACATAGCGAGCTTTTAGGCGTTTATCTGTAAAAGAAACCGTTTGAGCTTCCGCATAATTAGGCAATAGTGCATTCGCCATTGCCAGACCTGTTCCACCAATGACAGACAGCACTGAAGCTTTATTCAGGAAATCACGTCTTGTCATTTGAGAATGACAATACTCATCATATAGATCATAAACTTTTGGGTCGATAGGTTCTTTTTGCATTAAAGTCTCCGAATGAATTATTAAAAGAAGCAATTTTTTGGGGGACAACTCCTTAAATAATATAAAGCTTAACCAATGAACGCAATAACTTTTATAACAACATTTCGGGTCTGAAATCTAAATTGTCATAAACGAAGGGGTGAAACTCTTCTACATAAGGTATTCTGTTTGCTTCTACTGCTTTCATGGTTTAGAATAGAGTTATAGTCATTTTTAACTTACTTAGGAAAAGGTTTGATATGGACGATCAAATGAATGAAGTTGTTTTAACGATAAAATGCAATGATATGGCGGATCCTAAAATACAGCGATCAAAATTTGACCAAACATTAGATGAAAATGGCTGGTTTTTGCTAAAGCAGGAAGAGGTCAAAAGGCAAGGAAATCTGATTTCTACAACTACCATTTGGACACAGAGTTTTATACTGGAAAAACCACCGGCCAGAATTGAAAAACAGATTAGAAACCTACTTAAACGGGCCGCCGAATATGCAGAAATTGAATTCTATTCAGCAGATTATATTTTCAGGGGAAACCGGCACTCAATTTGAACACACATTCAAAATTTTATTTTGATAAATACTAAGCAAATTTTTTATGATCTGGGTTTTTCCAGAAATTTCAGCACTGATTACCGCCTCACGAATCATTTCAGGTTTCATGGCAGAAAGGTTTTGATTGGCAATAGAAGCGTAACTAATATGCCAGGGTTCATGATACATATTTGCATTAATTCCCTGGTAAGGAAAATAGAAGCCAAAACGACGACTCTCCTTTTTTAACCATAAATAGAGTTGATAAAATATCCCATTGGGTTTTGATTCAGAAGGAACCAATCGGTATTCTATATTTTTCGAAATGGCATTTCGCTCAACGACATCAATATCAGTCCCCCAGTGATGTCGACTACCTCCCGGCAGAGCAGACCAATACAGTATTTTTTCAATCTTTTCAAATTCGTTCAGGTTTCCAATAGTTATCTTTTCTTCATTTAAATCCAATACGTCCATTGTTCCTTTAAATTTTTGATTCCAAATCCTTAACTGATCATCGAAACTTCTGAAAGTGCTGACCACAGATAATACCAGGCCATCTTTTTTTGCAGCACTACTCATATCCAGAAAAGCCTCAGCAACTTCAGGGATGAGGTTTAATTGCCCTTCCCAGAATATTTTGACATGTTCATTGGTTTGACCGGTTAAAATTTTCTTATTCATTATAGCTTGATGGATTTCAGTTCTAAAGAGGGCAGAAGCATGATGTCTTCAAAAACTGTCTTAATTTTTAATTTTAAATCCACAAGTGACGTGTTGTTTTTGATAACGATATCAGCCAAAGCTATTTTTTCTTTTTGCGGCATCTGGTGTTTTATTCGGGCCTGGATATCTTCAATATCCAGCTTTCGATATCGAACCAAACGATTAACCTGAATATCACGACTAATAGTAATCAGAATCACTTTTTGAAAACTATCTTGCATACCAGTCTCAAAAAGAAGTGGTACATCATAAATTACGGTTGCTTCTGGGTCTGAAGCGTATAAGGCTTTAGTTAACTTATTTTTGAGTTTTCTGATTTCGCGGTGGGTAATTTTATTGAGTTGTTTTAACAAGCTTTCATTATTAAAAACAATATCTGCCAGTTTTTTTCGATCGATTGATAAATCAGATAGTAGAATTTTTTCTCCAAATTTTTTAACAATCTCTTGATAAGCAGGTTGGTTAACAGAAACTACATCACGGGCCAATTCATCTGCTGAAATAACTTTTACGCCCAGTTTCTGGAAGTAATTGGCGGCCGTTGATTTACCACTTCCAATATTACCTGTTAATCCGATGAATCGCAAACTGTTTCCTTTACATTAATTAAATCCACTAATTTGTTTTTAAATAGTGTATAAAACGATCATACCAGGTGGTGAAGGTTAAATAATACCTTAGAATAATAATTGATATGGCCAATAGTCCCAGTTTAATGTGCACTATCCTAAGTATCAGATGATTTTGAATGAAGATATATTCCGAATAAAAATGCCTCAGATAAAGTAAAAGTCCAAGGATTCCGATCGCTGATAAAATCAGGTAGAATATGATATTCACTATTTTGCGATAAGATTTAGACTGGAACAAATTTCGGTAATGGATAAATTTTCCATTAATCACAAATTGTTTTTTCTGATGGATCAATGGATTAATAAGTATATCATAAAACAGAATTATTCCGAACAAAAGCATCGATAATCCTGCGAAGATGTGAATGGTATATAAAGTAGATCTTGATATAATTTCTATTACGAGAGGGTTATTCAACCCATAAGCTGAAAAATAAAGGAGTACTAACATTGCAGGTAACAAAGTGCTATGAATCTTATTTAAAACGACATCATATGTCCTCAATACCCATCGTTGAATCGGCATATTAACTAACCATTAAATTTATTGAGTTCCTTCCATAATATGAGCATTATACGAATGCAAAATACGACTGACCTGAATTGGACTGAGGGTGTAGTTTTTAAGTAGTTTATTTAATTCTGTTTCTACCACACCCGTTTTCCCAAATTCATCAACAGTGGAAAAATTCCAATTTACCGGTGAAATTATCCGATATTGTAAAATCCTTCCTTCCTGTATAAAAACCTGGTGGTAGAGTGCACCACCAGGGGCTTCTATCTTGCCGGTTCCTGATCCATCTCTGGAAAATTCAAAAGGAATCCGTAAATTAGGCGCAGATTCATAATCAAAATTCAACAGGGTTTTAAAAATGGAATTTATATAGAACCTTGCTTCCAGGGCTTCCGACATCATGCGACTGGCAATACAATTTGGTGATTCCACCGCTAATCCCAGACTATCAATAAGTTTAATAATGGTATTACTAATATTGATATCTCCTCCGCCGAAATGCGTAATCAACATCCTGGCCAGGGCACCGGTTAATACAGTTTCCGTTTCATATCGGGCGCCCTTGATCCAAGTATAAGCGTTTAATTTATTGAGATCAAAAATT
>Ga0233431_1004465_pt1 | contig 14995 bp, 14 predicted proteins | sample SI_118_April2016_FD_179867 | JGI IMG/M metagenome (GOLD analysis project Ga0233431, IMG submission 179867) | Seawater microbial communities from Saanich Inlet, British Columbia, Canada - SI_118_April2016_200_MG | ecosystem: Environmental > Aquatic > Marine > Inlet | place: Canada: British...
CCTCTTGAAGTCTGGATTCAAACACATAATGGCGCCTTTTGGCTGACCAGCGGATCCATGCTGCAAAAATTTATGTAACAAATGGGAACTCTGCTATTTTTGGCCCCTTTATTATCCTCTTTTAAATTTATGAAAGATGCACAAAATTTTGTGCTTGAGCACATATTTTTGTGCATGAAGTAATGCTTTGTATTCAACTCAGTCTGTCTGATTTCTTTGCTGCTGATGGATTGTTCAAAAACCCAATACTCAAAACACAAGTATAATCGGGCCGGACCGGATAATAGCGAGTAGAAATCGGAGCCATTTACTGAACATGGTCACGAGGGATTCTTTTTGGCACAAATAATGAATTACAGTTGTTTGGATGTCCAATAGCGCTACCCGCCCACAAGAGTTTTGCCGTGAGGAGATAGGTTCTACAATCATGGTACATTGTATTATAGCACATGACCCCATCGAAAAAGCGCTGTCCTATGCAATAGGCGTCATGCTGATATCGGTGCAACCGTCGAATCTGGGCTATGGGCCTGAGGTTAGTATCTTGTCGGACTATTTTTTTTATTCCCCATGCTATCAACATCACTATGCTGCAAATGTAACAACCAACAAGCTGTTTTCCATGTTTTGAACATTAATATCGAATAGATGGAATATTTTCAATCTATCATAACTGTTAGTTGCATATCCTGGCCAAAGAACAGGAGGTCAAAAATATGAAATTTAGGATTCTATTTCTTAGTGTGTTGTTTTTTTCAACCATCGTTTATGCAAATGAATGCTACAGAATTAAAAAGATTTCGCCAAATCATGTGATTGCTCAGTGCAGTAGCGGAAAATATGTAGAGGCGTATTATCAGGGGAGATATTGGTTTGTAGGTTCCGAAAAATATACTAATAAAGACGATGCATTGCGCAGTGCGTGTGGATGTAAATAGGGTGATTCCGTGGAAAATCAAAGCCAATTAATAATTCAAGCACTTCCCCCTATATTGACAAGTGTTGGCGGATTCTTTGTTTTGTTGTTTTTCGGATATACCGAGGAGTTGAAATCAAAGAGATTCATGCTCGGCGCTCTATTTGTTTTATTTATATGGATTGCTTATATCGTTGTAATTTTGGCAGGAGAAAACTTAACGCTATTCTCTTCCATCATTACTGTAGTATCACTTATTATATCATTGCTTTTCTTGTTTATTTTATTCATCTCAAACATTTTTAATAAGCAACAAAGCCTTTCCATTTCAATTTCAATTTTTGTTTTGGGTGCGGTTTTATCAACAATTGGTTTTGTTAATTATTTCGGTATGCAAGGGCGCGTGGTTGTCGCTGTTCAGACTTCTGCTTGCGAAGGGACTCCAAGCCTTGCCTGGTGTAAAGGAACGGACACTTATCCCATATCTGCTGTAAAGATGTTTGGAGAAATAGGCGTTGTTTTCGATGCTGAAAGGTTGAAAGACGTTGAATCAATAGCCATAACTTGCCCGGACAAAGATCCTTACAAATATTCATTAAATCATTTTCAAAAGGATTCTCGCGGATTGGGGGTGGCGTATGTTTATTCCAAAAACTGATTCACTAACAGATTTCTGGCTTAAATTACTATTGTCATTTTTGCTATTTTCAGCAACGCCAACGTTTGCGGATCCTTGTGGTGTTGAAATAAAGGGAAAGGTATTAGTAAGAAGCCAGGATAATGATGAATGGAAAAGCTATTATGAGACTGTAGAAGCGAACCTAACGGGTAAAAACACCGGTGAAATAAGTGTACCAATAAATGAGAACAAAACATTTTCTTTTGAAGAGGTTAATCCGAAGGATTTCGTTGAAATAACATGGTCTCAAATTATGTCATCTCAATCAAATCATGTTTTATTCCCGTATGACAAGGAAGGGATTAGTGAACATCTGGCTAAAGGTGTCATAAGATTCCGATTCAGAAAAATCGACTGGGTGCATAATGAATTTAAAAAACGGGCTACTAAGTATGCAATAAGAGGACAAATTCAAAGTATCGATAAAATTTTCAACCATGCAAAACACTATTATGCACTTGTCCGAGTAAAAGACAATAGTGTTGGGAACAGGCCAGAACGATACAAACATAAGCTACTCCAGCATATATGCCAAATATCAGAAGACGAACGAAAAAATGGAATTCAAACATTTTTAAGTAACGAGGGGATTAGAATACAACGACATTGGTACTTAGAGCTCATTAATACCGTAACAGAGAAAAGCTACGTAAAACTTTATCCTGCGGCTTTTATTAGGGCGCTAAATCAATGGGCAATATTTTCTCATCAAAGCTACACAAAATACAATCGATGGTCAGATCGCAACATGACTTTGTCGGGTAATTCTGATAAATCATTTAGGGATGCTAACTCAAGAAAAATGTTGTTTGAGGATGCTTCACGCATAAAAATCGCGCTGCAAGAGCAATACATTTTACAAATCATAAGGCGGCAATCAAATATACCTGAAGATCAGGCGGTTTTTCACCCGTTTGGAGATATTGACACTATAAATATGAATAGTGTTGGTTCTTGGATAGCTGACATAAATAGGAAGGTTACTAAATAATTATAAGGGGTATAGGGGAAATTCTAACTCTCCTTCCTCACATCACATAGCATACGTCACGACATGAAGCCGCTTAACTTTGTCAAGACGCTTCGAGGGCTACTGATGGTGACAATTGAAAAAGTCTGGAATGCAATAGTTGGTGTAATCCGGAAGGCAATCGCAACAGCCACAGGGATTGCCCTGCCGACACCTGATATAAATTAATCAGCTAACAGCAAAGGAGAAAATGCCATGACCTCACCAGCCTCCTACAATCGCAGCGCAGTCGGAAAGCACTGGAATCTTACGGATATACCCGTAGAGTGGCAAGGATATGCCATCCTCCTCCGGGGTGATCTCGACCGCGACCTGGTGGTCGATGAGGATGAGTTGGACCTCATCGACTGGATCTCGTTCTCTGAAGCCGTCGAGGACTTTCAACTGCAAGCAGGGGTTGATCCACCGGATGCCAAACTTGGCCCGAACACCCTGAGGCGCCTTCGGGAGGTCTTCGCCGTTCAGGCGCCCGACGTACTGATACAGATCGGAGAGGATTTGGTTTTTCCCCCTCCCGAAACACCCGTGAGTGAACCCCCTGGACCGGAAATCACAGGACGAACTCCTGGAGAAAAACGCATTTGTCATCTCTGGAACCGTTACGGAAAAGCGATCCACCAACAAGGGACGGCCCATGGCCTTTCAACGCGTAGCGCGCTGGCGGTGTTTTTCGTGGAATCGGGGAAAGCCTATGATCCGGCTACGGGCCTTCTCATCATCCGCTATGAACCACATATCTTTAAGCGGCGTTCCGGGCGCGAGGTCAGGTGGGCACGTGGGGGACAACGTCAAGAATGGGTGAATTTCGGACGTGCCTATGAAGTGGACAAAGACGCCGCACTGAAGTCGTGCAGCTACGGGTTGCCACAGCTGATGGGATTTAATTGGGAAGTGACCACTCACCCGAGCCCGCGAGACATGGTTTTGGCTTTTCAGAGCTCCTGTGAAGAACAGGTGGCCGGTTTTTTCGGGTTTGTACGAACCAACAACCTGTTGCGATTTATCGAAAGGGAAGACTGGCGGGCGTTTACGAGAAGGTACAATGGTCCCGGCAATGTGGACGTATACTCAGGGCGACTGATCAGGGCCTTGAAGGTTATTGACAGCTTACATCAGGATGGGGCCATATTCGAGATATGGGAAGGAGGATAGATTATGCAGATCGATTTCCACCACACCGCCACTTACGTCATTGCCCGTCATGCGGGCTTCGCCCACCGCGATTCTGAGATAATCGCCTACTGTGCCCAGTACGTGGATGATGCCACCAACAAGGGCACCACCCATTTCCATAACGGCGCCATGTACAATCGGGTCGCTTCGGCCCACAAGATGCTCGACTACAGCAATTTCGAGAAACTCGCCAACCACCAGGTATGGATTCCGTTCCATTTTCTGCCGGGCAACGGCGGCTTGTGTGCCGGAGAAAATCCCGAGGGGACTTTCATAGAGAAGATAACCTGCAAACCTGACAGCCATATCGCCCGGGACATGGTCGACAGCTGCATCCGCGAGCAGGATACACCTTACGGGTTGCACCGCCTTGGCATCACCATGCATGTCTACGCCGACACCTGGGCCCACCAGGGTTTTGCCGGTGTGCAGCACGATGTCAATAAGATCACTGCTCTGGACGACCATGACAACGTCGACCAAACCTTTCTGGGTCGCCTGAAGGAATTATTTGGTGATTGGGTGGAGTCGGTCTCCAGCAGTTTCGTGGGAGAAGCTCTGCCCCTTGGGCACGGGGCGGCACTGAGCCATCCTGACAAACCGTTTCTGAGTTGGCGTTACCGCGATCACAAAGGCAATGTCGTACCTCGCAATAACACCGACGAGTTCAGCGATGCCGCCAATAAGATGTGCAGGGCCATGCAGCGGTACCGGGTACGCAACCCCGACGCGGGAGTGACCGGATTAACCGACGTCCAAAAAAGAAAACTGAGGCAGATGTTCGCCAATGCTCCAGGGGATTCGGGAGAGGAACGGCACAACACATGGCTCAAAGCCATTGCCAAGGGCGAGTTCGGCTTTCCAGCCCAACGCCTCGGATACCGGCCAAAAGGCGTGAACTCCTGGAAACATCAAGCTTTGGGAACCCGAAAAAGCAAAGATAAGAAAAGTGAACAGTTCAAGTACGACGATTCATTCATGGACAGTGACTGGAAACAGTTCCACGATGCCTTGCAGGTACACCGGCTGACTATCATCCGCGACATCCTGCCCCGTTACGGTATCTGCGCAGCATGATGTTACTCTTCCTTATGTATTGCGGGACGCGTATCGACCTTAACATTCGACATACAAAAAAAAAATACTAAAAGGAGGAATTGGAATGAGAGCAAAACTGAATCCGGTAATAAATATATCTTTAATTGTTTTATTCCTCGTAAGTTGTTCCACCATTTCACCGTTCAGCGAAACAGCCTATAAACAGTCAACCAGTATTAAAGCTTCGGCTCTTGCTCTAATGGATAAAGCACAAGAACCGTATTCAAATCACTGCAAAAAGGTTGAAGACTTAATGCTTGAAGCAAGAAAGGCTTACGAATACGCAAAGGGAAGGCCAAAAAATGAAGCATCGACAGGGCAATGGGCGATAATGATTGATCCTAAAGGAAATATGATTGCGGGTTTCTTTGAAAAATGGAAATCCGAGGGAAAACAAAGCAAATTTTTTATCGAACAAGCCAAAGAGCAGATAAGCAAAGGCTTCGATCAAATAAGCGCTTTAGAATCAGGGAAAATTAAAGAATAAATGGAGGTGACATTATGTCTAATTTTGATGATTTCATTGAAGCGTTAAAGGAAGGGCTCGAAGATTTTGCTGAAGACCGCTGGAAAGATTTTAAAGATGCCGCATTAAACGATGGCAAGTCGTTTTTAGATGCGTCTAAAGAAGACCTTGAAAGATGGACGAAATCTTTGGCCAATGGCAATTTGAATAAAAACGATTTTGAGTGGCTCCTTGAAAGCAAGAAAGATTTAGCGGAGCTATTTGCTCTAAAGCAAATCGGATTAACAAAGGTTGCGTTGGATCGGTTTTTGAACGGCTTTATTGACTTGATAATTAGCACAGCATTTAAGACTTTTTTGTAGTCAAATTTCGAACTATATAGCTTAAACAGGGGGGGATATGAAATATTTTATATATTTTGTTGTTTATATCTTAATTACCTCGTTATCCACGCAGGATTCACTGTCTGCCGATTCTAAAGTTGCATTAAATCCGGAACAACCATTTATGCTGGAAAACAAGCGTATTGTTCCGGGCAAAAAGCTACAGTGTTTAGTGGATACAAAAGTCTTTAATCCTCAAAAACAAAGAATTGAGTCGATGGAACTTTTGTATTCTTATCCCCATAAAAGTGGCGACAAAGGTACCGTTGTTCATAAACTGCCTATTGATAGATTTTACCTCAAAACCATGGATGGCGATGTCTATTTATATGTTCAGCTACCCGGTTGGGATCGCTTAAAGCATATAAAATCGCAGAACGGTTTTAAAGGCTATGTTACCCCCTACGATGCCGACCTGCTTATCCGCTACCGGGACAAGAACCAGGGGAACCAAACCACACGTCTTTATCTTAAACTGCCCGATCCTTTCTGGGCAGGTGTTTGGGGAATCTGCGTCCTGCTGTTAATCTTTGTTCTAATTGGGCTACTAAAACCGCAGGCGATTTCTAAAGAGGATCACGTTTTCGAGAAAGATGAAAGTAAAGCCGATTGGGAAAACACCAATAAACTAAAACGACTTTTATTGTATCCCTTAAATTTTGCTGTCACGCCTTTGGGGCGTTATAGTATCTCGCTTACGCAAATCTTATTCTGGACCTTTGTCACAATCTTCGGTTTAGTTTATGTCCACCGCATTTCCGAAGACTTTTTAGTGATCACACCGCAGGTTTTGATGCTTCTCGGTATTGGCGGAGGAACGGCCCTGGGCGCGAAAATGAATGCTCGCGGTAACGTACTTGATATCCCCTCCTATTATTTAAAATTTGTCACTAAAAAACGTATCCCGGAATTAAAGGACATGATTTCCATTGGCGGACAACCCAATATATTTAAATTCCAAATGCTTGCCTTTACTTTAATCACCGGTTGTTTTGTGATCGTGGATATTATCAAAAATTATGCCTTCCCGGAAATTCCGGAAAATATGATTATCATGATGGGCATCAGCAGTCTGATTTATCTGGGTAACGAAGTGACGATTAAAAGTGTCTGGGATCAAATAAAAGATCGGAAGAAAGAAATCGACGCCTATGAGCCTTTTCAAAATCTTCCCGACAAAACGAAAAAGGAAATAGAAGCATTGGCCACAAAAGATTCGGAGTTTAACCGGATGTTTGAAGAAATGAAACGCTTATTAAACAGTATTTATTCCGGATGAAGTGGACCCTAACCCGGACAAGCCGGGACCACAAAGGTAAAAACTTCAATAGTTTTTTTTGATTTCAATTTCATTGGGTTACCCATGAGGACGACCATCATTTATGGAGGTTCTCATCATGACAGAATGGAAATAGAGGGTGCACATAAACCGATGGGAACTCTCGGAATAGGAGGAAGAGACGATGAAATACCCTGAGATCGAGGACATGATCACCACAAATCAGGCCCTCGCGTTATGCAAAGATTTCAATTTAGACTATTTGATCAAACGCATAGAAACCAATAGTGAGAAATACAAGGAGTGGAAATTTGACGGCTGTTCCGGTCTCCCCGATGAAATAATGGGCTTATTCACGGGCTGTGACTGGCAGGACATCACCTATAAATGCTGTCTGCCCCATGACCTCTGTTACGGTTACGGAGAGCCGGGAAATGATATTGAAAGAAAACGGGTAGATTTAAAATTCTATAGCGACCTGGTCACCAAGGCAGGCATGGAAAAATGGCAGGCATCCGCGTTTCTGGCCGGAGTCCGGATAGGCGGAGCGGAAGAATTCGGGATGTCATTTTCATGGGGTTTCGCCCACAAAGATTGATGCACTCGTAAAAAATCTGATTTTTGCCTTTTCAAGGGATGCAATCTGCTGTTATTATTGACGGGGATTTCATTTTTTTAGCTTTTTACGAGACCATCAAGATTAGAATGGGAAAGCGCGGCGCGCCGGGACGCTTCAAAAGCCTTAACAATCCCCTATGGGAAGTTCTTTCCCTGTCCCTTTCCCCTCGGTTTTAATGCAGGAGAATCCACCATGACAGCCGCCACACTCCCTCAATTTGATCACCCCATCAAAGAGCCCCAAGGCTTGTCCGAGCGCATTCAATGGCTGCGGGATTACTATTTCAAAGGTACCGAGCGGGCCTGGAACAACGAATCCATCGCCTGGACCACGGGAACCGCCTGGGATATTCAGTTCAACGAGATGACGTTTTACATCGTGCCAGAAACCTACACCTTGATGCAGACGCTGCGGGGTTCCTATCGGCAGGCAGCCAGAGCCATTAAACTGGACAAGGAATTCTGGAACTGGCATCAAGTGGAACGACGGGCCTGGTTTGTCAAAGAGGTGATGGTCGAATACATGCCCAAAGAGATTTTACCGGGCGATCTGATTGCCGGCGGCAGGTTCAATGTTCAGACGTCTTTGTGTCTGGACCAAAAAGAGCAGGAAGCGTTCGACAGGGCGTTGCTCGGAAAAGATGGGGCCAGAGCCGGCATGAAATGGTTTCACGACCACGGTTACGGCAATGCCGGCGCCACCAGCGGGCACCTGATCCCGGATCACGAACGGGTCTTGAAAATCGGTTGGAAAGGAATTTTGGCAGATCTCAAAACCCGATACCATCAATTGGGTGATGGGGACAAAAATGGGAACAAAGGCGCCCAGTTAAAAGCCATGATGACAGCCGCAACCATGCCGCGTGACCTGGCGGCCGGTTACGCGGATCTTTGTCAGACCCTGGCCGACGGCCAAACCGATATTCATCGCAGGGAAGAACTTTCGCAAATGGCCCAAAACCTGGCCCGGGTTCCCTGGGAACCGGCCACGACCTTCTGGGAAGCCCTGCAGGCCTTGTGGATCAATCACATGCTGATCATGAGCGACGAAAATTATCCCGGTCCCGGTGTTTCTTTCGGCCGCCTGGACCAATACCTGCTGCCGCACTGGGAATATTCTTTACGCCATGGCATGGCGCGGGAATTCGGCAAAGAACTGTTAAAATGCTTCTGGATGCACTGCAACACCGTTTATGACGCCATGATCAGAAACGGCAACCAGGGCATCACGGCAGGGTTTGGCCAGTTGGTCACCCTGTCGGGTATGGGGCCGAACGGCAAAGATATGACCAACGACCTGACCTATGCCATTTTGGAAGTCATCGACGAAATGAGCCCGATTCTGGAACCCAAACCCAACGTACGACTGCATGGAAATTCCCCTGATGAATTGTTGAACAAACTGGTGGATATGATTTCCGTCAGCCAGGGATCGCCTTTTCTGCTGAACTTTGACGAACGTTCCATGGCCGGCATGATGCTTGAAGCCGAAAAAGCCGGGCTCAAACACCTGATTAACGAGGACAATGTTCATGATTACGCACCGGTGGGATGCCTCGAAAACACCATGGTGGGAAACGACCGGTCCGGCACGGTGGACGTGAATCTCAACCTGCTCAAGGCGGTTGAACTGGCCCTCACCGGCGGCAAAGATCTGATTCCGTTTCTGAATCCCATGACCGGCAGGGAAGAAGCCGTTCGTCAGGATGGACCGGATACCGGAGAGGCGACCCACTGCGAAACCTGGGATCATTTCTGGGAGCGTTATGCCACACAGACCGAATATATCATCCGGAAAAGTGTTGCCGTGTATGAGACATCGGAATCCCTCAGGGCGAAATATTTCCCCACCCCCTATCTTTCCTGCCTGGTCGGAGGCTGTGCCGAAAAGGGGCTGGATATCACCAACGGGGGTGCGGAAATTAATTTGACCACCCTTGAAACCGTCACCTATGCCACGACCGTCGATTCCCTGTTGGCCATCAAATATCTTGTTTTTGACCGGAAGAAATGCGCCATGGCCGAACTCATCGGGGCTTTGAAAGACAATTGGCAGGGACACGATGTGCTTCAGGCCTTCGCTAAGAATAAAGCGCCTAAATACGGGCGCGATGATGACGAAGCCGACGCCATGGCCAAAGAGGTGATGGATTTGTGGTGCAACGAGACCTGGAAACACAAAACGGTCTCAACCGGGCGGCAGTTCAGGCCCGGCATGCTCAGCTGGAACTACTGGGCCGGGGACGGTTTCGTCATGGCGGCCAGCGCCGACGGCCGACACAAAGGGCAATTTCTTTCCAACGCCATTTGTCCTTCAAACGGAGCGGATATCAACGGGCCCACGTCCAATGCCAACTCCGTGGGCAAGGTTATGGGCGGCAGGGCCGCCGAGGGCAACGGCCATTGGGGCGAATATTTAAACTGTCTGCCCAATGGCGCAAGCCATACCATCACCTTTAACCCGTCGATGATCCGGGACCCCGAGCACCAGGAAAAGTTCAAGGCGTTTTTAAAAGGCTATTGTGATAACGGTGGCAGCGCTTTACAGATCAACATGCTGGATCCGGATGTGCTGCGCGATGCTCAGAAAAATCCGCGGGATTACCGCCACCTGCTTGTGAGAGTCACCGGTTACAATGCATACTTTACAACCGTGGGCAGAGAGCTGCAAGATGAAGTCATTCAGAGAGTGAGTCATGGGAAATTTTAGCCATGGCGCACCCAAATCCTAAAGCCACGATTCTCGAAATCCAGCGCATGTCAACCGAGGATGGCCCCGGTATACGAACCACCCTCTTTTATAAAGGTTGCACTTTGCGTTGCCTCTGGTGCCACAATCCCGAGAGTATTTCCCCCCATCCCCAAGTCCACTGGATCTCAAACCAGTGTATCGGGTGCAAAATCTGTCTTGAGGTCTGTCCGGAAGGGGCATTGACATTTACCGGGGACGGCAATCGCATAGACCGCGATCTTTGCACCGGTTGCGGTCTATGCGCCGAAGAGTGCCCGGGAGACGCCCTGGCGCTTCTGGGAAAGTCATGGGAAGTGGATGACCTGTTTAAAGAAGTGATCAAAGACCGCGCATATTTCGAACAATCGAGCGGCGGCATAACCCTGGGCGGGGGAGAACCGACCCTGCAGGCGCCGTTTAACCGGCTATTACTGAAAAAGTTAAAGGCAGCCGGCATTCACACGGCGCTGGATACCTGCGGCATGTGTTCTCCCGAAGTCCTGGAAGGGCTGCTGCCGTATACGGATTTGTTGCTGTTTGATCTAAAAGAAATTGACCCCGGGAAACACGAAAAATTCACCGGAATCCGTAATGACAGGATTTTGAAGAACCTTATCCGTGTGGGCGATCACATGCGATCCAACGGCCACCCCACAAAACTCTGGATCCGAACGCCGATCATTCCCAACGCAACCGTTACGGATGAAAATATCCGGGGGATCGGAAAGTTTATTGCCGAAAACCTTTCGGGCCTGGTGAAACGATGGGAACTGTGTGCGTTTAACAACCTTTGTAAAGACAAGTATTCGCGTTTGGATCTTACCTGGGCGTACAGGGACTGCGAGCTGTTCAGTAAATTGCGGATGGAAAAGATGGCGGCCGTGGCCAGAAACTCAGGCGTGGACCCGGCTATGGTTTTCTGGAGCGGGTCAACGAAACTGGAAGCTGGTGAGGTCAAAGCTCAAAGCTGAGAGTTGAAAGGAATAAGGCGTTGGACGCTTTGTACTTTGAGCCTTGAGCTTCCACCTTTCACCTCTCCAAGAGACGGGAGAAGATTTTTGATGAAGACATCATTCACAGAACAGGACATGAAATCTTTTGAGCCGGCGGAAAAGATCGGCCTGGTCGCCTGCGTCAATCCGGAAGGGCTCCCGCATATTTCCCTGATTACGTCCATCATGGCCCCCAAACCCGGCCAACTGACCCTGGGGCAATTCTGTAAAGGATTGAGCAAACAGTATATTCAGGAAAACCCCCATATGGCCTTCTTAATCATGACCATGGATAAAAAAATGTGGCGGGGTCGGGCCAAATGGACCCATCTGAAAAATGAGGGGCCGGAATACGAGCGCTACAATGAAATTCCCATGTTCCGATATAATACCTATTTCGGTATCAATACCGTTCACTACCTGGATCTGATCGAGACATCCGACGCTCTGGATCTTCCCATGCCCAAAATCATCTTGTCCGCGTTGCTGACCAAGCTGGCAAAGGCAAGGGTCAAAACAAAAATGGCAGATCGGATTCTAAAACCGTTTGCAGAGGATCTGTTTAATGAGATGGGTTCTCTCAAATTCATTGCTTATATGGGCCCGGATGGCTTTCCGGTGCTTGTGCCGGTGATCCAGTGCCAGGCGGCCGACAGCCGGCGATTGGCGTTTTATCCCATGGCCTTTCAGGATGAACTCCTGCGGATTCCGAACGATACAACGGTCGCCGTGTTCGGCCTGACCATGAAAATGGAAGACGTGCTCGTTCGAGGCGCCTTCCGGGGCTTTAACCGGATCATGGGTTTGAGATTTGGCACCATCGACATCGAATGGGTGTACAACTCCATGCCGCCGGCGCATGGGCAGATTTACCCGGAAGTACCCTTGGAACCCATTACTGATTTCAATTAGGCGTGGACCTGCTTTCGTGGGAAACAAGGGCGGGAGGAAATCACCCTTCGATGACCCTCTATTCGACATCAAAATCAAGAGGGCTTTTGACCTCTTTTGCCGGCATGCTTTTAATGACATGTGTGTAGATCATCGTTGTCCGGATGTCGCTGTGCCCCAGAAGGTCTTGAATGGTTCGGATGTCATAATTGGCCTGTAATAGATGGGTGGCAAAGCTGTGACGGAAGGTATGAGCTGTGACGCGTTTGTACAATTTCGCATTTCCGACCGCTTCCTTGATCGCTCGTTGCACATGTCTTTCATGGATATGGTATCGTTTTTTTTCACCCGTGTCTTTTACGGTGGTCAGCGCAAAAGCGGGAAAACTCCATTGCCAGACATACTCTTTTGCGGCGTTCTTATACTTTTTATCCAATTGGCCGATCAAGAATGCGCCGGCAAAATTGGCTTTCATATCCTTCTCATGTAAACCGGCGACTGTTTCGAACTGCTTCCGAATTTCCGGTATAATCGTTTCCGGCAAAGGAACGGTGCGGTCTTTCCCCCCTTTTCCGTCATGTATGGTCAGCATACCGCCATAAAGGTCAAAAGAACTGATGCGAAGTTTCAGGCATTCAAACAATCGAAGTCCGCAGCCATATAGGAGTTTCACGATCAGACCATAGGGTTGGGAAAGATGTTGTAAAACCATGTCGATTTCCTGCCTTGACAGTACAACCGGCATATACGGTTTGCGTTTTGCCCTTACGGCGTCTTTGATTTCGCCGGGCTCTTTTTTCAGCACATGCCGGAAGTACCCTTGGAACCCATTACTGATTTCAATTAGGCGTGGACCTGCTTTCGTGGGAAACAAGGGCGGGAGGAAATCACCCTTCGATGACCCTCTATTCGACATCAAAATCAAGAGGGCTTTTGACCTCTTTTGCCGGCATGCTTTTAATGACATGTGTGTAGATCATCGTTGTCCGGATGTCGCTGTGCCCCAGAAGGTCTTGAATGGTTCGGATGTCATAATTGGCCTGTAATAGATGGGTGGCAAAGCTGTGACGGAAGGTATGAGCTGTGACGCGTTTGTACAATTTCGCATTTCCGACCGCTTCCTTGATCGCTCGTTGCACATGTCTTTCATGGATATGGTATCGTTTTTTTTCACCCGTGTCTTTTACGGTGGTCAGCGCAAAAGCGGGAAAACTCCATTGCCAGACATACTCTTTTGCGGCGTTCTTATACTTTTTATCCAATTGGCCGATCAAGAATGCGCCGGCAAAATTGGCTTTCATATCCTTCTCATGTAAACCGGCGACTGTTTCGAACTGCTTCCGAATTTCCGGTATAATCGTTTCCGGCAAAGGAACGGTGCGGTCTTTCCCCCCTTTTCCGTCATGTATGGTCAGCATACCGCCATAAAGGTCAAAAGAACTGATGCGAAGTTTCAGGCATTCAAACAATCGAAGTCCGCAGCCATATAGGAGTTTCACGATCAGACCATAGGGTTGGGAAAGATGTTGTAAAACCATGTCGATTTCCTGCCTTGACAGTACAACCGGCATATACGGTTTGCGTTTTGCCCTTACGGCGTCTTTGATTTCGCCGGGCTCTTTTTTCAGCACATGGCGGAAGAAAAACAGCAGGGCATTGAACGCTTGGTTCTGTGTTGAAGCAGCGACATCCTTTTTCACCGCAAGAAATGTCAGGAAATCCTTTATGTCCGTGTCAGATAGCGTCTCCGAAGGTTTGGATTTTGTGAAAGCTTGAAACCTTCTGAGCCACCCGGTATAGCTTTTCAATGTTTTGGGGGAGTAATGCCGAACCTTTATTTCATCGCGAAGGCCGTCGAAGGCTGCTTTCCAGTTGGCGCCGGTCTGACGGGGTTGCGTTTTCCTTTCCACCGCTTTAAGAGCGGTCTTTTGTTCAGAAGATTCCTGATCAACTTCTTGACCCGTTTCCGTAGGCGCCTTGGCTGTCTTCAGGTTCCTGGAGGATGCACTGGCAATCGTGGCGTGGGGCAGGGATGGTCGTGAATATTCCGATGAATTGTCTTGAACGGCATTCAGGCGACTTGGAACGGATGCCGTAAAATGTCTTTTTGCATCGTTGGTTGTCTTCTTCGGTATTTTCTTGGCGGCAGCAAAAGGAATATTTTCTTTAACCATTTCAGAATAAAGGGAAATGGCATCTGAAGCCTGTTGGATTTGAAACTCGGTTTGCTTTTTTTGGCGCAGTTTATCGAGAAACAAATGGAGGCTTTCGGGTTTAAAGATCGGGTCATATTTTTGACAAAAATCCCAGTAATATCGAATCCATTTTTTATAATGTGCCTGAAATTGTTTCGGAACAGGCTTTCGATCAAGAAGAATTTGAAACCGGGACATAATATCCGAAGGTACGGCGATCATGGCAATTGCCTCCAATTGTTTTTGTCACTCAATATAACAAATTAGCATATTATACGGTTAGCATAAAATATGCCATACATCATGTCAATGCATATTTATTAGGGCGTTCATAAACAGAAAAAACACATTGCAATGTACAGATTACATTTAATAACAACTGGTTAATCATCATACAAAAAAATAGCGAAATTAAAAACAAAACCCTTGCATGTTTTTCCTGAATAGTTTAGGGATCAGGTTCAATTGGAAATCAATATGGTTTTGTCGGCTAATATGCAGAAATGGATATTTGATGACAAAAAAAACCGCACAATCACTGGTT
>Ga0233431_1004466_pt1 | contig 14995 bp, 11 predicted proteins | sample SI_118_April2016_FD_179867 | JGI IMG/M metagenome (GOLD analysis project Ga0233431, IMG submission 179867) | Seawater microbial communities from Saanich Inlet, British Columbia, Canada - SI_118_April2016_200_MG | ecosystem: Environmental > Aquatic > Marine > Inlet | place: Canada: British...
CTCTTATTCTTGAAGAGATTAATAAGAGACTCAAGGGTGCAGTAATTTCTGACTTACGTTTCCAGGTTGATAGTAGCCTGGATGGTGTGGACGCAGATCATATTGATAGACCTGTGGCCGTAGAAACTGAGGATGACCCATCTGAAGGAGAGGGTTTTGATGAAATGCTGCAATCGGTGACTGATGATGTGGAAGTTCAGAAAGCAGTGAAAGAATGTTGGGAAAGGTTGCGTCGAGCCAGAATTAGAAATTCTTGTGACAATTCAGCGGGGGAGTGAACAATTTTGGTCAACTAACCATACTGTAAGAGTTCACTCGTGCCACAGATTTGCACAGGCAGGCTGGTGAATCTATAGTTTGCCTATGTGAGCTGGCCTGACCGTGTGAAGATGAGGTGCTGGTGAACTCTTAGAAATTCTTCTTAGAATCTAAAAGCAGTGTCACTGGTCCGCTGTTTACAAGGTGGACATCCATCATGGCCTGGAATCTTCCACTTGCAACCGGGAGGATCTGTTTCATTTTATCAATAAAGAGTTTATAGAGGTCATTGGCAAGCTCGGGTGAGGCCGCATGGGCATAGGAAGGTCTTCTTCCTTTGCGACAGTCACCAAACAGGGTGAATTGTGATATGACCAGAGCCTCGCCCTTGACATCTCGCAGGGAAAGATTCATTTTCCCCTCGTGGTCTGAGAAAATTCGTAAATTGGCAATCTTGTCGACTAAATAGTTCGTATCTTTTTCTGTATCACTGTCTGTGACACCTAGCAAGATAACAACGCCATTATCAATGGTTCCTGTGACTTCACCCTCAACTGTGACTTTTGCCTCGCTTACTCTCTGCACAACGGCTCTCATTGTATCTCCAAATTTCCTGCCAAAAACTGTACAATAGCCATAATTGAAAGAGCAGCTGTCTCTGCCCGGAGAGTCCTGCTTCCCATGCTGACAGTGATAAAACCGGCATTTATGCAGTTATCTGTTTCTTTTGTTGTAAAGCCGCCTTCAGGGCCAATAACAATTAAAAGAGAATCCATCTTGCGTATGTCCGGGAGATTGGCCAAGGTATTATTTTTTTCCTGTTCCCAGAGAACAACTTTGAGGGAATAGTTTGATGAGGAGGCGAGAATGTCGACTAAACTTGTATAGGGTTTTATTTCCATAGGATATGGACGACGACACTGTTTACTGGCCTCAAAGGCAATCTTCTTCCATCGATTTATTTTGTTTTGGGATGGGTTGCGGAGGGTGGAGTGCTGAGACTCAAATGGCAGGATGCTTCCCACTCCAAGCTCTGTTGCCTTTTGAACCAGGAAATCCATTTTTTTACCTTGAAGGAGACCTTGGGCAACATTGATATTTGGTTTTGTTTCAGGTGCCGTTTCATGGGAGCGTATTGTAAGGCAAACATGGGGGGTTGTTGTTTCTATTATAGCAGTATAAATTGATCCCTGGCCATCGAACAGCTCCACATGAGTGCCGGTTTCCATCCTGAGAACAGTTCTGAGATGATGGGCTTCTTCGTCACTGAGGGTAATGGTTGATCCCTTAATATCATCTTTTTCTATAAAAAAGTGTCGCATTATTTTTTTAACAAGAAGGCTTGCCACTCCTTCTGGCTGGGAGATTCCAGTAAGGTAAGGCCATGGCTGCAGAAGAGCCTGGTGATACCGTCAGCCTGTTCTCCTTTGAGAATGCCGGCAAGCACTAAACGGCCCTGTTGGGTAAGCAATGAAATGAGTTGAGAGGCCATGCTGGCAAGAACGTCCTGGGTTATATTGGCCACGATCAAATCAAAAGGGCCCTCAATATTATTTAGATCTGTAGATTCCACATTCATTGCATGTGACAGATTGTTTTGTTTTACATTTTCCAGTGCTGCAGCAACAGCATCAGGATCGTTGTCAATTGCAAGAACCTCTTTTGCCCCTAAAAATGCGCAGGCCATGCCAAGTATTCCGGTGCCTGTGCCAACATCAAGTATTTTCTGAAGAGTAGCATTCTGGCGATCTACAAAATATTTTTCTATGAGTTGCAGGGCCAACTGGGTGCTGTCGTGGAGTCCTGTTCCGAAAGCCATGCCCGGATCGATTTCAATTACTATTTCATTGGGTTTTGCGCTGTAAGTCTCCCAGGTTGGTTTTATTGTAATTGAATCTGTGAGCCTGAGGGGTTTGTAAAAGGCTTTCCAGGTCTTGTTCCAGTCCTCTTCAACAATATTACTAAATGAGCAATTCGGAGGCGCATCTGGGTCTTTGTTTGCTAGCCTGGCCAAAAATGTTTCAAGCTCATTCTTCTTAGATTCGCAGCGGCTATCTTTTTCAAGATAGGCAATAATTGTTTCAGATTGTGGTGCTGTTGCAATGCACTCTGTCTGTTGCTCAATACCGGATCCGGTCAGGTGCATCAAAAAACTAGCAACGAGGTCTGTATGGTGTTGGGGAACGCTGATAGTGATTTTGAGCCACTGCCGTGGAGAGCGGTGTGCGAATGGGTTGCTTTTCATAAATAAGAAGGTATCCTTCGTAAATGTCGATGAAATAATTTATTAGATTTGTATCATGGCAGCTGATGAATCTTCAAGGTAATTATTCCGGTAGTGTTAATATATTTTAAGAAACTTTAAGAAGAAAAGAATGTGCATATTATGGATCAAAAAAGTCTCATTGAATTGCTGGAAAAAGTGAAATTGGAAAAATGCAGTATTGAGAAAGCTGTTTCGGAAATCCAGTATGACCCGCCATCCAGTTTAGATTTTGCCTGTCTTGATCATCATCGGCAGTCACGAACGGGTGTGCCTGAAGTGATATATGGAGAAAACAAGTCAGTGGGGCAATTGCAGGGTATTTTTGAGAAAATGCTTAGCCATCTTGGGGGTGTTGTTATGGCAACGCGTATTGATCAAAAAAAAGCAGATGCGATTTGCGAAACGTTCCCTTCGGTCTTATATTATAAAGAAGCGAGAATGCTTGTTGGCAGAGAACAGAATTGCTGTGCTGAAGAGTCTGAAACTGGGCTGATAGCAGTGGTTTCAGCTGGGACTTCTGATATACCTGTCGCAGAAGAAGCTCTGGTAACAGCAAGAAGTCTGGGTAACAGGGTCAAAGCTGTTTATGATGTTGGAGTGGCAGGAATTCATCGACTCTATGCCAGGCAGGAAATTCTCCATGAAGCGAATGTCCTTATCGTAGTGGCTGGCATGGAAGGGGCACTGCCCAGCGTGGTGGGAGGGTTGTTTGATAAGCCTGTCATAGCTGTTCCAACCAGTGTTGGATATGGAACTGGTTTTGGCGGCATTGCGGCTCTACTTGGGATGTTAAACAGCTGTGCTCCGGGAGTTGCTGTTGTGAATATTGACAACGGATTTGGAGCAGGGTGCATGGCTTCATTAATGCTAGCAAATTCAGTAAGTTAATTTAGTTTGTGAAAAAAAGAAAAAGAAGTATTGACAAGGCCGATGACTTTCATTAGATTGCCGGTCTTTCGTGTTGTCGACTTGTGTAATAAAAAGATGACAACGCGAGAAACATCTTGACAGAGTTTGGCAGATCGCCTAATCTGGTGGTTTGCCTCTGCGGAGGTGTCCGGTTCTGTAAAGGGACTGGGAGACCGATCTTTGAAAACTGAATAGCAATATATATGGGCCAGCGCTGTCTGAATAAGGCAGCACGTTAATTTGTAGTAAATGTTATTTTTGTGAAAAAAGAACCGGATGCAGATCTGGTTTTTCTAGGATATCAAACTGGAGAGTTTGATCCTGGCTCAGAACGAACGCTGGCGGCGTGCTTAACACATGCAAGTCGAACGAGAAAGGATTTCTTCGGAGATCCGAGTAAAGTGGCGCACGGGTGAGTAACGCGTAGATAATCTACCCTGGTGTCAGGGATAACACCGCGAAAGCGGTGCTAATACCTGATACGCTCCTTCGGGAGGAAAGATGGCCTCTTCTTGAAAGCTATCGCATTGGGATGAGTCTGCGTACCATTAGCTAGTTGGTAGGGTAATGGCCTACCAAGGCAACGATGGTTAGCGGGTCTGAGAGGATGATCCGCCACACTGGAACTGGAACACGGACCAGACTCCTACGGGAGGCAGCAGTGAGGAATTTTGCGCAATGGGGGAAACCCTGACGCAGCGACGCCGCGTGGGTGATGAAGGCTTTCGGGTCGTAAAGCCCTGTCAAGTGGGAAGAAGTGTGCATATGCTAATACCATGTGCATTTGACGGTACCACTAAAGGAAGCACCGGCTAACTCCGTGCCAGCAGCCGCGGTAATACGGAGGGTGCGAGCGTTGTTCGGAATTACTGGGCGTAAAGGGCGCGTAGGCGGCGTAACAAGTCAGGTGTGAAAGTCCAGGGCTTAACCCTGGAAGTGCATCTGAAACTGTTATGCTTGAGTATCGGAGAGGAAAGTGGAATTCCCGGTGTAGAGGTGAAATTCGTAGATATCGGGAGGAACACCTGAAGCGAAGGCGACTTTCTGGACGAATACTGACGCTGAGGCGCGAAAGCGTGGGGAGCAAACAGGATTAGATACCCTGGTAGTCCACAGCTGTAAACGATGTACACTAGATGTCGGGGGAGTTGACCCCTTCGGTGTCGGAGCTAACGCATTAAGTGTACCGCCTGGGGAGTACGGTCGCAAGATTAAAACTCAAAGGAATTGACGGGGGCCCGCACAAGCGGTGGAGTATGTGGTTTAATTCGATGCAACGCGAAGAACCTTACCTGGTCTTGACATCCCGAGAACATCTTGGAAACAAGAAAGTGCCTTCATTAGAAGGAGCTCGGTGACAGGTGCTGCATGGCTGTCGTCAGCTCGTGTCGTGAGATGTTGGGTTAAGTCCCGCAACGAGCGCAACCCACGTCTTTAGTTGCCATCATTAAGTTGGGCACTCTAGAGAGACTGCCCCGGTCAACGGGGAGGAAGGTGTGGATGACGTCAAGTCCTCATGGCCTTTATGATCAGGGCTACACACGTACTACAATGGTCGGTACAAAGGGCAGCTAGCTCGCGAGAGTATGCGAATCCCATAAAACCGATCTCAGTCCGGATCGGAGTCTGCAACTCGACTCCGTGAAGTTGGAATCGCTAGTAATCGTGGATCAGCATGCCACGGTGAATACGTTCCCGGGCCTTGTACACACCGCCCGTCACACCACGGAAGTTGGTTGTACCAGAAGACGTTGAGCTAACCTTCGGGAAGCAGGCGTCCAAGGTATGGCTGGTAACTGGGGTGAAGTCGTAACAAGGTAGCCCTAGGGGAACCTGGGGCTGGATCACCTCCTTTTAAAGGATGAAAGCCTTGACTTTAAGTCAAGAGCTTGGTCAACGCTCATATATATTTGCTGTTCAGTTTTGAGAGATCGGTTTTTTTATGATCTTTTTAAAAGGAAAGTAACGGGCCTATAGCTCAGTTTTGGTTAGAGCGCACGCCTGATAAGCGTGAGGTCGATGGTTCAAGTCCATCTAGGCCCACCACGCATATCATTAGGAGTGGGGGGTGTAGCTCAGTTGGGAGAGCGCCTGCCTTGCACGCAGGAGGTCATCGGTTCGATCCCGTTCACCTCCACCATTTTTTAATGAGGAATTAGGAATTAGGAATTACGAATACGTCGTAATTATTAATTCGTAATTCTTAATTGAATTTCGATCTTTGACAATTGAATAAGTTTCTTCAAAAATAGTTGTAATTTGCAGTAGTAGTTGAGTTTTTGATCAAGAATTATGGTCAAGCTACTAAGAGCAGACGGCGGATGCCTAGGCATTAAGAGGCGAAGAAGGACGTGGAAAGCTGCGATAAGCTTCGGTGAGCTGCTAACAGGCTTTGACCCGGAGATTTCCGAATGGGGAAACCCACCCATGGTTATACATGGGTATCATATACTGAATACATAGGTATATGAGGCGAACGAGGGGAACTGAAACATCTAAGTACCTTCAGGAGAAGAAATCAATTGAGATTCCGTAAGTAGCGGCGAGCGAACGCGGATCAGCCCAAACCTAACCGGCTTGCTGGTTAGGGGTTGCGGGGCCCAAATATGGGATTGAGGAAGGATAGTAGAACGGCATGGAAAGGCCGACCACAGACGGTGAAAGTCCGGTATACGAAATTCTGAATCACCCTATGGGTACCCCAAGTACCACGAGACACGTGAAACCTTGTGGGAATCCGGGAGGACCATCTTCCAAGGCTAAATACTCCTTAATGACCGATAGTGAACCAGTACCGTGAGGGAAAGGTGAAAAGTACGGGGGGACCCGAGTGAAATAGTACCTGAAACCGTCTGCTTACAAGCAGTGGGAGCACGATGTCTGCAAAGACCGTGTGACCGCGTGCCTTTTGCATAATGAGTCAACGAGTTACCCTATGTAGCGAGGTTAAGCCGTGAGGTGTAGCCGCAGCGAAAGCGAGTCTTAATAGGGCGAAGTAGTTACGTGGGGTAGACCCGAAGCCGGGTGATCTATCCATGGGCAGGGTGAAATTTCGGTAACACGAAATGGAGGCCCGAACCGGTATAGGTTGAAAACTGTTCGGATGACCTGTGGATAGGAGTGAAAGGCTAATCAAACTCGGTGATAGCTGGTTTTCTCCGAAATATATTTAGGTATAGCCTCGTATGATGACTGACGGAGGTAGAGCACTGAATGGGCTAGGGGGTCTTACCGACTTACCAACCCCAACCAAACTCCGAATGCCGTCAAGCTCAAGTACGGGAGTCAGACTACGGGAGATAAGTTCCGTGGTCGAAAGGGAAACAACCCAGACCGACAGCTAAGGTCCCAAAATCTATGCTAAGTGGTAAAGGATGTGGAAATGCCCAGACAACCAGGAGGTTGGCTTAGAAGCAGCAACCCTTTAAAGAAAGCGTAATAGCTCACTGGTCGAGTGGGTCCGCGCCGAAAATTTAGCGGGGCTCAAGCATAGTACCGAAGCTTCGGATACAGAAGACTGACTTAAGATAGTCAGGCAAGGGAGATAAATTTCATAAGCAGACGAAGTCTGCGAGTAAAATTACTCCAAGTAAAAGCATGAACTGATTGTTTTAAGTCAGTCTTCTGTATGGTAGGAGAACATTGTAGCGCCGTAGAAGGTATATCGAAAGAAGTGCTGGAGGTTCTACAAGAGCTTATGTTGACACGAGTAGCGAAAATGAGGGTGAGAAACCCTCACGCCGAAAGCCCAAGGTTTCCTGAAGTCAAGCTAATCTGCTCAGGGTTAGTCGGCTCCTAAGGCGAGGCCGAGAGGCGTAGTCGATGGGAAACAGGTTAATATTCCTGTACTAGTTATATAGCATTTGAGTGATGGGGGGACGCAGAAGGGTAGACCATCCGGGTGTTGGATGTCCCGGTTTAAGCGTGAAGGTGGAGGATCTAGGCAAATCCGGATCCTTGTATAACACTGAGGCGTGATGACGAAGGCCGCTGAGCGGCCGCAAAGTGGTTGATCCCATGCTGCCAGGAAAATCCTCGTAGCGAGTTATATATCTAACCGTACCGTAAACCGACACAGGTAGGCAGGGAGAGTATCCCAAGGCGCTTGAGAGAACTCTGGTTAAGGAACTCGGCAAAATAACACCGTAACTTCGGGAGAAGGTGTGCCACCGTTACGTGAAGATCTTCGCGATCGGAGCGGAAGGTGGTTGCAGTGAAATGGGGGGAGCGACTGTTTACTAAAAACACAGGACTCTGCGAAGTCGAAAGACGCAGTATAGGGTCTGACGCCTGCCCGGTGCCGGAAGGTTAAGGGGACGTGTTAGCTTAGGCGAAGCACTGAACCGAAGCCCCGGTAAACGGCGGCCGTAACTATAACGGTCCTAAGGTAGCGAAATTCCTTGTCGGGTAAGTTCCGACCTGCACGAATGGCGTAACGATTTCCCCACTGTCTCAACCAGGGGCTCAGCGAAACTGTAGTACCGGTGAAGATGCCGGTTACCCGCAACTAGACAGAAAGACCCCGTGAACCTTTACTACAGCTTGGCATTGGAGTTTGGGCTAGTTTGTGTAGGATAGGTGGGAGACTTTGAAGCGGTAGCGCTAGCTATCGTGGAGTCAATCTTGAAATACCACCCTGATTATCTTAGGCTTCTAACCTCGATCCATTATCTGGATCAGGAACATTGTCTGGTGGGTAGTTTGACTGGGGCGGTCGCCTCCTAAAGAGTAACGGAGGCGCGCGATGGTTCCCTCAGGCTGATTGGAAACCAGCCGTAGAGTGTAAAGGCATAAGGGAGCTTGACTGCGAGACTGACAAGTCGAGCAGGTACGAAAGTAGGTCTTAGTGATCCGGCGATTCCGCATGGAAGGGTCGTCGCTCAACGGATAAAAGGTACTCCGGGGATAACAGGCTTATCTCCCCCAAGAGTCCATATCGACGGGGAGGTTTGGCACCTCGATGTCGGCTCATCGCATCCTGGGGCTGGAGCAGGTCCCAAGGGTTTGGCTGTTCGCCAATTAAAGCGGTACGTGAGCTGGGTTTAAAACGTCGTGAGACAGTTTGGTCCTTATCTGTTGCGGGCGAAGGATATTTGAGGAGAGCTGTTCCTAGTACGAGAGGACCGGAATGGACGTACCACTGGTGTTCCAGTTGTTCCGCCAGGAGCATTGCTGGGTAGCTAAGTACGGAAGGGATAACCGCTGAAAGCATCTAAGCGGGAAGCCCACTTCAAGATAAGATATCCCGTGGTGTAATAGCCACCTGAAGGCTCGTTGAAGACTACAACGTTGATAGGTCAGGTGTGGAAGTGCAGTAATGCATGGAGCTAACTGATACTAATAAGCCGTGCGGCTTGACCATATTTTTGGTCAAAGAATCAACACTATTGCAAAATACAGCGTTTTTGAAGAAACTGTTCAATTGTTGGAGTATGTTATACATGCAGTTTTAAGATTTAAGTAATTAAGTTTTAAGCAATGGATTTTCGATTAGATTATTCCTTCAACTTAAATCTTAACTACTTAACACTTTAAACTTTTAAATATTTTTTCGGTGGCCATAGCGAGAGGGTCACACCCGTTCCCATTCCGAACACGGAAGTTAAGCCTCTCAGCGCCGATGGTACTGCCAGGGTGACTTGGTGGGAGAGTAGGTCGCTGCCGAATTCTTTTTGTAAGGTCTTGTTGCCCCATGGCAGCAAGACCTTTTTTTTTGCCTTTTTGCCTCCCCTTTTCTCCCCTCCTCCTGCTCTTCTTTTTTTGCCCTCTCTCTTGCTATCTCTTCTTTTACAGTGAAAGATCCTGTTTTTTCCTGTTATATAGGCTAACTGTTATATGATTATCGTTTATCTTCCCTATCTATTTCTCCTTCTGTAAACATTAGAGGTCGCAATAATGTCTGAAAAACCAGATGAAAGAAACCTTGAGAAACAATGGGAATCCATTTCTCTTGAACTCACTACAAAGGCTGAGGTTGGTAGGCTGTTTGCTGGCACAATTCATAATTTGAATGGAGTTTTACAGGCTTTTTCCATGCAGGTTGAATTGTTACAATCCATGTTCTCTCAAAGTGAGCAACTGTTATCAACTCTTGAGACTGTTTTACATGAAGGTCCTGGCACAGAGGAACTTGAAAAGCTTCATTCTTTACTCAGACAGCGGGCCAATTTGACTTCAATGCTTGAAGGAAAAACAGCATTTGGACTTAATATTTTGCAGCGTAATGTCATGCCGTTTCAAAATAGTATCCAAAATGATGATACTTCCATGTGGCCAAGTACCGTGAACACTATTCTCCAACAAGAGATTGACTTTTTATGTGCAGATAGTTTTTTTAAACATAAGGTAGCTAAAAATACTTTATTTTCAGACTCCAATCCCCAAACAATTTGTACTCCTATTGAATTGCATCAGCTTTGTTTTGCCCTTCTTGAAAATAGTCTTACCGCTATGAAAATTCCAGATTCAGCTGGAGGGCACTTTCAGCTTACCGTCAATGTAAATGTTGATGGGAAATTTGTTTCCATTTCTGTTCAAGACTCAGGTGTTGGCGTTTCAAAAGATTCGGTTCATCGAATTTTTGATCCTTTTTATACCACCTGGGAAGATAAACACGGCCTTGGTCTTTATTATGTGAAAACAATATGTGAGAAATTGGGTGGAGAAGTTGCCTGTACAAATCTACAAAACCCCACCATTTTTGAGGTAAAATTACCTCTGAAGGAAATTTAGCGCCTTATAATTAATTTTCATGTTATTCAGGAAGAGAAATTGAAAGCTTACTATAAAATAAATAGAGCAGAAACTACTGTTAAGGCTTTTATACCCCTCAAGGGGGTACTGAAAATAGTCCCTAACGCCTTAATGTTTTTTCAAGTTTATCTGGGTTAAGACGTGGCAGAAGAAAAAATATCCGAGGTTATGCCTGGAACTTTATTTGTTGTTGCTACTCCCATTGGCAACCTTGAAGATATAACTCTGAGGGCAGTTAGAATACTTGGGGAGGTCGATTTTGTTGCGTCAGAAGATACGCGCCACACCAGGAAACTTCTTTCTCACTTGTCACTTTCAAAACCATTAATTAGCTATTACAAAGACAAAGAGACCAGCAGGGCGGAGGAAATTCTCGTAAAAATTCTCGATGGGCAAAATTGCGCTCTGGTTTCAGATGCTGGAACACCTGCTGTTTCAGATCCTGGCGCTATTCTTGTTAATAAGTGCTATGAACACAATATCTCTGTCATTCCCATACCTGGGCCATCTTCTTTAACTGCTGCCATCAGTGTGTCTGGTTTTACCCAGACTTCCTTTGTTTTTTTGGGTTTTTTGCCTAGCCAAAAGGGAAAACGTTCTAAATTACTATCAGCCCATGTTCATTACCAGGAACTTGTTATTTTTTTCGAATCGGCAAAGCGTATCAGGAAGGCACTTGCAGATTGCCTTGAGATTTTCGGCGATAGGCAAATGGTACTCGCAAGAGAGATCACCAAATTGTATGAAGAGGTCTTGCGAGGTTCTATAAGTAACGTTATAGAAGTGTTGAGCAGCCGTAAAGAAATTAAGGGAGAATGTGTGATTCTCCTGACCGGAGATCAAAGTCCCCAAGCTGGCGATATTGATAATCTTGCTGATTTGCTTCGCTGGTATCGCGATAATACGAAGAGTTCTTTAAAAGATGCTGTGAAGAGGGTTTCTGTTGATCTTAATGTTTCACGATCGCACACATATAAAGAGGCATTGAGTATTTGGCATGAGGAACAAAAGCATGAATAATTGTCTGTAGAAGAAATGGTACAATTGCTATGTATTTGGTTGATATTGCACATAAAACAAGCTAAATTGTTATATTGTTATGAAAAAAGTTCAGGATCATTATTTCCATAAGGCACGAAAAGAAAAATATCCTGCCAGATCTGTTTATAAGCTGGAAGAAGCCCAAAAAAAATATAGATTGCTTAAAGCTGGTGATAGTGTTCTTGATTTAGGTTGCCACCCTGGTAGTTGGGCGATGTATGCAGCGAAAATAGCAGGGGCCAATGGTAGAGTTGTTGGTGTAGATCTACTGGCCAGTTTACACCCCGAAATGAAGGGCGGAGCACCCATTAGCCTTTTGCAGGGAGATATTTGCGATCCCGAAGTAATTGAAAGTCTTGTTGCAAAGGGTCCTTTCCGTGTAGTCTTGAGTGACATGGCTCCCAAAACGACAGGTAATAGGTTCTCAGATCATGTCCGGTCCGTTGAGTTGGCCCAGCAGGCATTAGAAATAGCATCACAGGTTTTAATTCAAGGTGGTAATTTTTATTGCAAAGTATTTCAAGGTGAAGATTTTCAACCTTTTGTGATTGAGGTCGGTAAATTGTTTGGTAAAACGAAAACGGTAAAACCGAAAAGTTCCCGTGGAGAAAGTCGTGAGGTTTTTGTGTTGGGAACAGGATATAAAGGACAAATGAAAATAATCGGAGGATAAAAATAATGTCTGGTCATTCAAAGTGGGCAAATATAAAGCATCGGAAAGGTGCTGTCGACGCCAAGCGGGGTAAAATTTTTACCCGGTTAATTAAAGAAATAACAGTTGCAGCAAAGAGTGGTGGTGGCGATCCGGATGGAAATCCACGGCTGCGCAGCGCTATTGCAAGTGCTAAAAGTGAAAATATGCCCAAGGACAATATTGAAAGGGCAATAAAAAAAGGAACCGGTGAATTGGAAGGGGTCGAATATCTTGAAATTATGTATGAGGGATATGGTCCTGGTGGAGTAGCTATTCTTGTTGACTGTATGACCGATAATAAAAATAGAACTGTTGGGGAAGTCCGACATGCTTTTTCAAAACATGGCGGCAATCTTGGCGAGTCAGGCTGTGTTGGCTATATGTTTGATAAAAAGGGCTCTATTTTGATTGATCTTAAAACCATTGATGAAGAAAAATTGATGGATCTGGCTCTGGATGCAGGGGCAGAAGATGTTCTTGAAGAGGAAAATGAATTTCAGGTGCTGACAGCACCTGATGATTTCAACACAGTGAGAGAAAAACTGGAAGAAAATGGTGTTTCTTTTATTGAGGCCTCTTTGGCAATGATTCCTCAAAATACCGTTGAAATTACAGAAGAAAAAGTAGCTATACGCCTTATGAAACTTATGGATGTTCTTGAAGAGTTTGATGATGTACAGGATGTACATGCAAACTTTGATATCTCAGATGAAATAATGGAGAAAATTTCATAGGAGTTTATCCAAAAATGTCCTTTTTCCTCAACTCTGCGTTATGTTTAAAAAATTATCCTCGGGATATCACATATATGCCTGTGGTAATTTTTCTCGCATGCCTTGATTTGAGAAAAAATCACTATTCTTGGACAAACTCCTAGGTGGAAGAGAGAATGCGTATTCTAGGAATTGATCCAGGTTCCAGAATTACAGGTTTTGGGGTAATTAAGCAGGTTGGGTTTCATGTTGAGTATGTCAGTTGCGGAGTTATAAAATCAACCCCTGATTTTACTCAACCCGACAAGCTGAAAGAAATATATGATGGCATATGTGAAGTTATTGAAGGGTATCAGCCTGACTTTGCCGCCATTGAAAACGTTTTTGTTGCTAAGAATCCTAATTCCGCCCTTAAACTCGGTCAGGCCAGAGGGGTATTGATGCTTGCTGCGCGCCAATATCAGATTGACCTCTATGAATATTCTGCTAAGACCGTAAAGCAGGCTGTTGTTGGTCACGGCCAGGCAGATAAGCATCAGGTGCAGCAGGCTGTCAGGGCCTTATTGAAATTATCAACAACCCCCAGTCAGGATGCAGCAGATGCCTTGGCTGTGGCTATGTGCTGCTCAAATCATTTAGCTTTTTCACAAAGGGCGCTATAAAGAATAGCCACCAAATCCACTAAAAAACACGAAAAGTTTTTTTCTTATAAACGGCCGTGGCAAGAAGCTACAACACGCCATGAAAGTTGGCTGATACAGCATATATAATTATGAATAAGTCCCATCCGCCTACTTAAAACTTAAATCTTTCAACGTTAAATATAAAAAAATGATTGCCTGTCTTAAAGGAGAAGTTTATTTCAAATCCCAGGAAAAAGTTATTCTTATGGTTGGGGGTGTCGGGTATGATCTTCTTATAACAGAATCGTGTTATTTCAGCCTGCCGGAGAAAGGGCAGGAGGCGTTTGTCTCGGTGTACACGTATGTGAGGGAAGACACTCTGGCTCTTTATGGTTTTGTTAATACTGATGAAAAAGAAACTTTCCTGCTCCTTAAGAGTGTTTCAGGTATTGGGCCAAAGGTTGCACTTGCCATTCTCTCCGGGATATCCCCGTATGAACTATCTACCGCTATTCGTACCGAGGATTTTCATCGTTTAACTAAACTGCCTGGAGTAGGCAAAAAAACAGCAGAAAGAATCTGCCTGGAATTAAAGGAGAAGATGCCTTTTGTAGCAGCTGACGACACTGATACGTCATTGAGTCAGCCTGAAAAGGCCAGCGATAACCAGCAGGTTGCCGATACTGTTTCCGCTTTGGTTAATTTGGGTATTAACCGGTCAAATGCTGAAGATGCTGTTCAAAAGGTAATCAGGGAGACACCAGATGTTTCATTTGAAGAATTAATCCGACAAGCTTTGAGGCGAGTGGCATGAAGGTAGAAGAGCGGATTGTCAGCACAAGTAGTGTGACAATTGAGGAAGCAGTTCAGGAGGTAAGTCTGCGCCCTCAATTTTTGGAACAATATATAGGTCAGGAAAAGCTTAAGGCTAACCTGGATATTGCTATTCAGGCTGCCCGGGGTCGGGGCGAAGCTCTTGATCATGTCCTTTTTCATGGTTTTCCTGGCCTTGGCAAGACAACCCTGGCTTATATCATTGCAAATGAAATGAGGGCTAACATCAAGGTTACTTCGGGTCCTGTTATCGAAAGACCTGGAGATCTTGCCGCCATTCTGACCAGTCTCCAGCCTGGGGATGTTTTGTTTATAGACGAAATACATCGACTCAACCATGTTGTAGAGGAAATACTTTATCCAGCCATGGAAGATTTCCAACTTGATCTTGTCATTGGACAGGGACCAGGAGCAAAGACTGTAAAAATGGATTTGCCCCGGTTTACACTTATAGGCGCTACAACAAGAACAGGTCTTTTGACTCCTCCATTTCGGGATCGTTTTGGTGTTATACTGCGGCTTGATTTTTATTCTCCTGAGGAACTCGTGACTATTGTTAAGAGGTCAGCCAGCCTTTTAGGAATACCCATTGATGAGACAGGAGCAATGGAAATGGGAAAAAGGTCTCGAGGAACTCCTCGGATTGCTAATCGATTACTTAAAAGAATCCGTGACTATGCTGAGGTTAAGGCTGACGGAGCAATAACGAGTTCTGTGGCGTCATCTGCCCTTGACATGCTTTCAGTGGATAAACAGGGGTTGGATGAGATGGATCGCCGGATTCTCTTAACCATTATCGATAAATTTCAGGGTGGACCTATAGGCCTTGATACAATGGCAACAGCTGTTTGTGAAGAAAGAAATACCCTGGAAGATGTGTATGAACCCTACCTTATTCAATCTG
>Ga0233431_1004467_pt1 | contig 14992 bp, 18 predicted proteins | sample SI_118_April2016_FD_179867 | JGI IMG/M metagenome (GOLD analysis project Ga0233431, IMG submission 179867) | Seawater microbial communities from Saanich Inlet, British Columbia, Canada - SI_118_April2016_200_MG | ecosystem: Environmental > Aquatic > Marine > Inlet | place: Canada: British...
ACAACACAGAACGTGCACAATGGGATAAAAATAAAATGACTCCTGTTGAATACAGGAATCATCTTTATGTTCTCGTTAATGCGTAATGTTGTTTTTTATCCGTGTCCACTAAAGAGGGTACAGATCAGAGCGAGAGTGTTTTTTGATATTGAGTTTTATTTGTATGTGTTATCTGATCGGCGTTCAATTGTTAGTATTTTGATTGAGTTTTTACTATTTTCGAAAATAATTCTGATTTTACCTGATCTGACACGGAAAATGGTGGATTTTGCTTTTAGTTTTTTTATGTCAAGGTTTGAAAAATCATTAGCTTGGATTTTTTGGAGTATTTTTTTGATGATTGATCTTTCTTTGTCGGTCAACTTTTTCAAAGCTTTGCTGATTTTGTCCATAGTTAAAGTCGTGTTAATAAATCGTTAATATCAACTCCGCCTTTTTGTATTTTTGTGAAATCAATTACTTCTTCCCATGGGGAACTGTTAAGGGAAGATATTTTGAAAAGTGGTTCTGATTTTCTGATAATGATAACTTCTTCGCCAAGTTTTAGTTTTTTAATAACTCCGTCAATATCTTGTCGGAATTGTTTTAAGCCTATTTTTGTCATATTATTTAGTTTGTGTTAAGTGTAACTTAAGTATGCCTTAGGTTTATCTTGTTGTCAAGTTTGTGTTTTTTATTATTTGGATTTAATGCAGTGTTTATACATGAATTTCCACCAAGTGCGGTAGCTTTCTGCAAGATCTTTATCACGTAGAACGAAAAGTGTTACGTCTTCGTCTATTTGTTTATAGTTTAGTCCGGTAAACGTTACAACGTAATCTCCGAAGATATCAGCTGCGGAAAAAGTTGAGAACTCTTTGGGAATAAACTTAAAATCCGTTCCGAGTAAAGAAAGTTCCTTTGAATCTGTTTTCTCTTTGACTTCGTTGTCGAATAGATGATGAAATTTAATCTTCTTTTCCTTGGCTTGTTTTAAGAAGTTTGTTAAATATGTATTAATTCGAGGATCAAGCCAACCTAATTTTGCGCCTATAAAATAAACATCTTGATTTTCTTTAAGAATATCTTTCAAATAGTTTTTAAATCCTTCAATGCCTTTATAAATATAAGCTTCCTGAGGATTGGTTCTTTCTTGATACTGTCTTTCAAGTTCTGGTAGAATTTTTGATAGTTCAAGTTCTTTTTCACGCAAAACTTCTAGTAATTTATTTGGTTCAACAGGAGAATATTGATTTTCTCCCTTTTTTAACACTGGGAAAATTAGTCCTTTTTTTATTAATCGGATAATTGTATCGTAAACATTTCGGCGATGAATTCCAGAATGGCTTGAAATTACTCCAACGCCACTCGATTTTAACTCTAAAAGTGATAGGTATATCTTAGCTTCATTTGGGGATAATCCCATGTCTGTAAGTATTTTTTGATGCATATTCTTTGTCTAAAATTAGTATTATAGTTGGTGGTGGTGTTGACCACTCATTCTATGTGTGCTATAATAACGTATTAATCAGTTGTTGTCAAGCGATTGGTTTTTATCTGGACAATCTTTTCTAACAAAGGAGAATTGAAAATGGAATATTCATTAGAAGGAAGGTGTGTTCTAGAGGGGGGACCCACTGAAAATGAATTGATGAATTCTCTTTTTTCAAGAGAATCAAATCCAAGTGTTGTAACTTTTGAAATTGCAACTCCTGATGGAACGATATTCTTCAAGGTGTATATTACCATGTTAAAACAGGATCAAGCGGAAGGAAGAGAATCGTGGTGGCATTTCGAAGGCCATTCTCAATCTAAAAGAAGTTGGATCTATGGAGGCTATTCTCATGATCCTACTGAGCAATGCGGAGAAGTTGTTATTAAACAAATTTGTTATTAGTGCGTTTAAGGTCTGACCACATTCGGTTGGTCCTTCACAACAGTTTTTTCATTTGCTACAAGGAGGCAAGTTATGAAAGCAGGACATAAGTGCACTGACGATCTGATCGCTGGAATCTACATCGGTAGGCCGTCTCCCAAAGAAGTTCGAGAAGTTGCTTGCCAGGCAAATTCTACCGCTATATGGGAGTCGGTGGCTGAGTATGTTGTCGAGAGGTATGGTGATTCTCCTATAACCTTAGTCACCTGTATTGTGTATTTCGACAACATCTATGTTACGTGGGCTATTCAGCAGAAGTGTAAAGAGATGTGGAAGTCAAATGAGGAATTGTTGGAAGAAAATAAAACCTTGAAGGCTGAGAACGAGCGGTTGAAGTACGATGTGGCAGTTCTTCATGAACAACAGGTGAATATGGTAAAGCTGGGAAGAGCCGGTCGTTTGTAGTTTTGGAACTTCACACATGGGACGACCGCACGTGGTTGTCTCAATCTAATTCAAAAAGCACTGCTCACGGCAGTGCTTTTTTCTTTGGATATAAAAGTATTATTTATCGTAATGTTTATTTCGATCATTCGTTGTTAAATATTTCTTTCGAAGTTGGATGTTGCTGGGGGCATTTTGAGGTATTCGTCTCTTTTATATAAAAATTTATAGGTAAGTAAATAAAAAACACTCTCGAGCGAGAGTGTTTTTTTGTATAGTAAGGAATTTAGTCTTTTAAATGTTTGGTTCGGTCGTTTTTGGTGAGGTATTTCTTACGGAGTCGGATGTTGTTTGGGGTTATTTCGAGGTATTCGTCGTGTTTGATGAGGCCGAGGCCTTTTTCGATTGTGACGAGTAGTGGTGGGGTTAGGTTTATTGCTTCGTCGGCGCCGGAGGAACGCATGTTGGTAAGTTGTTTTCCCTTGATTGGGTTTACTTCCATGTCGTTTCCTTTGGCTGTGTTGCCAATTACCATTCCTTCGTAGACTTCGGTGTTTGCGTTGATGTAGAGAGTTCCTCTATCTTGGAGGTTGAAGAGTGAGAAGCCAAGGGCTTTGCCTGTTACCATTGAGACCATTGATCCTAGGTCGTTTTTTTCTATTTCACCTACGTGAGGTTTGAATCCGATCATTTGACTGCAGAAGATTCCTTCACCACGGGTGTCGACGATGAATTCGCTCCTATAACCAAGTAGTCCTCGGACTGGGATTTCAAATATTAGGCGAGTTGAGCCGTTCTTTGATGTCATTTGGGTCATTTTGCCTTTTCGTTTTGACATTTTTTCAATGATTCCGCCTGCCATTTCGTCTGGAAGGTCGATTGTGACTTCTTCAAATGGTTCATGTTTTCTGCCGTCTACTTCTTTTATAATTACGGTTGGTTCTGAGACTTGCAGTTCGTATCCCTCTCGTCTCATGTTCTCGAGTAGGATTGCGATATGAAGTTCTCCTCTACCGTTTACTTTGTAATATGCGTTTGAGTCGAAGTTTATTTTTAAACCAACGTTAACTTCTAGCTCTTTTTCTAGTCGTTCTTTGATTTTGCTGTTTGTGACGAGTTTGCCGTCTTGACCGGAGAAAGGTGAGTCGTTAATTAGGAAGTTAAGTGAAATTGTTGGTTCATCGATTGTAATATTTGGTAATGTTTCTTGATCTTTTGTTTCGCAGACTGTTTCACCGATGAAAATGTCTGGAAGTCCTGCTACCATTACGATTTCACCAGAGGTTGCTTCTGTGACTTCTTTTCTTTGTAGACCTTCGAATGCGAAAAGTTTGGTTATTTTTCCAGTTCGGGGTTCTTGGTCTGAATTTAGTATGGTAACTGTTTGTCCGCTTTTGATTGTTCCTTCGTAGATCCGGCTAACTGCTAGACGACCGAGGAAATTGTCGTAAGCTAGGTTGAAGGGTTGCATTTTTAGTGGTTTATCGTTATCTTCTGTTGCTGACGCTGGAGAAACATATTCTAAAATTGCATCGAGAATTGGCATTAGGTCTTTGCCGGGTTTCTGCATGTCGGTAGTGGCAATTCCTTCACGGGCAACGGCGTATAGAGTTGGGAAGTTTAGTTGTTTGTCGTTAGCGTCGAGGTCGAGGAATAGTTCGTAGACCATTTCTTTTACTTCTTCTACTCTAGATGCTGGTTTATCTATTTTGTTAATTATAACGATTGGGTTGAGGCCAAGTTCTAGAGATTTTTTTAAAACAAATTTTGTTTGTGGCATTGGGCCTTCTTGTGCGTCAACAACTAGAAGTACGCTGTCGATTGATCGAAGAATTCGCTCTACTTCGGAACCAAAATCAGCGTGGCCTGGTGTGTCCACGATATTTATCTTTGTATCTTTATAGTTTACTGAAGTATTTTTTGAATAGATGGTAATGCCTCTTTCTTGTTCGAGAGAATCACTGTCCATGCTGTCAGTGTCTGCACACATGCCAGTTTGTTTCATTAATGCGTCAGTTAGGGTTGTTTTGCCATGGTCAACGTGAGCGATAATGGCGATATTTCGGATTTCCATAATTTAATAGGGCTAAATAAGGCTAAATAGGGCTTGTTTAAGTTATATGTGGACTTAAGAATACAGTATTTTCGATAATTTGTCAAGAATTGTGGTATTGCAGCGTCAAGTTTACACTTGCAAGTTCATTTAGTCTTTCCATTGGTGTTTGCCCATCCATGCCTAATCCTCGATGTTTTTTCTGGTAATTGTAGTAATGCATAAACAAATTCAATCTGTATTGCATTTGATCAATTGTTTGATTCGGTGAAAATCCATAACGGAGTGCTTTTTGGTTTAGAGTTCCATGAAACCGTTCAATTTTACCGTTTTCTTCTGGACAATAAGGTGTGTTTTTTCGATGATTAATATTGTATTCTTTTAATAAATTTTCTAGTTTAAGATTCAAAAATTCTGACCCTTGGTCGGTTCGTATTTTCTGAATAACAAATGGCGCTCTTTTAATAACACGATTAACAAAATTAGTTGTATTTTCAGCATTAGCCTTAGAATAACTCCAAACAAAGGCCCACCTTGTAGCATCATCAATAATGGTATATATTACTTTCCCTTGTTTGTATCCATGTGGATACTTAGTGTCCATTTGTAGTTCTTGACCTGCTATCTGATGACAAAATAACTGTTTTTTCCAACGTTTCTTGGTGGCAGTATAATGTTTAGTATAACGAATGTTGTTTCTCTTTAATATACGATAGATCGTTGTAGAATGAAGAGTGGTATTGTATTCGTATTGCAATCGGTCTGCTAATGTTTCTACTCCATCTGTTATGTATTGATCTGCTAATTTAATAATGCATTGTTCAAGTGCTTCTGAAGTCTTGTTATGAGCTGGTTTATGTCTTTTACTAGTTTGAGCTCGTCTAATACCATCTTCGCCAAAACGTCTGTAACGAAGTAAATGTTTATGTATTGTTTGTCTAGAAACATTCATTTCACTGGCTACGTGCACTACTGTTTCTTTCTTTTTAATTACATTTTCTAATTTAGATACTAATAATTGCATATATCTGGGGTCAAATTGATTCATATTGGCTAAATTATAATAAATTAACAATAATTTATTATAGTTTAACCTTTAATTGTGTAAACCCCTTTGCTGCAATGTTAACAAGAATAAGCAAAAACACTACATAAGTAGTGCTTTTTATGTGAAAAACAGTGTTATTTGGATAATGTTCCTTCTAAAATGTGGTCGGCAGGAGCAGGATTACCGTCATTCGGCTCGAGAGTTAGGACGTAGAAGTCATGGTCAGTGAGGTCTCCCTCTGCGAGAAAGTTGTTTTCGTATTTATTGTTTTCGATGAAAGCTTTGCCTGTGCTGAGAACTGAGAGTGGGGATTTTCTAACTATCCAACCTTCATAGAAAAAGTCATTCTTGAGTTCTGGTAAATTTTCAAAGGTTGCGTAGAGCATGTAGTTGTTGTTTTCGAGTTTTGCATAGGCGGTGCCTGTTGCGTTTCCATTTGTAACGTCGATTAAATTTGCAGAGTATTGGTAGTCGCTTTCTGTTGGAATTGGTTCAATGATAAGTGGTTCGGTTGTTGTTTCTGTGACGGAGAGGTCGATTTTTTGTTCAATTGTTTTGTTGTGAGAGCAACCGGTGATTAGGATGGAGATGATTAGAATTGTGAAGATTAAAAATGTTTTTTTCATAATTTTGAGGGTTAATTTTGTTTATTGTAACAAAAAACACTCGAAAGGGCGAGAGTTTTTATTTTTTGAGTAGGTTGTTACAGTGTGAAATTGCTTTTTTCATTCTTTTTTCGTGAGAACCGGAAACTATTATGAAGGGCAGTTGTTTTTGTTTTAATTTTTGGATAAATTGTTGGTGCATTTTGTGTCGGATGTGTTCGCCGTCGCGGGTACCGTCCTGGACGAAGGGGATATCTGGGGAGGTTATTATGTATAGGTCGTATTTTCTGTTTTTTGAAGTAGTTTCAACTTGATCGGAGTGGTGATCCATGTATCTCTCGTGCCAGACTGATGTTGCGAGTGAGTTTGTGTCGCAGATTAGGAGTTTGTTGGAGGATCTGGCGAGGTAGTCTTCCATTTGGTTTTGCATTGTTGCGATATGGGTGAATTCGTCGGTTTGCCAGGCTGCGTCAGAGTTAGTTAGTTTGCCTTCGCTGAAGAATCGCCCGTATTCTGGTATCCAGTTTGTATTGTAATGTTTTGCAAGGGCTCTGCTAAGGGTGGTTGTGCCGGTTGATTCTGCGCCAAGCACGCAGATTCTTTTTGCGAAATGTGCTTGGACGCAGGGGTGAAGGTAGTGCCAGTTTTTGTATGGATTGTTTCGGATTTTTGTGCCGGAGATGGGAACTGTTGTTCTGGCTTTGTCGACCATTACGTGTTGGCATTTTAGGTGTTGGCAATAGGTGACGCCGTAGTCTTCAGAAGAGAAGACGATATTCGGAGCTTTGCCAAGAGTTTTTATCGTGAATTCTGCCCAGGCTTCTGAATTGTCGTCTTGTTTTATGTCTTTGACGACAATTACTTTGGCTTTTGGGTGGATCTCTCGGATCCATTTGGCGCGAAGCTTGCCATGGATCATTTGGTCATCGCGATGACAAACAATTACTGTAAGTTTATCGCAGTGAGCAAGTGCGTAGTCGATTAGGTAGTTATGACCTTTGTGAGGTGGATAGAATTTCCCGATCACTAGGCCGGTTTTCTTTTCCATATGATTTATATATCATTATCCAGTTATAAAGCCCTTTTGAGGCGATAATTAAGAAGATGAAATAGAGGAGTGAGACAAAGACAACTCCCTTGGCGTAGTACAGGCCGATTCCAATGATGTCTACGAGTATCCAGATTGGCCAGGATTCGATTTTTTTGTAGATCATGAGTATTGTGGCGGTAAAGCTAAGAACCGTTGTGAAAGCGTCTAGATAGGGGTATGAGGCGGGGATTTGGAAGAATTGAGGGATGTACAGGTGAATGTTGCTCATTAGGTATCCCATAATTAAAGTTCCAATGATGATGATTCCTGCGTAAACTGAGTTGTGCCAGAGTTTGTTGCGGGTAATTTTGAATTCCTTTTTGTCTTTGCCCTTATTTTTGTAGTATGTCCATGCCCACCAGCCGTAGAAGCCGGTGATTAGGAAGTAGCCCATTTCGATTAGGTCCGAGTAGAGCTGGATTTGATAGAACAAGACGCCGAAGAGTATGACGCCGAGAATTCCGATGGGCCAGTTCCAGATGTTATTTCGTGCTACTAGCCAGACGCAGGCTAGGTTGAATAGTGTGCCAAAGAATTCTAGATAACTCATTGGATACTCGAAGAGGGTAAAGAATGTGTTATCGATGCTGAAGAAATTGATAATTAAGTCCATAGGTTTTAGAATTAATTGTTAGTTTTTTTATATTTAAAGTTGTTTTTGTTGTTCTTAATTGTAGTATAGTGTATTTTTTACACTTTGTCAAATCGTGTGAATAACAAGATAAGTATTTGGGTAAATTTAGCGATTTTAAATGGGAAAATGTGGGGGATTTAAAATAAAAAACCTCTTACAAAAAGTAAGAGATTTTTCATGGAGCTCCTTAGTACAGGACGTTCGAACTTGTTTCAGTTATAATTTCTATTGAATATCAATATCGATTAATGTATAATTAAATATATGAATATTACAAGACAAAAGATAATTAAAATTCTCAAAACTGAGTTAGTAAAAAAACCCGCCGTTTTTGCATTATGGCTTGAAGGAGCGGATGCTCATAAAAGATTCGATAAGTATTCTGATATTGATATTTGGATCGATGTAGAAGATAAACATATTGGTAAAACATTTAATGTAATTAAGGAAATCTTAGCTAAATTATCACCCTTGGACTATTTTTATGAAGTAAATCATCCTCATCCAAAAATACATCAAGCATTTTTTCATTTACAGGACTCTTCAGAATTTTTAGTAATTGACATTTGCATTCAGAAGCATAGTAGGAATTTTTGGTATACGAAAGGCTATAAGGACGAAAAAGTCAAAATTTTGTTTGACAAAAAGAAAGTTATTAAATATAAACCGCTATCTAAGACAATTTTCAACAAAGAAATAAAACTTAGAATTGATGAATTGATTAAAACATTTTATTTTTTTCAGATTTGGGTTAAAAAAGGAATAAATAGGAAAAAATACTTAGAAGCTTTATCTTATTATCATGAGTTTATTCTTCATCCATTGGTTGAGTTAATCAGAATTAAATATGAACCAACAAAGAAGGATTTTTATTTAAAACATTTGGATTTGGATTTGCCAGAAGAAACAGTTAAGCAAATTGAAGATTTATTTAAAGTAAGATCAATCATTGAAATTAAAAAGAAAATGAAAATTGCTAATGAATTATTTAATTATATTATAAAAAATTTATAACGACAAACAAAAACATCCCAGAAAAGGATGCTTTTTTATTTAGCTAAATTTAGAAATCTGGAGCTCCTTAGTATACGACGTTCGAACTTGTTATAATTTAAATAATAATATAATATTAAATTAACTTGTTATATATGGAGGTATAGTATGAGAAGAGAACAACTGGTTGTATTAGTGAATGGAAAACCAGCCACGGGTAAAACTACAATTGCAAAAAAATTTGCCAAAAGGTTAGGTGTGCCATTTGTGGGACGAGATGATATAAAGGAAAAATTGTTTGATACATTAGGAGTTGGTAATAGAGAATGGTCAAGAAAGATGGGAAAAGCATCTTTTGATTTAATGTATTATGTTGTTGAAAAGTTACTTCAAACTGGCCAGTCGTTTGTTGTGGAAACTGTTTTTGAATCGCAATTTGCAAATCAGAAATGGGACGAATTAATTAGTCAGTTTGGTTTTAAATTGATTCAGGTTGTCTGTGAAACAGACGATGAAATAAGAATAAAACGTTTCATTGATAGAAATGAAAATGGCCAAAGGCATCCTGGTCATGTAGATCATAATAATTATCAAAAGCAAAAGATTGATTTTGATCCTATAAATTGCAGTCATCAATTATTGTTTGTGAATACAAACAATTTTGAAAGAGTTGATATTAATTCGATTGTTGAAGAATTTATTACTTAATGAATTCGAGCACCTACTTCACAAAGGGGTGCTTTTTTATTAAAAGTTCGAACGCCACGTTAGGGGTAGTAAAAATCCAAGAAAAAAACAGCTAAAATAAGCTGTTCTTTTCTTGGAGCTCCTTAGTAGAGGACGTTCGAACCTGTTTTACTTCTATTTCCCTGACCAATGAATGATTCTTGTTTCAATGGCATTAAATAATTTATTCAAAACATACCCCAATAAACCAACAATAATTGTATAAGCGTACAAGTCAGCAATTCTGTAAGTAATATAACTATCATATATCTTTTGACCTAACCCAAACTTTGTCCCAATAAACATTTCAGTAACTACAATAACAATTAATGACAATGAAATTGAAATACGCAACCCAGTTGATATTTGAGGCAAAGCAGCAGGAATAATAATTTCTTTTATTAGTTTGTATCTAGATATATTATAGATCTTGCCAATTTTCAATGTTAAATGATGGATACTCCACACGCCATAAATTGTATTGATTTGAATTATCCAAAAACATACAAAAACTGAAATTGCAATTTTGGCAAAATCACCGATACCAAAAAACAACAAAAACAGAGGAATAAGTGCCGTGGCTGGGAGAGCACGAAAAAACTCAATAGTACCTTCTAATAAATGAAAAAGCTTTTTATTCAGACCAATAAATATTCCACAAATAATACCAAAAAAAGCTGCTATCAAAAATCCAACACAGGTTCTATAAAGTGTTTCCCCAAAGTCAGTCAAATAATTAAAACTGAAAATTATATCAACAACCTGACTTACTTTAGGTAGATAGAATTGATTAATTACAAAAAAATTACTCACAATTAACCAAATTATCAAAAGCAAACAAGGTAACAAGAATGGGACCACTATTATTTTTAATTTAATCACTGTAAAATTATTCATTAGCTTGCTGCAAATATTTCGATTCAATTAAATCCATATAATTTATATTTTGTTCAGAGTCAAACCATTCTTTTTCTAACTCTAATTCATCTAGTAGAACTTTCTCAAGACTAATATCAAAAGTATATTTGTTCCAATTTTTTTCTAACTGCTCTTTATCCATTCCCGTAACACTTGCAATAATAGAGATAGACTCACTACTGTTTTGATGAATATATTCCACAGATTCAATCAATGCTTTTTGAAAAGCGATGATTATATCCAAGTTAGATGGATTTTCAAGAAAAGAATTTGTCGCCATAGTTAAATACGGTAGAGCATGTAACCCTTTATCTTTCCCAAATACTATTACATTTTCTAATCCGATTGCCTTGGCAGTATTAGATATAAAAGGTTCCCAGGCACAAAAAGCATCAAGATCTTTGTTTTGTAGTGCACTTGGCAGCGATAATGGCTGATTAAGTTCTACTAACTCATACTCTCCTGGTTCAATATCAACTTGTTTCAATGTATCAACAATTGCTAATTGAGTTACAGTTCCCTTAACATAACCAATCTTTTTATTTTTCAAATCTTCTAAGTTACTAATACCTGAATCAAGCCTTGCAATTAATTGAAAATCATCAGCAAGTGTTACTTGATTAATTATTTTCACATCTTGTCTCTGAAATGAAAAATGTACAAAAGGAGTAACTCCAGTTGATGCAAATTGAGCATTTTTTGAGGTAAGGGCATGGAGTGTCTCGAGTCCCGTAGTCAAATATACCATTTCTACATCTAGCCCATATTTACTAAATAGATTTTTTTCCTTTGCAATTATATATGGAGCAGCAAGAGGAATCTTGTGAGTTGCAAATGTTATGGATGTTAAATTTTCCGAGTTATTTTTATCATTAGGATAAAAGGCAATTGCACCTACCAATCCAATAATGAATAAAACGATAACAGAGAACAGAACTGTTTTTTTCATACAATTATAGTTATTAAATTAAATTTGATTTAAATATGATTCCAATATATTATTTTTTAATTTGATAAAGTCTGATTCGCCAATAAGAGTCATATTCCTTGGAAATGGAAGTGGATTATCAAATACTTTCACTATTCTTGTTGGTTTTTTACTCAAAACTACTATTTTTGTTGCCAAAAACAATGCCTCATCAATATCATGTGATACGTAAACAGTGGTGATTTGCGTTTTTAGCCATAGATCATGTAACACTTTTAATAAAAATATTTTTGTCTGATAATCTAGAGATGATAATGGCTCATCAAATAAACATAAATCTGGATTTACTACTAATCCACGCAAAATAGAAATTAATTGCTGTTGCCCACCACTTAGCTGATACGGATAACAATTGAAATCGATATCTGTCTTTATAACTTCACAAATATCAGAAAATCGCTTCAGACGTTCAAATTTTGAAGTCTTGTTTAATTTTAGAGGAAAAATGATATTATCCTTCGCTGTTAACCATGGTAATAGTGCATTTCGGTAATCTTGAAATATATATGCAATACTATGTTTTTGATTATGTGATTTTGTATTAATCAAAACTTGCCCCTTGGTTTGTTTTATCAATCCCCCAATTATCTCGAGAAGTGTAGTCTTCCCACATCCATTAGGGCCTAAAATTGCAACAAAATCGCCTTTTGAAACTTTTAAATCAATGTGTCCCAAAACTTCGACACGGTTTGGTTTCTTTGTATTATAGTTCTTGCTAATTTCTTTTAATTCTAACATATTCATTGATACTACTTGATAATACTATTAAAGTTTGCTACAATCAATCGTGTCGTCGATTATCGACACCAACTAACTAAACTTATGCTAAATAAAATATTTGAAAAATTAAACCTAAATCAAAAACACGCCAAAATTTATCTATCATTAGTAGAAGATGGGTCATCAACCGTCGGAAAATTGTCAAAAAAACTAAACATTCCTCGTTCCACACTATATGGATTCCTATATGAACTATTAAATGAAGGGTTGGTCAATCAGAGTGAGAAAAACGATGTTAAAATATGGCAAGCAGAATCGCCCGATAAATTAAACCACAAAGTGAATGAAAAAATAAATACCCTAGAAGAAGCTAAGGTTGATTTAGCGTCATTAATAATTAATCTAAAAGACAAACAAAAAACAGACTTTATCAGTCCAAAATTCACTTATAATGAAGGAGCAGAGGCACTAAAGCAAATGCTCAAAGATGTTCTAATGTATCGTGACATCGAAACAATTGCCTTTTGGCCAATTAATGAAATGATAAAAACACTAGGAAAAGATTTTTTTTTATACTCTAATAAGGAGAGGATTAAACGAAATATTTCAGCAAAAGTAATTTGGCCAGCAAATAAACAAGTTGACCTGAAAGAAAATATTTTCTTAGGAAGTGGAAAAGATTTCAAAAGAGAAATAAAGATTGCTCCAGAGGGAGTTGATTGTTCTATGGGTTATTGGGCTTATGAAAACAAAGTTGTTTTCTTATCCTCAAAAAAAGAAAGCTTTGGATTCATCGTAGAAAGCATCGAGCTAAAACAACTATTAAAGACACAATTTGATATTCTCTGGAACCTTTCAACCCCCATAAAAACACATTCAACTACTACTAAAAAATTTATTGAACAATTATAACTTATTTATAACAAAAAACATCCCATGAAAGGATGCTTTTTTATTTTAGCTAAATTTACAATACCTGGAGCTCCTTAGTACAGGACGTTCGAACTAGTTTTAAAAAAGACGAACAGTGTTGTTCGTCTTTATTTTAAAGAAAGCAATACAATTAGTCCCCTTGTAACTCTTTTCGTATTTTTGCAATTACATCATCTTCGAATATATCTGTTTGAAGAACTTCTTTTATTTGACTCCGAAGCTCTGGAATTGTAATTGCTATATCATCTAGCTCCCTAGTTTTACCAAATCTTTCAACGAACCTTTGAAACGCAATCTGCCTATATTCTGGAATTTCTTTAATGATTGTTAATAAAAATTTAGCATCATCATTGCGCTTGCGGTCACCAGAGCTGCGGTATCGATCATGGCGACAATATGAGTCTGTCAAATATTCTTGCCACATTTTATGGCAAAATTCAGGGACAGCTAGCATTACATTTAAAAGAACATACAGACTTGTTTCGCCAAAAAGACAACAAGACAAATAATGGTCCCAGGCTCTTTGTCTAAACTCGGGTAATCCTATAATCAAAGAATCAAAATCATCTAAATAATGAATTGCCTTGTTGGTTGCAAATTGGTAGGCAATATCTTTCAATTCGGGAACCTCTTTTATGATCCAAATTGCTTTATGTATAGATGCATATTTTTGTGTTTTAAATATTTCCCATACTTGTTCTCGCAGGCATAGAACTTCTTTCATAACAAATAACAAACTTTCAAACGAAGGTTTATTATGCGTAACTTCCATCAATTCTTTCAATAGAGCATCAAAACTCTGTTGTTTTCTTTTATTTGCTTTCATCACTGCTACCTCCTCTTGTCAATGTTAAAGGACAATTGATTGTACAACGTTGTATTGTAGCAAGTATTGTGTAGTTTGTCAATGGTAAATAATACAGAATTTTCTGCTTATTTTATTTATTTAATATTAGTGTTATAATACGGTTGTTAGTCAATTATTAACAACAACTACGCATATGGAAAAAATTAAAAACTTTTTAAAAAAATTTGGACTTACTAATAATGAGATAGTTATATATCTAGCAGGTTTAAGTATGGGGCCAAGTCTGGCCAGTGCGATTTCAAAAAAAACAAAGATTGGACGCTCAATGGTATATCATTTAATCGAAGCACTTAAAGAAAAAGGCTTAGTCACATCAATTGGACCAAAACATGGAAAGAAATTTGAAATGGAGCCACCAACAAGACTAACAACGATTCTGTTAAGAAGGAAAAAAGAAATTGAAAAAATAGAAAAAAATTTAGAGAACATTACTGTTGAATTAGAATCTTTAAATAGCACCAGTTATAAACCAGCTAGAATACAATTTTTCGAGGGGGAGGAAGGGATGAAAAATGTTGCAGAAGATACATTGGTATTAAAAGAAAAAAAACAATACGTAATTGCTTCTATTGATAGTTTACTTAGTGCGTTTTCAAGAGATTATTTGGAAAAATACTTATCTCTTTGTGATAAAAAGAAAATTTTTCGAACAAGTGTATGGTCAAAGTCATTAACAGAAGTAAATGTTAATGAAACTGAATACAGAAAACAAAGAGTGGCCCCTAGTGATTGCGTTTTTCCTTCCACAATATTCATTTATGATGATAAAGTAGCTGTTTTTTCTTCTGAACAAGAAAAAGCTGCGTTTGTTGTTCAGAGTGAAGAATTTTCACAAACAATAAAGATGCTTTTCAATTCTTTTTGGAAGGTTTCTAAATAAGATTTGTTATTATATCTATATTCAAATATACAACTATCTTCAAGTAGAATACACCCTTTATCATCTGCTATATGATTCCTTCACTTAAAACAAAACAAAAAACATCCCAGAATGATCTGTACCCTCTTTAGTGGACACGGATAAAAAACAACATTACGCATTAACGAGAACATAAAGATGATTCCTGTATTCAACAGGAGTCATTTTATTTTTATCCCATTGTGCACGTTCTGTGTT
>Ga0233431_1004470_pt1 | contig 14980 bp, 10 predicted proteins | sample SI_118_April2016_FD_179867 | JGI IMG/M metagenome (GOLD analysis project Ga0233431, IMG submission 179867) | Seawater microbial communities from Saanich Inlet, British Columbia, Canada - SI_118_April2016_200_MG | ecosystem: Environmental > Aquatic > Marine > Inlet | place: Canada: British...
TACCGTCTGCGTCCATGGCTTCGAGGGCATTTAGAAAAAGATTCAAAAGCACCTGGTTGATTTTATCCGGATCGAGAGAGACGGTCTTTTTCTGCGGTGCCAGAACGGTTTTGATTTGAATGCCGGCTTCAGCAGCCTGGCGTTCCACCATTTTTAAGGTATCTTGAACCAAGCCGTCCAAAGCGGTCGGTTTTTTGTTGAGTTGAATGGGGCGCGAAAATTCGAGCAGTTGTCCCACCACCCGGTTTAGGCGGTCGACTTCCTGGATCATGATGTTGGCAATCCGCTGGTCTTCGCTTACATCCTGGTAGCGTTCTTTAAAATAAGTGGCAAAACCCTTGATGGAACTAAGTGGGTTGCGTATTTCATGGGCGACGCCGGCAGCCAGACGCCCCACTGCAGCCAGACGCTGGTTGCGGGCGATTTCTTGTTTTAGGGCCCGTACTTCACTTAAATCCTTGAACAAAAGTACCTGCCCCAAAAATGTTCCGGCATCATCTTTGACAAGGGAGGCGCTGATTTCAAGGGGCACCTCTCGGCCATTATTTAAAGTGCAGTCGATTTCATGGCCAATGATGTGGCCGTCTGTGGTTAAACGTTCGTTGGCTGCCTTCAAGGCTGCCGGCAGGCACGGGGCGGCTTCCAAACCCATGGTTGTTTTGGGGTCAAGATCTAAAATAGCGCTGGCCGTGGGATTGATGGAGACCACTTTGCCATCCGGATCAATGGCCAAAATGCCGATGGGCATATTGGCCACCAGGTTGTCGGAAAAGGCTTTGATGCGCACCAGTGATTTTTGGGTGCTGCGGTAGCTTTGCGCCATAAACAGAAAGACGATACCGGCAAAACCGATTAACAAAAGCACCACCCCCATAATAAGCGTATGGCGCCTGTCGGTGGTATGGGCCTCTTCGACGGTGCGCATGTCCAGGCCTACAAAGATAATCAAAGGCATCTGGGCGGTGGCTTCCAGTTCACCCAGGTGGCGTTTAAAGCGCTCAAAAAGCATCATCGGTCCGCCGCGCATCTCCCCCATGCCGCCACCCATTCCGCCGGTGGGTTCGAAACGGCGGTAAATTTCAAATATCTTGCGGCCATTGCTGGTTTGCATGAGGCGCCAGCCCAGTTGGTCGGAAGCCGACACACTTAAAAGGTTGAGCCCCCGGCCATGGCGTTGGCCCACATATTTCGGGTCGCCATGGGCCAAAATGCGTCCGTCTTTGCCGGTAACCAGCAAATAATCGATATCGGGTTGTTGGGCGGTTTCGTAGAGGAGCCGTTGGAGTTGATTGCCGCTCCAGCCCATGCCCATCATGCCGGTGCGTGTGCCCGCCTCAAAGGAACGGATCAGGGCGGCACCCTTTTCAGCCAGCAGGCGCAAACCCTGTTGTTTCTGGCGATTGATATTTTCGAAAGTCATGAAGGTAAAGATGGGCAAAAGGATGGCTACGGCGCCCAAAAATATCCAGGGCGGCACGCCGGTTAAAAAACGGCTATGAAATATTTTTCTGGTCATAGTGGTTTGAAATGCAACCTTGGTGCCAAACGAGTGTGCCTGGGGTAACAAGATGTTTTATAAGGTTTTGGGGATCCAGGCGGTATTGGTGCTCAGATTATATCCGGGTATAATATATCCATCTACGGCGCATGGGTTACCCGGTGGATATAAAGTATCCGATAGTTGGCGCCTAAAGACAAGTTTTTTTGTGTTCACAGCAGGTTAAAACGGGTCGATGCCATCTAAGCCCTGGTGTGCGCGTACAGCCGTTAGAAGACCCAAGGTGCCGGTCATCATATTGTCGCCTAAGGGCGCGCCCCAGGATAAGGGCAGGCGGGCCGATCTGATCAGGTTTCGTTTGGGGCCGGTGGCGATGATGGTTTCAACCTCATCAAATCGAAAACTTTTGCGGATATAGGCACCATGGCCGCCGGCAGCCAATATGGTTTTGTGTTCAAGAAGGCCTTGGGCCAGTTTGGGTAGCAGGTCTTCCAGGATGGCCGGGGTCATGTCATGGGTGTGGTATTCAAAAAAGCCGCATATTTCGCCTTCTTTAAGGGCGGCAACAACCGTGTGGGATGTGGCCACATCTAGTACGACCTGGATAGGCTGGTCCATGGCTTGCGGGTCTTTGCTGGCACCCAGGATGGCAGCCATGCCACTATCCATGACAAAAACTTCAGATGCCGGCAGGCTGCGCCCATCGGCGGCAATGGCACTTAGCCGGTTCAAGGCGGCCGGAATTCTATTTGCGGCATAAAGCAGGGCTTGGGGCCGGGGATCTTTTTCAAGTCGGTCGCGTAAAAGATTATGCCGAAAATCGAGATGAGATACCCCGGCCGGGGCCACACCGTGATCTTGGGCGCAGACAACCACCACGTCAAAGTCAAAATCGACCCCGAAACCGGCCACGATACCTTTAAGCCGCTTTTCATCAAGATCTCTTAAATCGAGCTTTTTATAGCGCGGATCTTTTTTTAAACCTTCGGCTTCTTCATCGTCCACCACTGAAATACCAGCGGCTTTAACCCTGTCGCTATCGTGGTGGATGGTGGCGGCGGCCGATTGCGACATAATGACTGCGGCTGTTTTAGCCTTCTGGCGCAAAACGGCGCTGATGGGATGGCCACCCATTTCACATCCGCTGACAACGATATCACCATCAAGGGCCGCTGCACGTTCAGCCAGATCACGGGCCGGCGATTTTACGACTGCCTTATAATGCAGTTCGGTTTGGTCGTCATAATAAAGCACGTCCATGGTACCGGCGCCTATATCGATACAGAGGTAACGGCTCATAGGGAGACTCCTTGGGTTGTATATGTTTAGAATATTGATGCCCGGTAGGAGACAAAGCGAATGACAAATTAAAAATTCAAAATATCAAATGGATGAATCGCTCTCCTCAATCAGTTTAATAAATGGCTACAGCCTTTTTTGCAAACATCCCGAGAGGCTTTATTAAGTTTGCAGGCTTCTTCCGTTTGTTGGCCTTTTGACATTTGGATTTAAAAATTTGACATTCCCCCATGAAAGTTGCCCCCAAGGTCTTGAGTGGTGCCGTGAGTTGCCATCAATACAATCGTCTCTGCCCCACAAAAAGAAATCCCGTGGCCGGCAATGCCGATCACGGGATTTCTTAAACGTCCTGGGAATTCTATTTTTTGTCGTCTTTATCTTTTTTATCTTCTTTGACTTCCTCAAAGTCGGCATCCACAACATCTTCATCGGGTGCGGCTGCGCCGGGCTGTTCGTCACCGGCAGCGCCGGCATCGGCCTCGCTGGCCTGAGAAGCCTGCTGGTACATGGCCTCGGCCAGTTTGTGGGAAACCTGGGTCAGTTCCTCGCTCAGTTTCTGGATCTGCTCCACATCTTCGGTTTCCATGGCTTTTTTAAGGCTTTCAACGCCTTGTTCCACATTTGTTTTGGTTTCGGCATCCACCTTTTCGCCCAGGTCTTTGATGGACTTTTCGGTGGCGTAGATCAAAGCGTCCGCCTGATTGCGGGCATCTACCAGGGCTCTTTTCTGCTTGTCCTCATCGGCATGCAGTTCGGCATCCTTGATGAGTTTGTCGATATCTTCCTTGGACAGACCCGAAGATGCCGTTATCTGGATCGATTGCTCTTTGCCGGTGGCCATATCCTTGGCCGACACGTGTACGATGCCATTGGCATCAATGTCGAAGGTGACCTCGATTTGAGGTACACCCCGTGGGGCCGGCGGAATACCTACAAGCTCAAAACGGCCTAAAGTCTTATTGCCGCCGGCCATTTCCCGTTCACCCTGGAGCACGTGAATCGAAACAGCCGGTTGGCTGTCGGCGGCTGTTGAAAAGGTCTGGCTCTTGCGGGTGGGGATGGTGGTGTTTTTTTCAATCAGTCTGGTCATGACCCCGCCAAGGGTTTCGATGCCCAGCGAAAGTGGCGTTACATCCAGCAACAGGACGTCTTTGACATCGCCCTTTAAAACCCCGCCCTGGATAGCAGCGCCGATGGCCACGACTTCATCCGGGTTGACCCCTTTGTGGGGGGCTTTGCCAAAAATCTTCTGAACCCTTTCTTGAACCGCCGGCATGCGGGTCATGCCGCCCACCAGAATTACTTCGTCAATTTCACCCGGTTTTAAACCGGCGTCTTTTAACGCTGTAACACAGGGTCTTTCCAAATTGTCCAAAAGATTGCCCACCAGCGCTTCCAGCTTGGCGCGCGTGATTTTGATATTGAGATGTTTGGGGCCGCTGGCGTCAGCGGTGATAAAGGGCAGGTTAACGTCGGTTTCCATGGAGGTGGAAAGCTCCATTTTGGCCTTTTCCGCCGCTTCCTTGAGCCGTTGCAAAGCCATTTTGTCGTCACGGATATTGATGCCCTGGTCCTTGCGGAACTCATCGGCCAGAAAGTCGATGATGCGCAAATCGAAGTCCTCGCCACCCAGATGGGTGTCGCCGTTGGTCGATTTGACTTCAAAGACGCCTTCCCCGATTTCCAGGATGGATACGTCGAAAGTGCCGCCACCTAAATCGAATACCGCAATTTTTTCTTCAGTCTTTTTATCCAGGCCATAGGCCAGCGAAGCTGCCGTGGGTTCGTTGATGATGCGCAGCACGTTTAGGCCGGCGATTTTACCGGCATCTTTGGTGGCCTGGCGTTGGTTGTCATTAAAATAGGCCGGTACGGTGATGACGGCATCGGTCACCGTTTCACCCAGATATTGTTCGGCTGTATTTTTAATGTTGGCCAGGATGAAAGATGAGATCTCGGCCGGGCTGTGGAGCTTGCCCCGCATATCGATGCGGATGTCCCCGTTTGAGGCCTCCTGCATATTATAAGGGAGATTGGGAATGTCTTTCTGGACCTCAGGTGATTTGAACTTGCGGCCGATAAGTCGTTTTACGCCAAAAACAGTGTATTCGGGGTTGGTGATGGCCTGGCGCTTGGCGATCTGGCCCACAACCCTTTCGTTGCTTTCCGAAAGCGCCACAATGGATGGGGTCGTGCGCCCTCCTTCAGGGTTGGTGATCACCTTGGCCTCGCCGCCTTCCATGACGGCAACGCACGAATTGGTGGTCCCGAGATCGATTCCTATTACCTTGCCCATTTTTAATCCTCCTTGCCTTTCTTCAAAATCTGTGACTAGTCTTTTTTCTGCTCATCGGCTTGTGGTTGCGACCCGGGAATGGGTTTGGCGACGATTGCCATGGCCGGTCTCAGCAGTCTGTCGTGAATCAAATATCCTTCTTGCAGCTCTTCGATCACCGTGTTTTCCGGATGTTCATCGGTTTCCTGTTGCTGGATGGCCTGATGAAAGGCCGGGTCAAAGGGCTTGCCCAGCGCCTCAACGGGACGAACATTGAATTTTTCGAAGATCCGCAAAATGTCTTCTAAGGTTAGGTTGACGCCTTTTAAAATGGCATCGACCGATTGATCGTGTCCTTTAGCAGAATCTATAGCGCGCTTTAAGTTGTCCACTACGCCAAGTAACTCCTTGAAGATGGATTCATTGGCGAATTTACGGAAATCATTCATTTCCCGTGCAGCGCGCTTTTTGTAATTTTCAAATTCAGCGGAAATACGCAGGTAGCGCTCATAGTTTTCCTTGGCCTCGTTTTGGGCGGTTTCAAGGGCTTCCTGCTGTTTATTTTCAGTCTCCTCCGGCTTTACAGAGGCTTTCTTGGTCTTTGCCTTTTTGTCTGCTTTTTCGTTTCGCATATTTTTTGATTGCGGCGTAGAATTTTCCTCATGGCCTGATTTTCCGGTCATTGCCAACCTTTTTCTTTATTCAATGATTTATGGGGTGTTCTTGTCGGGACCCAAATAATGCCAAAAAATAAGTCTATCTCAAACAATGTCAAGACGATAATGCGGCCTTTCGACACGCTTAATCAACGACCGCCTGTGGTTTGGCGCAAACCGGGTTTTTGCTTATTGAAGTAAGTCGGAAAAAGGTGGGCTCAAGCTTAAAAAATGGTTGTGCACCCCCCGTCGGGATATTGGCCGGCAAAAACGGTCACAAAAAAGACCGGGATCACCCACGACACAAACCGCGCCACTTATCGCTGCTTCCTTCCGGACCTGACGAGGTTCGTGGCCGTTTGTTGCGCGGGGGCCGATCAAATGGACCATAATTGATGTCCGCAAACCCTTGGGAGGGAATTCAGCCCCGCATGAAGCGGATTTCGGGAAAAGGGCACCGCTAACTCCCCGCCTAGCACAACCAAGCGCACATCATAATACGAAAAACAAATTTTGCAAGAACCAACTGGCACTACCTGTATTTGTTGAAAAAGTGCCCAGGCCCTTTTGGGCGGTTTTAAAAAGGATGACGCCTTAAAGGTCGAACCACAATATGTCGTAAAAACAGGTGCAAAAGATACCATATTCAGTGTTTGACCTTGACATTTGGCTGCCTTTGGAATAGGGTGCGACCAATCAAATTTTTCATTATCTTTAAAGTAAAAAACTAAAGCGGGTTTCTTTTTTCACTTTTTAGCGCCGCTTTATCTTGGCGTTGCAGTCCGAGCGAGGTGGTTGACATGCAGACAAAAAATTATAGGGTGAAGTACCTGGGTATGCTTTTGGCGTCCATTTTTATTTTGATAGCCGGATGTTCGGCTTTAGACACCGGCGCCGAACTGGGTTCCAACGCCTACTCCTATGTCAGAGGGGAGCTGATAAGAATATATCCCAGTGCCTATGACAAGGTCCTTGCCGAATCAAAAACAACTTTGACCCAGCTCAAGATTAAATTGACCGAGGAAATATCCGACGGTATTAATACCACCTTAAAGGCCGCCCGGGCCGATGGGACACCGGTAACCATTAAAATTGCGATGAAAGCCGTCCGGCAAACCAAGGTGGGGGTACGCTGCGGTGTGCTCGGCTTTTGGGATCGGAAGGTTTCCCAGTTAATCCATGACCACATTGCCAAAAGGATCTGATCGGCATTTTGTCGACCGTGTTTTAGGGACGATCCGAACCCACACCCTGCTGCGCCAAAACGATGCAGTGCTTTTGGGGGTATCGGGCGGTCCCGACTCGATGGCGCTTTTGCATGTGTTTGACGCCATCGCAACCGATTTTGATTTAAAACTGGGTGTGGCCCATTTAAACCATGGCCTGCGCGGTACCGAAGCAGATCGTGACGCCGATTTTGTGGCCGAAGCTGCTGCCCGGTTGGGTTTTAAGTTTTATGGCAGCAAGCGGGATGTTTTGGACCATAAGCGCCGCCGCCGGTTGTCCCTTGAGGAGGCCGCCCGCCAGGTACGTTATGAATTCTTCGAAACGATTGCCCGCCAAAATGGCTACAACCGGATCGCCACCGGGCATCACGCAGATGACAATGCCGAACTGGTCTTGATGAATTTTTTGCGTGGCGCCGGTCCGCAGGGGTTTTCCGGGATACCTTATATAAGGCCCAGCCCGGACGGCCAAATCAGCATCGTGCGCCCGCTTCTGGATCTGACCAAGGACCAAATCGCCGAGTTTATGGCTGCCAACGATTTAAAGGTCGTAGTCGATCGTACCAATTTCAGCCTGCGTCATACCCGCAACCGTATTCGCCATAAGCTTATTCCGCTGTTAAAGACCCATTATAATGAAAACATAATTGAAACATTAAATCGCACCGCTGAAATTTTTACGGCGGAACAAGTATGGGTAGCACAAGAAGTTAAACCCCGGTTTGATAGCTGCCTGCTTGAAAGCACGCCCGATCGGGTCGTGCTTTGTGTTAAACGTCTCTGCAAAAATCCGTTGGCCGTTAGAAGACGTATCGTGCGGCAGGCGATCAAAAAACTAAAAGGCAGTCTGCGCGGTGTGACCTTGAGCCACACTGAAGCTGTGCTGGCTTTAATGAAAAGCAGCGCCGGTACCAAACAGGCCCATCTGCCCGGCGGCTTGCAGGTTGAGAGGACCCAAAAGTCGCTTATTTTCAGCACGGGCAATGCTCGTGAGGTTGCGTTGCAAAAAAAAACATGGTCCTATGCATACAATCTAGCTGAACCGGGCGCAAAAAAGATACCCGAAGCCGGTGTCACCATCAAAGTGTCGCTGGTTGCACTTAAAGATATGCCGGATTGGCGTCAGATCGGCAATAAAACAGCCTATTGTGATGCGGATGCGGTTTCCTTTCCCCTTACGGTGCGAAATTTTAAACCCGGCGACCGCTTTAAACCTCTGGGATTATCCGGCAGCCAGAAGGTTAAGGATTTTTTTATCAACAACAAAGTGGACCCCAAAAAGCGGCGACTTTGCCCCTTGGTGCTTCATCAGGAAAAAATCATCTGGATTGCCGGGTATCGGGTTGCTGAAAGCGTCAAAATTGGCCCTCAAACACGCAACGTGTTGAAAATGGAACTTTTGCTTGCCTAACGCCTAATGATGGTTAATATAGTATGAATTTTAGAGGCATTTAAAACCGTTTATGTGTGCCTGTAGGTAGTGCCCGTCCAGAAACGGTCGCTTTTAGCCAAGTCTTGCTCTGGCTTAAAAGAAACCGATTCCGGATGGATGCCATTATATAAAGGTGCCGACAATTCCTAACCGGAGGTGAATCGATTGAACCCTGCCTATAAAAATATGGCGTTATGGCTGGTTATCATTTTGATGATGATCATGCTGTACAACCTTTTCAATCAGCAGCAGGTTGCAGAAACCAGCATCAGTTATACTGAGTTTCTGGCAATGGTGAACGATGAGCGTGTTTCCGAAGTCATTATACAGGGTCAGGAGCTTTACGTGACCGATGCCACCCGTGGCCGCTTCAAGGTATATGCACCCCAGGATACGGACCTTATCCCGACCCTGCGGGCTAGAGGTGTCACCATCAAAGCCAAACCACCCAATGAATCGCCCTGGTATATGTCGGTGCTGGTTTCCTGGTTTCCCATGATCATCCTGATTGCGGTGTGGATCTTTTTCATGCGCCAGATGCAGTCGGGCGGCGGCAAGGCCATGTCCTTTGGCAAAAGCCGTGCGCGTCTGCTTTCAGACCAGCAGGAAAAAGTCACCTTCGAGGATGTGGCCGGTATCGACGAGGCCAAAGAAGAGTTGGGCGAAATCGTCGATTTTTTGCGCGAGCCCAAAAAATTTACGCGTTTGGGCGGGCGCATCCCCAAGGGGGTACTTTTGATGGGACCTCCCGGAACCGGCAAAACTCTTCTAGCAAGAGCCATTGCCGGTGAGGCGGGGGTGCCTTTTTTCAGCATCAGCGGTTCTGATTTTGTCGAAATGTTTGTGGGTGTCGGTGCTTCAAGGGTGCGCGATCTTTTTGTGCAGGGCAAGAAAAATGCGCCTTGCATTATTTTTATTGATGAGATCGATGCGGTCGGGCGTCACCGTGGTGCCGGTCTGGGCGGTGGGCATGACGAACGCGAGCAGACTCTAAATCAGCTTCTGGTGGAAATGGACGGATTTGAGTCCAATGAAGGTGTCATTTTAATTTCTGCCACCAACCGGCCTGATGTGCTGGACCCGGCCCTTTTACGCCCTGGTCGTTTTGACCGCCAAGTCGTGGTCAGCCTGCCCGATATCAGGGGACGCGAAAAAATTCTGACGGTGCACATGAAAAAAACCCCTGTGGATAAAGATGTCCAGACCATCATTCTGGCCAAAGGCACACCGGGCTTTTCCGGGGCCGATCTGGAAAATCTGGTCAACGAAGCAGCGCTTTTGGCAGCCAAAAGGGACAAGGAAAAAGTTGCCATGGCCGACTTTGAAGACGCCAAAGACAAAGTCTTTATGGGGCTTGAGCGCAAATCGAAGGTGATCCGCGAAGATGATCGCCGCACCACAGCCTACCATGAAGGCGGCCATGCCCTGGTGGCGCGTTTTCTGCCGGGCACGGATGCGGTCAACAAAATCACCATCATTCCACGTGGCCGTGCTGCCGGCATCACCTGGTTTCTGCCCGAAGAGAGCGACTTCAAATATAAGGACCAGCTTGAAAGCGAGCTGGCCATCGCCTTTGGCGGGCGTGTGGCCGAGCAGATCGTATTTAATCGCATCAGCACAGGTGCTTCCAACGACATCAAACAGGCCACCGATCTGGCCCAGCAGATGATCCGCACCTGGGGCATGAGCGATGAACTGGGGCCACTGGCGTACGGCAAGAACGAGGAGCAGATCTTTTTAGGGCGGGAAATTTCGCAGCATCGGGATTATTCCGAAGAAACTGCCCGCAAGATCGATGCCGAGATCAACAACCTCATCGACCGGGCCAACAACACGGCCAAAAAGGTGCTTGAAGAAAACCTGGACGTGCTTCACAAGCTGGCCGAAATGTTGCTTGAAAAAGAGACTGTTCTAGGCCCTGAGCTTGATGAGTTGATCATTTCAATGCGGCCGGACTTTAAAAAGGCAAAAAAAGAAGATGATAAAACGGCGGAAACCGCCAAAACGGAAGAAGCTTCCAAAACGGATGAAGCTGCCAAAAAGACAGAGGTAGCCAGCGAGAGTACCGAAACGCCAGAGGCCGAAGCCTGATGACGCAATTTAAGCGCCCTGAATTTGTCATTACCTGGGGTGATCATCAGCTTGTGCTGGGCAAAAAAACCCTCATCATGGGCATCGTCAATGTGACCCCGGATTCTTTTTCCGATGGCGGTGATTTTTACAACACCGATGCGGCGGTGGCCCAGGGGCTGAAACTGGCCGCCGATGGGGCCGACATCCTCGATATCGGCGGCGAATCGACCCGGCCGTTTGCCGATGCCGTGGAAACAGATGATGAAATAGCGCGGGTGGTACCGGTGGTTGAAAAACTGGCCGCCAAGGTAAAGGTACCTATTTCCATAGATACCAGCAAGGCCGATGTAGCCCGGGCGGCCCTTGAGGCAGGCGCCTCCATTGTTAACGACATCGGAGCCTTAAGGCTTGATCCCGAACTTTCCAAAGTTGCAGCTCAGCATGACGTGCCGGTGATTTTAATGCATATGCTGGGCACGCCCCGTACCATGCAAAAAGCGCCCGTTTATGATGACGTAATCGGTGAGATCCAAGCCTTTTTAGCAGATGCCGTGGATAAAGCAGTAAAAGCCGGCATTGATCGCGCCAAAATAATTGTCGATCCGGGTATCGGTTTCGGCAAGACCATTACCCACAATCTGCGCCTGTTCCAACATATCGAAGACTTTTTTGATCTCGATCTGCCGGTGTTGATCGGTTCTTCCCGCAAGGCCTTTATCCGTAATATTCTCAAAGCCGAACTGGGCTATGAAGTCGATGCCAAGTCAGCCGAGGTTGAGACCGGCACCCAGGCCACAGTGGCGTCCGCCATATTTAACGGTGCCCATATTGTGCGGGTACACAATGTCAAAAACACTTTTATAACCGCCAAGCTGATGGATGCCTTTTTGGCCGGCAAGTTTGATTCATAAGCTTTTTTAATGGACGTCGGATGATGCCGATGCAACATTTTGAGAATCTAAAAGGTTTTGTCGCCGCCCATTTAAAATGGATCGTTGCCGGGGTTCTCTTGTTTGGGGTCGCTTTTTTGATGTGGCCCCACGCGGTTCAGGAACAGACCGATATTGTTATCCCGCTCGATTTCGGCAAGACCGCCGCCGGTCTGACCATCGCCGAGGCCAATCCAAAAAGCATCGAAGTGCGCGTTGAAGGACCCGAACGGGTTTTAAAAACTCTGGCGAAACATAAACTGAGCTACAAACTCGATTTGTCCCGCCTAGGAAAAGGATTGATGTCGATTCCCCTCGACATGGGTTTAATCGATCTGCCGCGCAGGGTTAAGATCATAAGCGCATCGCAAAAAACGGTTTTGGTCAAAATTGAAATGGAAATTACCCGGCAGGTGACGGTCAAGGTTGTTTTGTCCGGCAAGCCGGCTGCTGGGTTTACGGTGGCCGACGCGGTTTCCAGGCCGGCGGATGTTTTTTTACGCGGCCCCGCCAGCATCCTGAGTGCATTTGCCCAGGTAGATAGCAAACCCATAGATGTCAACGGGCTGACTGAATCGGTGAAACGGGAGATTGCCCTGAAGCTGCCGGCCGGGGTTGATGTGATTTTTCCGTCCGGTATCATGCGGGCTGATGTGTTTGTAGAGCCAAAAATCATTACCAAGAAATTCGTCGGATTGACGGTTGAGGGGAAAAACGTACGTTACCAGTATAGCATTAATCCGGCCCTGGTGGACATTGTCGTTTCCGGGCAGATGATTACGGTGGAAAAGCTGGAGCCTTCGCGAGATATTAAAATCTATGTTGATTTGAAAGACTTAAAGCCCGGAGTATATCCGCGGCGGGCAACTTTGGCCCTGCCGGTGGATGTTTCTTTGGTGGATGTAAAACCTGAAATTTTTACGGTCAAAATTGAAAAGAAAAAACGGAAATAGCGAAAAACCATCAGATAATGATTTGTAATTTTTTAGCAGTTCACTCGAATCCTTGATCCCTTGTTTCCTTTTTATTTTTACCTGCTAAACTGGAGATAGCCTGCTGATTTTGTGTTCGTCAACTGCTATCAAGCGGGAGAAAATCCAAATGTTATTTGTTATTGATATCGGCAACTCTAATACGGTCATGGGGGTTTATGATGGTGAGTGCCTGGTTGAAAACTGGCGAATAAGGACCGAAAAAGATGTTACCGCAGATGAGTTCAATGTCATGGTGCAGGGTCTTTTCGCAGTTAGCAGTGTCAGCCTAAACCAGATCGATCGCACCATAATTTCAAGTGTGGTGCCGTCCATGGTGCGCAATCTGGATGCATATTGTAGGAGATATTTGAACCATGCGCCCCATTGGGTCGATGCCAAATCCTACCCGGGCATGCCGATTTTGTTGAGCAACCCGGCTGAAGTCGGTGCGGATCGTATTGTCAATGGAGTGGCTGCTTTTGCCAAGTACAAAACCAGTCTGATCGTGATCGATTTTGGTACTGCCACCACCTTTGATGCCATATCGCCCGAAGGGGCTTATTTAGGTGGCGCCATTAGCCCGGGCATTAAACTGGCGGCTGAGGCGCTTTTTCAAAAGGCCTCCAAACTACCCCGGGTTGAGTTGTTTGTGCCACCGCCGACCGTGGTAGGCACCGATACCGCCACCTGCATGCAGTCGGGTATCATTTTTGGTTATGCCGGTTTGGTGGATGGTATGGTGATGCGTATGAAAAAGGAGATGGGCACAAATCCACGCGTAATCGCAACCGGTGGTCTAGCTGATTTGATGTTTCAGGTGGCCGAAACCATCGAAGCGGTGGAACCGGCCTTGACCTTAGCTGGCTTGAAGCTGATTCACGATAGCATGGACAGCGCGTGACCGCTGTGTGGATGGAAATACGAAATTCTTAAGCGGCGCCTTTTGCGGTTTAAAGGACATAATGGCATCGCGCTGTAATTTCAAATGTCAAAATCCAAATACCAAAAGGCCTTCATCGGGCGTTTAGCATTTTTATTTGGGCTCAAAAAAGGGCAGAGTTTGTTTGGAAAACTTCATACTTGGTTGGTTGATTTATTGAGAAAAAAGTGCAAATCGTGATGAAAAGTGCGCTTCAAGGGAGGGCAGTCTTTTTTGACATTTGACATTTGACATTTTTAATTTCGGTATCAAAAAGACTTGTAACCGAAATCCTGCCATACGCCCTTATGAGCTCTGCCCGTCCGAGTCTTATACTATTCCTACCTTGACCAATGATTCCTTGAAAATGCGATAAGAGGCTTCGTGGTCGGCCAGACCGGCGGTGAGGATTTTTTGCATGTCGGCGATGTTTTTGTGGTTGACCACCAGATTGACGCTGTGATTGAAAGCGGCCATGTTGTCCATGGTGCGGAAATGTTGGGTAATGAGCGCCACAAATATATTGCGGCGAATGCTCATGCTTAAATCGGTCAAGTAGGTGAGTACCTGGTTTTCAGCACTGCTTTTGGCGTCAAAACCCTCGTTCAGAATTACAACATCAAAGATATGAAACCGCATCTGCTTTAAGGCAGCTTTGGCGGTGACGGCTTCGATGGTGTGAAACTGCAAGTTTTCAAGGACGGCTTTAATCTGCGCGCGGTCTGCCGGATCAGGTTCACACAACAGGGCCGTCTTGGCACCCGCTTCCAGAAAATCAAAAGGTTTCTCATCGGCATCGTAGGCACCGGCTGCCACTTCATCGATGACATTTTTTTCAGCCAACGGTTCTGCGGCATTTTTCGCAGTTGTGCCGGCGTTTTGCGCCGGTTGGCCCGGGTCGACGGAGATTTTATTTTGACACTTGGGGCAATTCACAGCAAACCGACGCCCCTCGGGTATCTTCTCATCAGGTATCTTGAACGCCGCTGAACACTGATCACACGATATATCCATGTATTGCTCCTATGATTTATTCCGTGCAGGAAACAAATTTTGTTTCTGATAAACCGAGTCCGTCCACAAATGGTAGCTTTTTTAATCCTGGCAAAGATAGAGCCTATTTGCAACCGGAACAATAGCTATGCTATTTTGAGAATTGTTAAAAAAGCGAAAAGCGCTGCCTTGGGGCCAAAAGATGCTGGTTTTATCTGAACAATACTGTGTCTGTCCACAAATGGTAGCTTTTGGTTTCTGGCAAGGCTAGAGCATTTTTGCAACCGGAGGAATAGCTTTGCTATTTTGAGGATTGCAAAAATGCGAGAAACGCTGCCAGGGGCCAAAAGATGCCGTTTGTGGACAGATACTCAGGTTATTTTGCCATAGTCATGATCCACCTCCAACTCCTCAATATCGGTGGTGGCCTCGCCGCGTTTGCTTTTAACCATGTCCATACCGCGTCCTACGATACCCTTGCGCGATGCATAAGCCATGGCGGTTTCTTCGGTGATAAGTCCTTTTTCATAAAGCGTCACAATATAATCGTCAAAGGTACTCCAGCCGTAAGTGGCCGAGGCCTGGATGATCTCATAAAAGGTTTTGCCGTCGGATTCTCCGTGTAAAACAGAATCTTTAACCCGCAAATTGGTCCCCATGATTTCAAAGGCCGCCACGCGTCCGCCGCCGACTTTGGGCAACAGAC
>Ga0233431_1004473_pt1 | contig 14970 bp, 17 predicted proteins | sample SI_118_April2016_FD_179867 | JGI IMG/M metagenome (GOLD analysis project Ga0233431, IMG submission 179867) | Seawater microbial communities from Saanich Inlet, British Columbia, Canada - SI_118_April2016_200_MG | ecosystem: Environmental > Aquatic > Marine > Inlet | place: Canada: British...
ATATGTTTCCTCCAAGTTCTATCATTTTTTCAATTGACTTTTGGGTGTTGATTGATATAAATCTTTCTATTTTAGTGTTTTTGAGACGTATGGGCCTTCTTTTTTGTATTTTAGTTTGTAGTAGTATTGTTTTACTCCAACTCCGGAGATGATTACCATTTTGTTTTTTTTGTTTTTGATTGCGACTTCTTCTGCTTTTTTTAGTAATTGTTTTCCAATTCCTTTATGTTGGACGTTTCCTTTTTCTCCTAATGCTATTGATTCTCCGTAAACATGTAATTCTCTTATTATTGCTGAATTCTTTGTGATTTCTTTTCTTAGTTGTTTTGAGGGGAATCTCATTCTTATGAATCCAATTAAAATGTTATCATCTTCTGCTGAGATAAAGAATTCTTTTCCCTTAGATGCTTTATACTCTAGAATTTTTATTTTTATGTTGCTCCAATTTATTTTTTTATGCCTTGGTTCTCTGCAACGTATACAATTACATTCTACTTTGTAGTTTTGGAATAGGTACTGTCTGAAGTTTGTCATTGAAACTCCTGCTGCCCATTGTTTTGTTGGTACATCTCTTTGAATGCGCATAATTCTACAATATGGGGGAACTGTCTTTTTGAAGTTTACAATTATTTCTGCTGCTTGTTTTGTTGTTAGGGGTTTGAATTTTTTCTTTTTGTAATCGTCGTATAGTTTTGTACCTGGAGAAACCATTGTTGGATATATCTTTAGCATGTCTGGGCGATAATCTTCATCTGAGAATAATTGTTTCATTCCGGCTATATCTCTTTTTTTGTCTGTTAATGGAAGTCCTGGCATGTAATGTCCGGTTATTTTGAAACCTAGGTCTTTTAGTATTTGTATTGATTCTTTTGTTTGTTTTGTTGTGTGTCCCCGATTTACTTTTTTTAGTACATCATCGTATACAGTTTGGATTCCGATTTCTATTCTTGTACATCCTAACCTTAGCATTTGATTTCCATGATCTAGTAAACCATAGTCTGGTCGAGTTTCTATGCATAGGGCAGTACATCTTACTTGAGAGGTTTCGTTTATTTCTTGTTCTTTTGTTAAGGTTGTTTTCTTTTTTAGTTTTAGAATCTTTTTTTGAAGTTTTTTTGTTCTTTTTATGTTTGAGAAATCTTCTGAAGGTAGTTCAAAGAATTTTTTGAATTTTACGTAATCGAATTTGTCTTTTTTGAAGAAAACTTTTGAAAAATCGTTTAGTGCTTTGAAAGAGAATTTTATGAAATCTTCTTGGTATTTTTTTGGTAGAGATAAAAATGTTCCTCCCATTATGATTAGTTCTATTTTTTCTATTGGATGGCCCATTAGGATATATTGTTCTAGTCTGTTGAATATTTGTAAGTATGGATCGAATTTATTTCTTAATCCTCGCATGGTTGCGGGTTCTCCTCCAGTGTAGGATTGAGGAACGTCTCCGAATGAAGAGTTTGGTCCTCCGGGACAGTATGAACATTTGCCGTGTGGGCAAGGAAATGGTTTTGTCATGATTGCTACGGGGGTTACTCCCGAAATTGTTCTTGTTGGTTTTGTTTTTAGAATTTTTAGGAATTTATTTATTTTATTTGTTGGTAAGTAGAGTAGAACTTCTATTAATGAAGTTAGTTTTTTTGGTTTGTGTTCTTTTGAGAGTTTATCCCTTAGTTTTATGATTTCTTCTTTGGTTTTAGGATTAGTTTTTAGTATTTCTTTTGTTAGTATTTCTTGGAAGTTTTTCATGTTTTCTTAAAAAAAGAAATCTTTAAAAAGTGTCTCTTTTCTATGTATCTTGTAGGCTAGTTGGGTAGTTAGCCCTTACCTGTACCGCAAATGGGCTATATGGCGGGATGAATGCCTGTTTGAGACTTAGATTTTAATTATCGGTCTCAGTTCGTACATTGATCCTTTGTCTCACAGGGTCGGTGTTTTTGAGAACCAAGTCAGGCCAGGAATGGAGCAGCTTTAATCTTAAATATTGGCGCTTGTGAATAGCAAAGGGGAGGAAAAACTGGGATTAAGCCGGTAGTTGATTTCTTTGTCGATTACAGGATGCCTACACCTTATAATTTAGGAAGTTTTTTATATATTTGATTAGATTTAAAGTTATGAAAAGATTGGCGATTTTAGTAGTTTTTCTAGTTATTTTTAGTTCTATTTCTTTTGCTAAGGTTGTTGATGTTCCTGAAGTTAATGAGGGAGAAGGAATTCCTTTGCCTTTAGAAAGTGGAGATGAAATTATTAGATACCATTATGGCGGAAATTCATTAGTTTATTCTTCCAGTGGTGATGAAAGTAGATTTTATTATCAAGATAGATTGGGAAGCAATAGAGTTTCTGTCAATTTTGATGGGGAAGTTTCTAATTTCAAAAGTTTGCCTTACGGACAAATAATTCAAGAAGGAATTCAATATGGTTTTACTGGAAAAGAAAAAGATGAAAGTGGATTACATTATTTTGGGGCAAGGTACTATGATTCTGATTTGGGAAAGTTTACTTCAGTAGATCCTGTTGCTGAAAATGAACCATATTCTTATGTTAGAAATAATCCAATGATGTTTGTTGATCCTGATGGAATGGATGAGGAAATATTTTTTAGAGGAGTAGGAAATACTGACTATTTATTGACTGCTAGAACTCCTTCTGCAACCAGTTTATATACAGATCTTATGCAAGTTTTTGATCATGTTACAGGTAATACTGATTCCTCCCCATTTATTTCTGTTAGTAGTAGTGCAAAGAGGGCCTCCGTTTATGGGGAAAGAATTCATCTATTTTCTGAATCTAATATTGAAAATGGCAGGGTTCTTAGAACTGAAGAGTTGTTAGACATAGGAGAGTTTCTTCATAAAGAAGGGAGTATTACTGAGAAGCAGTTAAGGGGCTACTCTGGCCTTGTAGAGCTGGAACACCATGGTCTTGTAATCTCTACAAATGGAAAACCCGTTAAAATAAATCCACTTAAAACTTTCCTTTCCGATTCTTCTGAATTTTTAGAATTAAAAAAACTAGAAAAGGCTACGCCAGGATTAAGATTCACCAAGAGTTTTTTAAAAAAATTGCCGCTTGCGGGAGATGCGTTATGTTTGGGCCTTGCTTGTTATGCACTTTCACAAAGAGATTTTTCTTCTGCTGCTTATGAAGGTACCCAGGCAATTCCTTTTGCAGGAGAAGTTACAGGAATTTTTAAATGGACTTGGGATTCTGACTACAGTTACATGAATGATCCACGTAATAACCCTAATTACGATCCTTATAATTATTATTATGCTACTGATGGAATCTCTGCTTCAAGGCCAGGGGAAACACCAATGTGATCATAAAAACATCTTTGTAGTTATAATTTATCTATAATGTCACCAAGACTTTGTGCAAGAATGTTATACATCTTTTGAATTGTTAGTTCGTAGATTGCTTCTTTTAATGGTCCGGAACAATACTCTAGAATTTCTGTGTCGAAAGTAGAACTTTTTGGAATTTCACATTCCATTGCCTTTCCTTCAAATAATTGTGCGGTTTCTATATTTGTTTCTTGAGGCATATCAACTAAAGTTACTCTTACTTTACACATATCTCTTTCAGAACCTAGAATTTGATATGTGAAAGAGGATCCCTCATCAACAACACTTAGGCTTGTTTTTTTACAATTTTGTAAATGTCTGTCATAACAAGCTTTGTTGTCCCCACAATCATACTCATATGAGAAATAAAATATTCCTAGGATAAATAATATGATTATGAAGATTGGTAAAATTCTAAGCAATATCTCTTTTTTCATAAGAAGAAAAAGGAAATATTATTTTATTAAAGTTTCGGTTATAGGTCTTCTTTTATTTAAACATAACTTTTATAAGTTTTAGCCTATTCCCCGAGTTAGTTAAAATGAATTTAGATGAATATTTAGTGACGTTGGCTGATGAAAATAAGTTTTTTACGCCCGAGGAAAGACAGAGAGAGGGGATTAAAAGATTTAAGAAAAAAGTTTTGGGCCGATTTCGTGTTACTACTGAAAAAACATTAGATGAATTGGCGGGAATATTTGTAGATTTAGGTTTGATTCCTTCAATTAAAGAAGCTAGAGAAGCAGTTCCTTCTTTTGTTGGATGTACAGGGAGCTACACTCCCGGGGGCGAGTACTTACATATTCAAATGGTTGAAGATACCTCTGGCCAGAAAAGGTACCGGATTTCTTCAATTGATCCAGAGTAAATCCTAGCCGTAATTTTTATAGGTCTTCTTTGGTTAGGACGTTTACCTTCATATTTCCAGAGACTTTTGTTTCCATTGCTATTAAATTTTTAATTCCAAGTCTTTCTGAAGTTTTTAAGAGATCCATCTCTATTGTCCCATCAAAGATGATTGTGTGTACACCGGTCTTTAATGATTTTATTGTAGTTATCAGTTCGGAAGTTGGAACTTTTCCTAGTATGTTTGTTCCTTCATCTAAAATGTATGCTCCCCTTGTTCCGATTAAGTCTTCAAGCATTTCTTTGTATACCCCTGCTTCTTTTGGTTTTGTAGTTCTCCTTCTTACGGGAGCTCTTGTTGCAGGAGCAGCCCTTGTTGGAGCCGGTCTTGTTGAAGTGGCTCTTGCTGGAGTGGTTGTTCTTGTTGTGGTAGTTCTTCGAACGGGCGTAGGTGTTGTTTCTCTTCTAGGTGTTGTGTCCAATTTTGCCTGTTCTATTGCTACTTTTCCTCTAAGTGCTTTGTTTATTTCTTTCTTAGTTAGCTCTTCAACTTCTTTTCCATCTGGAGCTTTTACAACAAAGTCTATTTCTGTTGAAGCGGTTAATTCTTTTATTATTAAATCTCCGCCCCGGTCTCCATCAACAAATACTGTGACTTCCTTTTTTTTACACAGGTCAATTATTGTTTGGGGAACAGAAGTTCCATTTATAGCTATTGCATTTTTTACTCCATACTTTAGTAATGTTAGTACATCTGCACGGCCTTCTACAATAATTATTTCACTTGATTCATCAATAAACGGTCCTGCTGCAAGTCTGTCTTTTCCGTACTCACATATTTCCATCATTCTTACGGAATGGGCTACTTCGTCAGTAAGTTCTTGTGAATCTGGTAGAATATTGTCAGTAAATTCTTTCAATAATTCTTTGGCCCTGTCAAGTACGTATGATCTTTTTGAAGTTCTTACATCTTCTATCTGCTTTGTTTTTACTTTTGCATTACATGGACCAATTCTTTGTATTGTTTCTAAAGCTGCTGCAACTATTGCAGTTTCTGCTTTGTCTAAACTTGACGGAATGATTATTTCTCCTGAAGCTTTTCCTTGTTTTGTGGTTAAATTTACTTCAATTCTTCCTATTTTTCCGTTTCTTTGTAATTCTCTTAATTCTAAGTCTTCTCCTAGTAACCCTTCTGTTTGACCGAATACGGCCCCAATTACATCGGGTCTGTCTACTGTGCCTTCAATTGTAATATCGGCATGAATAATATATTTAGCTGCTACTAAGCCTATTTTTCCCATTTTTATTTCCTCCTAAACCCTTCAAAGAACTAATTTGCCGTTTTTCCTCAATCTTTTTTTAAACGGCTTTTTCTTCTTAAAAACATAAATTCTAAATGAATATGATGATTGTGATGTGTTATATGTTCTTTATTTAGGGTTTGTAGCCCGATATTAACCCCAAAGCTCATAGCTTGATGGTTACATCGTATGCTCCATTTGGTAAATTCTCTTACCGGGCTTTATAATTGGTTTAGATTACAGTTTAAAAAGGTTTGGATTTAATTAAATTTCTGTAGATTTAGGAAGGATTTGGTTCTATGAAATATGTCATGAACGTCTTTTTTTAGCTCTTTTTCGTACTTTTGAGTCTTATCTGAAGCTATTATTCTATCAAAAACAGATCTAAAAAAGTGCATTATTGGGGCACTTTCCCACTTATTTTCGTAGTCTGAACGTACATTTGCGCCTATTTTTACAGTTATGTCTCCTTCTACCACATTTCCTTGTTTTGTTTTGATTGTTTCGTAGTTTTTTAGGGTTATAGATATTGGAAGTCTATAGCTTACGTATTCATTTACGTCTTTTCTGCCCATCCACCCAATTTTTGCTGTTTTTTTATCTGTTGCTTCTTCTCCGTATTCTCTTTCTTGGAATTCGTAATCATGTAAGTCAAACCAGGATTTTAGTGATTTGTATAGTTCGACCATATTAAATTTAGCTTTTTTTGAACAACAAGTCCTTTTTCTACAATGTCTACATTTACCATTGATTTAGAATTTAGAAATGAAATATATAAACTTTTCTTTAGTATGGTAGTTCTAATATTGCTTTAATTTCATCATGTAAGGAGTAAACTTTACTGTATAATCCTATTCTATAATTTTCTAGACGGTCTCTTATTACAAAGTTTTCATATATTGAACACATTAGTGGGCTCCAGCCCTTATTTTTATTTTTTAGAAGTGTTCCGGTTATTGTTATGTCTATTTTTCCTTTTTGTAATTTGACTTTTCTTCCATCCTTTTCAATTTCTACATCAGTTACTCCAATTGATTGGAATGAGATTTCTATTACGTTTGCAAAATATCCTGTGACTTCTTTTCTTGCTGTCCACCTGCTTTCTATTTGTTTTGAATCTCCTTTTATTCTTTCTAAATAACTTTTTTCATGAAGGTTTTTACTTTCATTCCCATAGCCACTATGCATTAGCCATCTTTTTAGTCCTTCGTAAACATCTTTAAAATCAAATATCCCTTTATGACTAATTTTTAGTTTGGGTACTATTTTTTCTGATTTGGATTTATACTCTCCCATAGTATTATTTCTTTAATATGGGTTTAATAAGTTTTTTCTTTTTATCTATAGAATTCAAATATCTCTTTTACGATTTCTCTTACAGTGTTTACTTCGGAATCGAGTTTGGTTTTGTGTTTTTTTATGATATCTTTATAGTAAATGTTTTTGAATAGTTTCATTAAGAAGTTTTTGAATCTTGTAGGTTTCCAGGCATCTTCATAATCTAGAATTATATTTGGATCGATTACCATTTCTAATTTTCCGGAAACTAAATCTTCTCCGGCTGGGGCTATGTCAATTATTAGAAATTCTACATCCATTTCATATTTTACCATGTGGTCTATTTTTCTTTCTATGAGCCATTTTAATTCTATTCTGTTTCCATATTTTGATGGTTTATGTTTTTTCTTTTTTTCATAGAAATCGTATTCTTGTTCGTTGAACCATTTTTTTAATTCTGAAATTAATTTTTCTAGATTGAAAATTCCTTTTTCTTTGATTATGTATCCTGGGCCAGGGCCTGGACCGACTTTTATCTTTTCCATTAATTTAATTTATAAGAAAGTAGTTAATAAATGTTTTTATAATCGGTCTTTCTTTGTTTCTTCTTCTCTAATTTTAAAATTCTCTATAAATATATCGTATAGGTCTGGTTGTATTTTTAATATGTCTTTGTAAGTTATTAATCCTATGAAATCATCTCCCTCTGTTACAGGGAGTCTTCTTACATCTTCTCTTGACATTAATAGTATTGCGTTATATACATCTTCTTTTGGGGAGATGTGAATCATTCTAGTTGTCATAATGTCTTTCGCAGTTCTTTTTGAAATGTCTACATTGTGTGCTAGAACTTTTTCCATGAAATCTTTTTCAGTTATTATTCCTAAAAGTTTATTGTTTTCTGTTACTACGAGACTTCCTACTTTTCCATTTACCATTTTCTTTACGCAAGAAAAAAGCGTTTCATCCGGTTGGACCATGACAGGAGTTTTTGTCATAGCATCCATTACTTTGACACCCGATTTCATGTATTTATTAGGTTGATTAGAATTAATAAGTGTATGGATGTTTGGATAATTTTATAAATAAACTCCTATTTCTGAGTTGGATGGTTGGAAAAAGTAGAGAAGCGGATTTATATGCAATAAGGGAATATTTAGATCGGTGTGCTGAAAGTGATCGTGTGAATTTTCATCCTTCTGGCATAATTACTAAGGGAGATCTTGCTGGGGAGGAACGTTATATTTTTACTCCTGTAAGTAAGGGAGTTTTAGGAATCCCTTCTTTTCAGTTGAAAGGGGGACGTGTATTTCGGAGATATCCGTTGGCTACGTTTAGTTTTAATGAAGATGATGAAGAAATAAGTGTTCGTTCAGGAAGAATTTTTGGGGAAGGAGATAGAAATAGAGTTAGTGCACTTGTTAGACTTTTAGAAGAAAAGCCGTATGGCGAATTGATTTCTGGTTTAGATGAATTAAAAGCAGCTACAGAAGTAATTAAGGGATAAGAAGACTTAATTTTGTTATTCAAAACCTTTATAAACCGTTTAGGATTTCTCGAATTAGCATGGCAGAAGATAAACAACCAGTATACATTCTATCTGAAGGAAATAATAGAACCTATGGGAAAGAGGCTCAGAGAAATAATATTATGGCTGCTAAATTAGTTGCTGAAACTGTTAGATCTACTTTGGGTCCCAAGGGAATGGATAAGATGTTGGTTGATTCTATGGGCGATGTTGTCATTACAAATGATGGTGTTACGATTTTAGGTGAGATGCAGATTGAGCATCCTGCTGCTAAGATGATTGTCGAGATTGCAAAGACGCAAGAAGATGAAGTTGGAGATGGAACTACAAGTGCGGTTGTTTTTGCAGGTGAATTATTAAAGAATGCTGAGGGTTTATTAGAAAAAAATATACATCCTACTATTGTTGCTAGAGGTTTTAGATTAGCTGAGAAAAGAGCACAAGAAATTTTAGAAGAACTTGCTGAAGATGTAGATATTAATAATGAAGAATTATTAGAAAAAATTGCTATGACTGCAATGACTGGAAAGGGCGCTGAGTCTTCTAAAGAAAGATTGGGTAAGATTGCTGTTGCTGCAGTTAGACAGATTAAAGATGAAAGCATTGATATGGATAATATTAAGATGGAGAAGAAAGTTGGTGGGGGAGTAGAAGATTCTTCTTTGATAAAAGGTATTGTTTTGGATAAAGAAAAATTACATTCTGGAATGCCTTCCAAGATTGAGAATGCTAGAATTGCTTTGATTAGTGTTCCTTTAGAAATTAAAGATACTGAAATTGATGCAAAAATTCAGATTACTAGTCCGGAGCAAATGCAGAGTTTTATAGAGCAAGAAGAAATGATGATTAAGAATATGGCTCAAAAAGTTATTGATTCTGGAGCTAATGTTTTGATTTCTCAGAAAGGAATTGATGATTTGGCACAACATTATTTTGCTAAGAGTGGAATTTATGCTGTTCGTAGAGTTAAACAAAGTGATATGAATAAATTAGCAAGAGCTACTGGCGGAAAGGTTGTTAGTAATTTGAAAGATTTGAATGAAAGCGATTTGGGAAAAGCTGGTGCTGTTGAAGAAAGAAAGATTGGGGATGAAGAATTTACTTATGTTATGGATTGTGAAAACCCAAAAGCAGTTACAGTTTTAATTCGTGGTGGTACTGAGCATGTTGTTGATGAAGTTGAAAGAGCCGTTAAAGATGCTTTAGGAGATTTAGTTGCTGCTTTGAAAAATGGAAAAGTTGTTGGTGGTGCAGGGGCTGTTGAAGTTGAGTTAAGTAAAAGGCTTAGAGAGTTTGCAAATTCTTTAAGTGGTCGTGAGCAGTTAGCTGTTTTGACATTTGCCGATTCTATAGAAGTTATTCCAGTTACTTTAGCTGAAAATGCTGGTTTAGATCCAATTGATATTTTAACTGAGTTGAAAGCTCGTCATGATTCTGGAGATAAGTGGGCAGGAATAGATGTTTTCTCTGGGAAAGTTGTTGATTCTTGGACTACAGGAGTTATTGAACCTTTGAAAATTAAAACTCAAGCTGTTAAGAGTGCAAGTGAAGTAAGTGAGATGATTTTGAGAATTGATGATGTAATTGCCTCTGGAAAGCAACCACAAGGTGGCCAGATGGGTATGCAACCTCCAATGGGTTATGAGTAAGTTTTATAAAATTGCATTTTCATTTCTAGTATATGGTTTTTGGTAAAGTAGATGCATTTCTTAGAAAAGTTAATAGAATGAAGTCTTTAATCGAGAGAGGAAAATATGAAAAGGCTTTGGCGAGATATTATAGTTTTAATTCTTTGTACAAGAGTTTACATAAAGAAGAAAAGGAAAAATATAGAATTGAATATCAAAGTGTTGTTAATTGTTTGTTGTTATATAATAAGTTAGAAGATTTGAAGGTTTTTCTTAAGGAAGATAATTTAGATTTGGTTAGGGATGCTTTGTCTGTTATGAAGTATTTGCTTATTTCTACTCCCAAAAATACTTGTAGGAAATTTATGAGATTTGTTGATTTAGAATATGATAAACATTTTGAGGAGTTTTCTTATCGTTTGGCTATTTCTGAGTTGGATGAAAAATTGGATTTTATTAATAAATTAAAAGATGAAGAGAATTATGATATTGCTTTGAATAGTTTTCCTGAATTGATAAATAAGTATAGGGAGATTGAAAGTTATGGCAGAGATAGTTCTAGAATTCATGATAGTTTGATTAGTTTAAGAGAGGAATTAAAAACTAGTTTGTTGGAGTTTCGAGCTAAGAGTCCGGTTGCTAAAGTTAATGTTAAGACTTTAAGGAAGGCTTTGAAAAATAAAGAGATGAAGACTGCTAGGTTTGTTTATAAAGAGTTGTTTAGATAAATTTATATATTGGTTTTTTTATTTATAATTATGGCAAATTTAAAAAATAATTATTGGATTTTATTGATTGGACTTGTTTTATTTGGTCGAGGAATAGTTGAGATGATTAATGGAAGTGGATATCAGTATGCTGGACTAATTGGTTGGGTATCTTTATTATTGGGTTCTGCTTTGATTGCTCGTGAGCTCCATTCTAGGTCAGCTAAATAATTTTAACTTTTAGTTAATTTTATATAATTTAAAGTATTCCTTTAGTTATGGTTAAAGTTAAACGAGTTACAGCTCCCCCTTTGGAGTTGAGAGATTCTTCGTCAATTATAAGGGTTGGAGGTATTCGAAAAGTGCTTGAGATTGTGGTAGAAGAGGGAGATACCTGGGATTCTGTTGTAGAACAATGTAATGTTTCGCCGGGGTCTTTGTATAGATCTAATGAACGAATTTTGGGTGAAGAATACCCTCCCACGTTAACTCCGGGTGCAAAACTGTACCACTCTGAATCTGGTGGATCTGGTGGCGGAGTACGCCTTAGTTCTTAATTCTTTATTTTTAGTTAATTTTATAAGTTTTGGTTAATGATTATTTTTATGTATAACTTTTTGAAAGAGAATAATAAGATTAAAGTTATTATTCTTGCAGCAGGGTATGCAACAAGACTTTATCCTTTGACTAAAGATAAGCCGAAGCCTTTGTTAGAAGTAGATGGTAAGCCCATGGTGGACCACATAATCCGGAAGATAGAAGAGATTGGTGAGGTTGATGAAATATTTATTGTTACAAATGATAAGTTCTATGGCCATTTTGAAAAGTGGTTAAATGAATTTAAGTCAGAAAAGAATATTAAGATTATAAATGATGGTACTACCTCTAATGATAATAGGTTGGGTGCTATGGGTGATGTTAATTTTGTTATTGAAAAGGAAAATATTAAAGATGGCATAATGGTTGTTGCAGGAGATAATTTATTTGAATTTTCTTTGAAAGAGTTTGTTGATAGCCATAAAAAGCATAATCAAAGTGCGGTTGTTTTGTTTGATGTTCAAAGTAGGGAGCTTGCAAGACATTATGGCGTAGTTGGAGTGGGTGATGAGAATAGGATGATTGATTTTGAGGAAAAGCCGAATGAACCAAAATCAACTTTGGCTTCAACTTATGTTTATGTTTTTCCTTCTTTGGTTATACCCATGCTACAGAATTTTGTAAAGAAATATGGGAACAGTGAGAAAGATAGAAATTTTATTGAATTCCTGTATAAGGAAGAGCCCGTTTATTGCTATGTAACTGAAAAGAAATGGTTTGATATAGGGAATTTTGATCAGTTGGAAAAGGCAAGAGAAGAATTTAAGGGATAAGCATATAGTTAATTTTATAAGTTTTAGTTTAAGCTTATTTTTATGTTTGGATTTTTAAAAAAGAAATTAAAGGATGTTGCTAGTAAGTTTTCTAAAGAGGCAGAGGAAGTAGTTGAAGAAGTAAAAGAAGAAGTTACTGAAGAGAAGAAAAAAAAGCCTAAGAAAGAGAAGAAGAAAGAAGTTGAGGAGAAAGTAGAAGAAGAAGTTAAAGAGGAAATTGAAGAAGAGTTAGAGGAAACTTTAGAAGAAGAAACTGCTGAGAAAGTTGCTGAAGTAGTTGTAGAAGAATCTAAAGAAGAAATTGTTGAAGATATTCCTAAAGAAGAAGTAAAAGTTGAAGAACCCAAAAAGGAAAAATTAAGTTTTAAAGAAAAATTTAAGAAAGCTGTTTCTAAGAAAATTTCGGATAAAAAGTTTGAAGAGTTATTTTGGGAATTGGAGATGTCATTATTGGAAGCTAATGTTGCTGTTGAAGTTATTGAAAAATTAAAAGAAGGTTTGAAGATGGAAATTGTTGATGTTCCTATTAAGGGGAAGGTTGATGAATTTATTTTTGAGAAGTTAAAAGATAATATTAAAGAGTTGTTTAAGGAAGAGTTAGATTTAATTGAAGTTATTAAAAAAAGTGAGAAACCCTATGTTATTGTGTTTTTAGGTGTGAATGGTTCTGGGAAAACTACTTCTATAGCTAAATTTGCTAAATTGTTGCAGAATAATGGTTTATCTTGCGTAATGGCTGCTGCAGATACTTTTAGAGCTGCTGCTATTGATCAATTGGGGTTGCATGCGGATAAGTTGGGAGTTAAGATGATTAAGCATGATTATGGTTCGGATGCTGCTGCTGTGGGTTTTGATGCTATAAAACATGCTAAGACTAAAGAAGTTGATGTTGTTTTGATTGATACTGCGGGTAGGATGCATTCTAATGTGGATTTAATGGCTGAGTTAAAAAAAGTTATTAGAGTTGTTGAGCCAGATTTTAAGATATTTGTTGGGGAGTCAATAGTTGGTAATGATTGTACTGAGCAGGCTAGGAAGTTTAGTAGTTCTGTTGGTGTGGATGGTATTATATTAAGTAAGGCAGATATTGATGAGAAGGGTGGAACTGCCATTTCTATTTCTTATGTTACTGATAAACCTATTTTGTATTTGGGTACTGGTCAGGGTTATGGTGATATTGAGAAGTTTTCAGTTTCTAAGTTGATGGATTCGTTGGGGTTGTAGGATGGAGGGACGTGAAAATATTCCGGCGGAATTGAAAAGAAGTATTTTAGTTGAAGCAGGCCATAAGTGTGCGATTCCCACATGTAGACATATGGAGGTGGAAATTCACCATATTATTCCTTGGCAGAAATGCATTATTTAGATATTTTTAGTGTGGTTACAGGCACTTCTGGAAATCCATTCCCAGAATTTGCAGGTTTTATAAAATATGTTTTAAACCCAAGTTGTTAGTTAGGGAAACTAACGTCTCTTTTAATTACATTTATAAATCATAATTCTCTCTAAAATTCTATGGTTATGGACAAATTAAGTTCAACTTTGAAGAATACTCTAAGTAAAATTACTGGAGCTACTTTTGTAGATGAGAATTTAATTAATGAAATTGTTAAAGATATTCAAAGAGCTTTGTTACAAGCAGATGTTAATGTTAAATTAGTTTTTGACCTAAGTAAAAATATTAAAGAAAGAGCGTTGAAAGAAAAACCCCCAAAGTCAGTAGGACAAAAAGAATTCTTAGTTAAGATTGTTTATGATGAACTTGTAAAATTCCTAGGAAAAGAAAAAAAAGGAATTAAAATTACAAAGAAACAACCATTCAAAATTATGTTAGTTGGTTTGTTCGGAACTGGAAAAACTACGATAGCAGCAAAATTAGGAAATTATTATACTAAAAGGGGGCATAAAGTTGCTTTAGTGGGTTTAGATGTTTACAGGCCGGCTGCAATGGATCAACTAGAACAGTTAGCAAAATCAATTAATATTCCATACTATATAGAGAGAAAAGAAAAAAACCCAAAGAAAATTTGGAAAGCTTTGAAAGATGAAGTAAAGAAATATGATGTTGTTATTGTAGATACTGCGGGAAGAGATGCATTGTCAGAAGATTTAGTTAAGGAAATTGAGGAATTAAATAAGTTAATCAAACCAGAAGAAAAACTTTTAGTAATAAATGCAGATATAGGACAAACCGCAGAAAAACAGGCAAAACAATTTCATGAGTCTTGTGGCATTACTGGAGTTGCAATTACTAAGATGGATGGAACTGCTAAAGCTGGTGGAGCATTGTCAGCAGCAGCAATTACTGGGGCCCCTGTTAAGTTTTTAGGTATAGGTGAAAAAGTAGATGATATTGAAGAGTTTAATCCTGAAGGTTTTGTTTCTAGATTATTGGGGATGGGAGACTTAGAGGCTTTATTGGAAAAAGTTAAAGTTGAAATAGATGAAGAAACTGCTGAAGATTTGGGAAAAAAGTTTTTGAAAGGGGATTTTAATTTTTTAGATTTATACGAACAGATTCAAGGAATGAAAAAATTAGGTCCTATGAATAAGATTATGGAAATGATTCCTGGAATGAGCGGGATGAAGATTCCTAAAGATATGTTGGATGTTCAAGATTCCAAGTTGAAAAAATGGAAATATATAATGCAATCGATGACAAAGAAAGAGTTGGAAAATCCAGATTTAGTTTTTAATAGGAAAAGAATTGATAGGATTGCTAAAGGTTCTGGTTGTACTGCTACAGAAGTTAGAGAGTTATTAAAGCAGTATAGGCAGAGTAAGAAAATGATGAAGATGATGAAGGGCGATCCTAATAAGTTGATGAAGAAGTTTAAGGGTAAGATTCCTGGAATGTAGGAATAGAAAAGTTTATATAGGCAGTATATAACGGATATATAGGTGATTATACATGGGAGAAGTTTCAACAATACAATTAGACAAGGATGTTATAAAACAGCTTCAAGCGGCCAAA
>Ga0233431_1004480_pt1 | contig 14943 bp, 16 predicted proteins | sample SI_118_April2016_FD_179867 | JGI IMG/M metagenome (GOLD analysis project Ga0233431, IMG submission 179867) | Seawater microbial communities from Saanich Inlet, British Columbia, Canada - SI_118_April2016_200_MG | ecosystem: Environmental > Aquatic > Marine > Inlet | place: Canada: British...
CAGATCAACTGTTCGGCGGGATTACGGTCGGATACGGGTTTTAGGGGCAGCACCCTGGTCGCGGACGGCTCAAGGACAAGCTAACCCGATAGCAGGAAGGTCGGGACCGTTCGGCGTTACCCCAGTTTTTGGCAGGCACGGCATCGCGCGGGCGGTTCGGCGTCCCAAAAGGTGCGCCGGAAACGAAGATAGCCGTCGCTCCACCAGATATCGGCCAGGGATTGTTCGGCCAGTTTTCCGAAATGGAACGGGTTCGGATTGGGGCGCGGGTCGTCCTCGGCGCGAAAACGGTTCAGCATACAGGGCGTCACCTCGCCGTCGACGGTCACGACGATGGCTCTTGAGATATTTTCCGCACACAGGCCGGGGGGGCGACCTGGCCATGAATGACGATTGTGGGGGATATCATAGTGAAGCTCGATGCCGCGTTCTTTTGCATGCTCGGCCGCCCGTGCCAGACGGTGCTCAAGAATTTGAAATTCGGCAGGGGTTGCGGGTTCGATGACCTCATGGCGAACGGCCGGATCGGCAATCACGGTCAGGGTGCTGATGACGATTTGTTCGATCCCGCGCCCGGCGAAAAGGTCGGGTATTTGTTCGATGTCGTCGATCCCCGATTTCAGCAGCATATAGGCGATGTGAATGGCGGGCGTGGCCGAGGACCGGTCCGCCTTGATGCGCTGCAGCATGGCGATGGCGCCGAGCACCTGTTCCAGGCTGGTTCCGGGGCGGATAGGGTCATTGCGCTCATCAATTCCGGCGACTGAAAACGAGATGACGTCGATGCCGGTATCGACGATGCGCGCGGCGATCGCCTCATCCACCAGCGTGGCGTTGGTGGTTGTTCCCACGGCGCAACCGGCGCGTTTCGTCGCCTCGGCCATGGCGAAGAAATCGGGGTTGAGGAAGGGTTCGCCCCATCCCTGAAGATGTATGATCGGTTCGCGCCAATGAGAGGGGCTGGCCGACATGGCCAGCTTCGGCAATATCGTCTCAAATATCTCTAGCGGCATCTTTTTCGGCGGCCATTCACGGCCCGGCTTGGCGGCAGGGCAATAGATGCAGCGGGCGTTGCACTGCGTGTTGATCTCGACCTGTATCCAGTCGAGCCGCGGTCGGTAAAACCAGTCGTGAAACCGTGCGCGTAATTGCCCGAGCATGACCGTCCCCCCGGGCACGCAGCGTAGGCGGGGCGGGGCAAGGAGGTCAAGGGATGCGAAAAAGTTGATCAGACGGGTTTGCCCGCGAGTAAAATTCGAGGCATAGTGCCTTGCATGGCTGAACGCGAATCAGTGGATAAGCTGCTCAGCGAAAGCGGCGAAAATATTTCGGATCATCTTGAGCTGCTGGCCTTGATGGGGTCGGACTTTGCGTCCTCCCGCGATTTGGAAACGACGCTGGCGAAGGCGGTTGAGCGCATTACGCGTTATCTGGACGCGGCGGGCGGCGCTTTATTCCTGCTGGACGAAACTGGCAAAAAGCTGCGCTGTCACGCCTGTTCCGGAGCCACCGAAATCGCTGGAATGGTGCTCGATTCCGATCAGGGAATCGTTGGCCGCTGCGTGCAGGAGAACGTCGGCGAAATCGTCCGCGACGTATCCAAGGACGCCAGCTTCCACGGTGGTGTAGACGCCGAAACGGGTTTTACGACGCGATCCATTCTGTGTGCGCCCATGAGCGTCAAGGGCGAACGCATCGGCGCCATCGAACTGGTCAATAAACTGGGCGGCGACGGGTTGTTCGCGCCCAGCGACCTGAGCGTTCTGCAAGGGCTAAGTTCATCGGCCGCATTGGCCATCGTCAACGCCCGGCAGGCCGAAGCCCTGGTCGAGCAGGAACGGGTCAAGCGCGAACTTGAACTGGCCGCCGAAATTCAGCGTAGCCTGCTTCCCGAAGCCCGCCCCGAGCCATTTCCCATCCATGGCATTAACGTTCCGGCGCGAACCGTATCCGGCGATTTCTTCGACTTTTTTGAAATCGAGGACGGCACCATTTGCTTCAATCTGGGTGACGTGTCGGGCAAGGGGATGAACGCCGCGCTTCTGATGGCCAAGACGGCAAGCCTTTATCGGTGTCTGGGCAAAACGATCACGTCGCCCGGCAAGTTGTTGGCCATCCTCAACCGCGAGATTTGCGAGACCACGACACGGGGCATGTTCGTGACCATGGTCGGCGGCCATTTCGATCCGGTATCAGGTGTCGTGCGGCTGGCCAACGCCGGGCATGAACCGCCATTGTATCGGAGGCGCGATGGGACCTATACGGCGTTGGAAGCGGAACTGCCGCCGCTGGGCATCATGCCCATGGCCGGACCCGAAGAGGACTTCCCCGAAACCGAAATTTCCCTTGAGGGCGGAACGCTCTACGTCTTCACCGACGGCGTGACCGAAGGTTACATCGAGGGCGATGAGACGCTGGAAGTCGAGGGCCTGAAGGCAATGCTGGATGCCAATGCCGACATGCCCGCAGCAGATCGCCTGAATGCAGTGATCTCCCGCATTCGGCAAACCGAAGGTCCGTTGCGCGATGATTTGACGCTTCTGGCGGTCAACGATGCGGGGCCGGCGCGTCAAGCCGTCGGCGTTGGTTTGCTGCGCATCAACTTCCCATCTTTGCCGGGCAAATTGAAAGAAGTGCGTGAGGCGGTCACCGGCGTCTTGAAGGAAGAAGGATGTCCCGCTGCGTTGCAGGCGGACCTGGTGCTGGTGATCGACGAGGCTTGCCAGAACATCATCCGTCACGCGTATAAAGGTAGCACCGAGGGCGAGATTACACTGGAAATTCGCCGCGACGACGATGATCTGATAGTGTTGTTAAGGGATTTCGCCGATACCGTTGATGTAACAAAAATAAAACCGCGCGACCTGGAGGACATCCGGCCCGGTGGTTTGGGGACCCATCTTATCCGGGAAATCATGGACGAGGTGGAAATCACGCCACTACCGGGAAATAGTGGTAATCTAATGAGAATGAGCAAAAAGCTCGAATGAGGGAATTTAGATGAAGCATGAAATCCGAGAAACCGGCGGCGCGTCGGTGGTGGCTTTCGAGGGCGATGTTGACCTCGAAACCTCACCGACGGCGCGCAAGGTTTTGCTCGACTGCGTGGGCCTCAAGCGTCCGGTACTGGTCGACATGTCAGAGGTTACGTACATAGACAGTTCGGGGGTCGCCTCCCTGGTTGAATCCCTTCAGGCCGCGCGTAAGACGGGTCTCGATTTTGCGCTGGTTTCGGTTAGCGAGGCAGCACTTCGGGTGCTGCAACTGGCCCGCCTGGACAGGGTGTTCACCATCCACGCCACCATTGAGGAGGCCCTTGGAGGGTAACTGCCGAGAACATGCCGCCGACAAACAAACTAGGTTCGGTAATGGATTTCCTCGAGCGGGTGGGCCGCGCCACCGCCCATAGCTTCGGGGAATTTGGTTTCGCGGGCGTTCTTGTCGCGCAAAGTTTGTTCTGGCTGTTTTTTGGGCCGCGTTTAAGGCAACCCGTGCGCATGGGCGCGATCATCGCGCAGATGCGCGAGGTCGGCATCAACGCCATCCCCATCGTCGCCGTTCTTTCGGCCGCCATAGGCGCGGTGCTGGCCATGCAGGGCATCATTTCCCTGAAAAAGTTCGGCGCGGAATCTCAGGTGACTTTCGGCATCGCGATTTCAATGGTCCGCGAGTTTGCGCCGTTGATCACGGGCATTCTGGTGGCTGGGCGCTCGGGCTCGGCGCTGGCGGCGCGCATCGGCACCATGAAAATCAATCAGGAGATGGACGCGCTGGAGGTCATGGGCATCAATCCCGTGCGTTTCTTGGTCGCCCCCGCGCTGTTTGCCATGATTGTGATGGTTCCGGCGCTGACCATTTTCAGCGGGTTTATCGGATTATATGCAGGCGGGCTGTATGTCGGGGTCGACTTAAGCGTTTCCATGGACGCCTATATCACCCAGGTTGCCGATGCGCTCGACGCCGGTGACGTGCTGCACGGGTTTGCCAAAAGCATCGCCTTCGCCGTTCTGATCGCCATTATCGGCGTGATGAATGGGGCGGGGGTTCAGGGCGGAGCCGAAGGTGTGGGCAAGGCGACGACGCGCTCGGTGGTACAGGCCATTTCCGCGATCGTGATCACCGACATGATCTTTGTTCTCATGGCGACGCAGATGGGTTAGCAGGGGAATAGGCGTGGCAGAAGAAACCCAACGCCCCGGAGCGGGCGCAAAAAAGATGATCGAGGTTGAAGAACTGGTCACCCACTACGGGACGCGCTTGATCCTGCAGGGCGTCAGCATGGACGTCCGCGACGGCGAAATCATGGTCATCATGGGTGGTTCGGGGTCGGGCAAGAGCACCCTGTTGCGTTACCTGATGGCGCTGGAAACGCCGACATCGGGCGCCATGCGTATCCTGGATAAGGATATTGCCGACCTCAGTATGAAAGAGATGTTCGCGCTTCGTAAAAAACTGGGCGTGGCGTTTCAGGGTGGCGCGTTGTTCAGTTCGATGACCGTCGGCGAGAACATCATGCTGCCCTTGTTCGAGCATACCAACCTGGACCGGCAAACCATGGAAATCATGGTCCGGTTGAAACTGGAAGCGGTCGATCTTGCGGGGTTCGAGGACCTGATGCCGTCAGAGCTGTCGGGCGGCATGATCAAGCGCGCCGCCTTCGCCCGTGCCGTCATCATGGACCCGCGCATTCTGTTTTGCGACGAACCGTCGGCGGGCTTGGACCCGGTGGTGTCCTCGGCGCTGGACGATTTGATCCTGCGACTTCGTGACGCCATGGGCATGGCCATCGTCGTTGTTACCCACGAACTGGAAAGCGCGTTCAAGATCGCCGATCGCATTACCGTTCTGGACCGAGGCAAAATCCTGTTTATCGGAACCGTGGAAGAGTTGCGCAACCATCCGAGCGAGCGAATTCAAAACCTGTTAAACCGGCGCATGGAAGACGATCCTGTCGACCCCGACGAATACTTACGAAGGTTGATGGGTGAAAAAATGCAAGAGGGAGCGACGCCATGAGGAGCAACAAGATCAACTATGTCCTGGTCGGCCTTTTCGTTGCCGCCATGGCGTTTGTTCTGGTGGCGTCGGTCATAACCCTTTCGGGCGGCAGTGGATCAACCGACAGTTATCACGCCATTTACCGCAACGTCACCGGCGTGAAATTCGGCACCCAAATTCTTTACGAAGGATACCCCATCGGTCAGGTCGAGGAAGTGACGCCGGTGGCGCAGGGCGGGGGCATGCGTTTCAGGGTGGATTTGTCGGTCACCGAGGGCTGGCAAATTCCCACCGACAGCCTCGCCGCCATCGAGGCTCCGAGCCTGCTTTCGGCCATCGTTATTGCCGTTTCGGAAGGCCAGAGCAAAAGCGCGCTGAAGCCCGGCGACCGTATTGAAAGCCGCGAGGCCGAAAACCTGTTTAACGTGATGAGTTCTGTTGCCGAGCAAATCAAGGATATCGCCGTCAATGACTTGCGGCCGCTTTTGGCAACTGTAAATGGAGCCGCAGCGACCTTCGGCGATATTCTCGGCGACCAGGGCGATATGTTGATTACAGAGTTGAGTGAATTAGCCCAGGAAATGGCGGACCGTGTTCCCATCATCGTCGGCGATGTCGAGGATCTGACCGGCCAGCTTCAACTGACGGCGGGCGAGCTTGACAAATTGTTTAGTCCGAACAACCGCAAAATGGTCGAAGGCGTGTTGGGTAAGGCTGACAGGGCGGTCGGAAGTTTCACCGCATTCGCCGATGAATTGCGGGTCACCAGAGGCCGCCTGGATCAGCTTTTGGATTCCATCGACACCATGTTGGTCGATAATAAACTCGACGTGGAACGGGCCATCGTTGATCTTCGGCACGTGGTCGATTCGGTGGCCAGACATATCGACGCCCTGAACCAGAACATGGAGGGCGCGGCCCGCAATATAAACGAGTTCAGCCGCCAAATTCGCAAGAATCCGGGCGTACTTTTGGGCGGCACCGCGCCGGAAGATCAGGCGCGGGGAAATTAAATGGGGGGAACTGCGGTGAAAACGACCAGACTGTTTTTTGGCGCATTGTTCGTGATGTTGCTGGCTTCCTGCGCGCAGCCGCCGGTTCCGCAGGATCATTTCTATCGCCTGCACGTGCAAATGTCGGGGAAGGCGCTCGCAAATCCGCCTTTGGCCGGGACCCTCGAAGTGGCGCGCCTTTTGGCCGACGGATTGACCGCCGGCAGGCCAATCGTCTACAGCGAGGCGGCTCGACCGTTGGAAGCCAACGAATACCACTACCACTTCTGGACCGACTCCCCGACCGTGATGCTGCGCGACGAACTGGTTTCCTATCTGCGGCAGGCGGGCGTCGCGAAAACCGTGATCACGCCGGAAATGCGTCTCGAGCCCGACTTCATTCTGACCGGCAAAATCAAGCGGCTGGAACAAGTTCGCGGAACGCCGTCGAAGGTCGTGATTGCTCTGGAAATTGCATTACGTGACCGGCGTGAGGACCGGCTTCTGCTGGTCAAGACCTATCGTACGGAAGGCGAAACCGCAGGAGCGGACATTGCCGCGGCAGTTAGTGGAATAAACTTGGGACTGGGGAAAATATTTGCCGCCTTTGTTGCCGACATTTCACGAATTTAGAGACGACAGTCCAGGAGAGAAGAATTACGAATGAGCGTAAAGTCGTCCAACATCACCGCCGTCGCCCATCGCGTTCCACCCGAGGACCGGTGGAAGTCAAACAGACATAAGGGCGGAGTGTTGTGGTTCACCGGCCTGTCGGGGTCGGGCAAATCGACCCTTGCGTTCGAATTGGAGCAGCGCTTGTTTGCTCGCGGATGTCAGGTTTACGTGTTGGACGGTGACAACATTCGTTATGGGCTCAGTGCCGATCTCGGTTTTTCGCCGCAAGACCGCAACGAACATATTCGACGCGTCGGCGAGGTGGCGGCGTTGTTCAGCCGCGCCGGGATTTTGGCCATTTCGGCCTTTATTTCACCTTACCGGGCAGACCGTGATGGCGCACGGGCGGCTAGTGGAGAGGCCTTTCACGAGGTATTCATCAAGGCCGATCTGAATACCTGCGAGGCGCGCGATCCGAAGGGGCTTTATAAAAAGGCCCGCGCCGGTGAAATCCCTGATTTTACAGGGATATCGGCGCCCTATGAGGAACCCGGCAATGCTGAACTGGTTGTCGAGACCGGTAGCCAGTCGATCAACGAATGCCTGGCAGTTCTGGAAAGTTATGTCGAAAGTAATTTCGCGGTTACATCCGCGGTCTAAAGATCCAGGACCCGCTTATAGAGGTCGAGCAGTGCTTCTTGTTCGTCGCGGTCGGTCTGATCCATTTTGCGCAGGCGGACGATTTGGCGGATCGTTTTGACGTCAAATCCGCTGCCTTTTGCTTCGGCGTAGATGTCCTTAACGTCGGCGCTGAGTGCGGCTTTTTCTTCTTCCAGGCGTTCGACCCGCTCGACAAATGAACGAAGCCTGTCCGCCGCGATGCCGCCTACTTCCGCCATATCTAATTCCTTTCATTGTCGCGTGTGAGCGTATACTTGTCCGAGAAGATTCGCCGGAACGCCGGACCATAATCGGCCAACGCGGCATGGCGCAAGTGCGAAAAAAGGAGAAACGGTTGGATGCATAACCTGACGTTAACCATCAGGTTGCATTGTAGATTTGCCAGACCCGGAAAATCCTTATAGGGTCTGCCTGCGCGCGACATTGGTAGGAGTTTTGAGTGGCCGTTTACGATCTCAGCCGGATTCGCATTCTTCTCGTTGAAGACAACCGGTTCGTCCGAAATATGTTCCGTGACACCCTCACGCACTTCAGGGTGGGGCATGTGGAGGTTGCGAGCAACGGTACCGAGGCCGTTGAAATGCTTAAAGTTCCCGGCGGCCAGATGATACCCGGTCTGCCCACCGCCGACATCGTGATTTCCGATTTGGTGATGGCGCCCATCGACGGGCTTCTGCTTTTGCGGTGGCTTCGTTCGTCCAAGGATTCACCGAACCGCTTCATGCCGTTTATCATGTTGTCCGGGGCCGCCGACAGCAATTATGTTTCTCAGGCCCGCGATCTCGGAACGACAGAATTTCTGGCCAAGCCGTTCGCCATCGAGACTGTTTACAAGCACATCCTGGAAGTTATCGACTACCCGCGCCCCTTTATCACGTCGCGCGAGTATTTCGGCCCCGACCGCCGCCGCCGCGATGTCGGCTCCCCCGGAGAAGAACAGCGTGTCACGAGGGATAGCGATATTACATTGGTTTACTCGGCGGATCGGATCGTAAAACCCGAGGGACCGAGCGATGTTTGGAAATTCGTTCTGCCCAACGCCCTGAGGGACAAGGTTGGCGGCGTGGCCGGCGGAGGCTCAGGGGAAATACCGGCTGATCTCTTGGAAGAGGCCGAAGCCTCGCTGGAACGAGCGGCCCTCGATTTTACCGAGTGGGCGGGAAAATATCTGGCCAAGTTGTCCAAGCTGTGCGCTCAGGCTCTTGAGCAGGAAAGGGATCTGCGGCGCGGCTATTTTGGAGAGATCAATCTGTTGGCCCATGAACTTCGCGGCCAGGGCGGAACCTTCGGCTATCCGCTGATTTCGGTGTTCGGCAAAAGGCTCTATGAAGTGACCGGCAGCGAGTGCCGGATTGGCGACAATGCCGTCGAAATCGTTAAGGCGCACGTTGATGTCATGCGCGCCGTTTTGCGCGAGAAGATCGCGGGCGACGGCGGTCAGGTCGGCAGGGATTTGCGCAAATCCCTGGACGCCGCCATCGAAAAGCAATTGACCGTATCGTAATTCCCTAAAGACCGACGAGGGTATCCTCGATCAACCCGTCAACGACGGCCTTTAACGCGTCTTTGGGTTCGCCGCCCTCGTCGATAACCTTGTAGTAGGCGGCAAGCTGGCGGTGTGCGCTGGTTCCGCGCTTGGCAATGGTGCGGTTCAGGCGAAGTTCCTCAAGGCACCCCAATGCCTCGCCGTCCTCGCGCACCATATCGATCAATTCCTCGAACAAATCCTCGAACGGAACGATCTGTCCTTTCCCGAAGTCGACCAACCCCTCGTCCAGACCGTACCTTTGCGCCCGCCAGCGGTTTTCGTTGATCAGCATGGGTGCGTAGATGCGCCAGCGCCGATTGTCGCGGCGCAGCCGATACAGCATGCGGATGATGCAGGTGAACAATGCGGCGATGGCGATGGCGTCCTCAAGATAGGTGCAAACGTCGGTAATCCGCATCTCAATCGTCGGGAACTTGGTGCTGGCGCGGATATCCCACCACAGCATGGAGGCGTCCTTGATCAGGCCCGCTTTGGTTAAAATGTTTACGTGGCGCTGGTATTCGCCGAAGGAATCGAATTGTTCGGGAAGTCCGGTGCGCGGCAATTCGTTGAAGACGCTTAAACGGTAAGACTTAAGGCCCGTATCCACACCCCGCCAAAACGGCGACGACGTGCTGAGTGCCAGAAGGTGGGGCAGAAAATACCCGGCCTGATTTATCAAATCGATGCGCAGATCGTCGTCGTCTATACCGACATGCACATGCATGCCGCATATGAGCAGGCGGCGGGCCACGGCCTGAAGGTCGCGCGCCAGAACATGATAGCGCTCATGGTCGGAATGCTGTTGTTGCTGCCACTCCGAGAACGGGTGGGTCGAGGCGGCGATGGGCGCCAGCCCGTACTTGGCCGCTTCCTCGGCCACGGTTTTGCGTAGCCACGCCAGATCGTCGCGGGCTTGCCCTATGGTTCGGCAGACCCGCGTCCCGACCTCGATCTGCGATCTGAGAAACTCGGGGCGGACCAGATCCTTCAATTGCGACCGGCAGGCTTCGATCATGGCATCGGGGGGATCGTCCACAAGCTCGCGGGTTTCGCGATCAACCAGCAGGTATTCTTCCTCGATGCCGACAGTGAACCGGGGATCGGTGGACGGCATGGCCGCGCGCTCCTCATACTTAACCGTCGGCGCGAAGCACCTCTGAAAAAGCGTCGGCCAGAAGCTTTGACCAACGCGCGGCCCCCTCGGGCGTACTGATCAGGTCCTGCCGGACCTCTATCGCCAGATGGGGGCGTCCCGCGTCTCCGGCGTGATAATCAAGCGAGAATCCGTGTTTTTGTCCCGAGTACGGCTCGTTTTCGCCGACGCAGACCCCTGCCTTGTTGCGCAGGTAGTCGATCATGGGCCGCGCCAGCCGCGCATCACGGTTCCACAGGATACCCGCCTCCCAATGACGAAGGGTACCGCCGTTCAGGCGCGGAGTGAAGGAATGAATCGTCACCATGGCCGCGTCGGCGATGCGTTCACAATGTTCGGCGTAGGCATCGGCCGTCGCGCTGTGGTAGGGCCAGAATATTCCGTCCAGCCGCCGTGTGCGGTCGCTATCTTTCAGGCCCCCGTTTCCCGGAATTCTGGTTTTGTCGCTGACCCCCGGAATGGAATCGAAGGCGCCGGGAAGGCGGTTCAGGTCGATCACCAGCCGCGAATAATTGGCCAGCATCGCCGGAGCGTCCAAAAGTTTCGACAGGTTGCGGGTAACCTCGGCAGCGCCGATGTCCCACGATATATGACGGGTTTGATCGCGCGCGTTCAAACCAAGATCGCCCAGCTCGCGCGGGATGCCCCTGCCTGCATGACAGCACAGAAGAAAGACCGGCGCTTTTCCCCGGCGATTGAGCGCCTCGAAGACCGGCGGATCATTCGCTTCAAGAAGCGGGGGAAAATCGGTTAAGGCTGGGTTTGTAGCGTCCATTGCGGCGCACCTTTTGACGGGCTTGGCCCCCAATGTCAAATGCCAAAATCCTGATATAGGGCTTTCATGCGCCCGCACAATGCCCGATAAACGACGCGGCAGGGATGAAAACAGGCATGACAAAACAAGAAACGAAAGCGGGGTCGGTCGAGATAACCGCAACCCCCATGGCGTGGTTCGCCTGGTTCCTGGGCGCGCTTTTTTATTGTTACGGGTATTTCCAGCGGGTGGCGCCCAGCGTCATGGTCACCGACCTGATGTCCGATTTTCAGGTTTCGGGGGCCATCCTCGGCAATCTGACCGCTTTTTACTTTTACGCCTACGCCAGTTTGCAAATCCCCTTTGGGGTTTTGATTGACCGCTACGGGCCACGAAGGATGCTGGCGGCGGCTGCCCTGCTGTGCGGGGCGGGCAGTCTTTTGTTCGCCGTTGCGCCGAACGTCCAGCTGGCTTACGCGGGACGGTTTCTGGTGGGCGCGGGGGCGGGTGTTGCCTGGCTCGGAACGCTGCAAATTTGCGGCCAGATGCTTCCGGCCAGCCGGTTCGCCCAGATTACCGGTTTCACACTGTTGATCGGCATGGCCGGCGGGATCGGGGGACAAGCGCCGCTGGCCCAAATGATCGACGTGGCCGGATGGCGGACCACCATGGGCTCGGCGGCCATCGGCGCTGTCATTCTGGCCGTTCTGATCTGGTTTTTTGTGCCGCGCACCACGCGTTCTTACGGGGGCGACGCGCCCGCGGGTAAAACCGGGATCGTTCGCGGGTTGAAGGAAGTGTTGGCCAACAGCCAAAGCTGGACCTGCGGCCTTTTCGGCGGAATGCTGGGGGTGTCGGTGCTGGCATTTGGCGGATTGTGGTGCGTGCCTTATATGATGGCAACCTACGGACTTAGCCGCCCGGCAGCGGCGCTGACGGCCACGTTGATGCTGGTTGGCTGGGCCATCGGCGCGCCGTTGGCAGGGTGGGTTTCCGATCGGATGGGGCGACGGAAAGCGCCCATGCTTGTGGGCGGCATTGGCGGTCTGGCAACGCTTTCGTGCGCCCTTTATCTGCCGGGTCTGCCGCTGATCGCGGTTCAGGGATTGCTGTTGATTCACGGCATTTTTTCAGGCGCCATGGTCCTTTGTTTCGCCACGGGGCGAGAGAACAACGGCAAGCATGTTGCGGCGACATCCGTTAGTTTCGTTAACATGGCCGTCATGGGAACCAGTGCGTGCTTCCAGCCCCTGATCGGGGCCTTGCTGGATTTGGGCTGGGATGGCCGCATGGTGGAGGGCGCGCGAATCTACTCGGTGGAAAATTTCAAAACTGCGCTTCTCGTCTTGATCGCGGCGGGCGTGGTTGCCTGCCTCGCAGCGGTTTTGACCCGCGAGACCAACTGCAAACAGGTCGAAAGGAGTTAACCATGACCATTCAGGCTGAAGGATTTGGGGGATTGGGCCGGCGGTTGCGTCTGGGCATGGTTGGCGGCGGCGCGGGATCGTTTATCGGATCGTCCCATCGCATGGCTGCGCGGCTGGATGACCGCTACGAGCTGGTGGCAGGCGCTTTGTCGTCGGACCCGGAACGTGGTGCGGCGTCGGCCGCCGACGTCGGGATCGCGCCCGAACGGGCCTACAAGGACTTTGCCGAAATGGCGCGCGCGGAAGCCGCCCGCGAGGACGGCATCGAGGTCGTCGCCATCGTCACCCCCAACGATCTGCACCACGGCCCGACGCTGGCGTTTCTGGATACGGGCGTACACGTGATTTGCGACAAGCCGCTGACCCACACCATGGAAGACGCCCTTGATCTGGTGGCGCGCGTGCGGCGCTCGGGTCTGGTGTTTGCGTTGACTCATGCCTATGCGGGCTATGCGCTGGTGCGCCACGCGCGCGAACTGGCGACAAGCGGCGCGTTGGGCGATATCCGTCTGGTTCAGGTCGAGTATCCGCAGCAAAGCTGGGTTGATCTGACCGAAGACGCGGCTTCACCGCGCGATGCGTGGCGGCGCGATCCGGCCCGCTCCGGAGCGGGTGGCTGCATCGCCGATATCGGCACCCACGCCCAGCATCTGGCCTCTTTCGTGACGGGGCTTCGCCTGACCGAAGTGTGCGCCGATATCTCGACCTTCGTTCCCGGCGGACAACTGGATGACAACAACAACATCCTGTTGCGCTTCGAGAACGGCGCGCGCGGGATGCTGTGGGCCAGCAAGCTCGCTACCGGCTACGCCAACCCGTTGCGTCTGCGGGTGTTCGGAACCAAGGCCGGGATGGAGTGGAACCAAGAACGCCCGGGCGAGCTGGATTTCATGCCCCATCGCGAGCCGCCGCGCAAAATCCTCGCCGGAAATGCCGATTTGAGCATGGCGGCCGATCGCGTGACCCGCCTGAAACCGGGCCACCCCGAAGGCGTCATCGAAGCCTTCGCCAACATCTACACCGAAGTGGCGGATGTCATCTCGGCGCGCATTCTGGGCCGTGAACCCGACCCGCTGGCCTTCTCGTTTGCCACGGTGGAGGACGGCGCACTCGGCATGAAATTCGTCGAGGCCGCACTAAAATCAAGCGCCGAGGGCAGCGTCTGGGTGGATGCGACCCTCGACATTTAAGCGCGAAGCTGCAAATATCCGCGCCTTCAAAAATAAATGGGGGAACGCCATGTACGTCACGCTTGTGCATGTCAAAGTCAAACCCGAGTGCGTCGACGATTTTATCGAGGCCAGCCGGGCAAATCATGTGGGGTCCATCGAGGAAGCCGGGAACCGGCGCTTCGATGTTTTGCAAGATTCGGAAGACCCGACCAAATTCGTTCTTTACGAAGCCTATGTCAGCGGCGAGGCCGCCGCCGGTCACAAGGAAACGGCCCATTACCTCGCATGGCGAGACGCGGTGGCCGATATGATGGCCGAACCGCGCGAAGCCGTTTTCTACGACGGTCTGTTCCCGGCGGACTGATCACAGGCGACTGAATCAATGACTGCAATCGCTCCGTTTTCCACCACGCGGCTTCCCCGGATTGTCTTCGGTGAAGGTGCGATCGACGCGTTGTCCACCGAGGCGCGCGCCTTCGGAACCCGCGCGCTGGTGGTGACGGGGCGGCGGTCCCTGCGCGATTTGCCGGTCTGGCGAAGCCTCAATGAGGCGTTGGAAATCGAAACGGTTGTCGTCGCCGACGAACCGTCCCCCGATCTGGTGGACGCGGCGGTGGCAAAGTTCCACGGGTCCGGTATCGATGTGGTGATCGGGCTGGGCGGCGGCAGCGCGCTGGATGCGGCCAAGGCCATCGCCGGGCTGATGGTTACGGGCAATTCGGTGATGGATCATATCGAGGGCGTCGGGCGTGGCATTGCCTACGACGGGCCGTCGCTACCCTTCATCGCCGCGCCCAGCACCGCCGGAACCGGCACCGAAGCGACCAAGAACGCGGTTCTCAGTTCCCGCGGACCCGCCGGTTTCAAGAAGTCGTTTCGCGACGATCAATTGGTCGCGCAAGTCGCCATTGTCGACCCCGAACTATTGCAAACCTGCCCGCAGGCGTTGATCTCCGCCAATGGCATGGACGCATTCACCCAGCTTCTGGAAGGTTACGTTTCGCCCAAAGCCAGCGCCATGACGGACGCGCTTGCGTGGTCGGGTCTGGAAGCCTTCGCGCGCGGTTTCTTCGCGGCGTGGGAGGAAGCAGGGCGACAAAGCGCCCGCGCGTCCGCCGGGCGGGCCGATATCGCGTATGCATCCTTGATGTCTGGGATTACGCTGGCGCAAACCGGGCTGGGCTCTGTTCATGCGCTGGCCTCGCCTCTGGGCGCTTTCTTTCCTGCGCCTCACGGCGTGGTCTGCGGAACCCTTTTGGCCGTGGCCACCGAAATTAATATCCGCGCCCTGAAAGAACGCGATCCCGAAAACATTGCGCTTGCGAAATACGCCCGCGTTGGCCGGTTGCTTTCGGGCACGGACGATGGTCTGGTGGCGACGTTGGCCGATTGGACCGAGCGCACCGGCATTGCCAAACTGGGCGAATTCGGCATGACGGCGGAAGAGGTCGGCAAGGTCGTGGCGGCCAGCAATCCGGGCGGCATGAAAAGCAATCCCTTGATTCTCTCAAGCGAAGAGGTTACCGAACTCGTCGAACGGCGACTTTGACGCGGATAGAGGCCCGATACTTAAATGCACATTCATCTCGACGCTGTTGGCGGCGTTGCCGGAGACATGTT
>Ga0233431_1004483_pt1 | contig 14932 bp, 9 predicted proteins | sample SI_118_April2016_FD_179867 | JGI IMG/M metagenome (GOLD analysis project Ga0233431, IMG submission 179867) | Seawater microbial communities from Saanich Inlet, British Columbia, Canada - SI_118_April2016_200_MG | ecosystem: Environmental > Aquatic > Marine > Inlet | place: Canada: British...
GTGCAATGATTTCAACATGTTATAGCCAGCAAATTTTCCCATAACTGGCTGTATTTACAACATATTTTATTTTGAGCCAGATCTCGGCTCGGCAACCAACGCTATTCAAAAATGGGAAACTTCAATTAACTTTAAACAAATAGATGTTTTCATCCGTAATATCGTCATTTTTGGTGTTCATATCGGGCATAAAGGACGCGGGTAATCGCTACGCAGCTTTGCCGGGCTCCAGTCCCGGCTCTGTTTCTTCTTTGAGCCATATTAAAAAGAGCTTGTAACCGGCCGAGAAAACGATCGCGCCAACGAAGAGACCGATCACGCCCGATGCGATAAAGCCGCCTATTCGCCTATTGCTCCTATGAAGACAACAAGCATGGGAATATCGACGCCACGACCTATCAAGAGCGGTTTAAGAAAGGCGTCACTGATGCCCACGAGGATGCTCCAGATGGCGAACAAGATAGCGGTAATCGTACTGCTGGTGGAGAACACGTAGACAATAATCGGTCCCAAGACAAAGAGAGGGGGAAGCTGAACGATGGCAAGAATCAGGATCATCAGGGCCCAAAACCCCGCCGCAGGTACGCCGACCACGAGACAACCCAGCCCTCCCAGAAATGCCTGGATTACTGCAACACCCAGAATTCCCTGGGCAACACTTCGAACCGTTGCCCCCGCGAGTTCGACGAACTTATCCCCCCTTTCACCTGCAAGCCGCCTAAAAAATGTCAGCAAAGCCCGCTGAGCACCGTCGTCATGTGCAAGTAGTACACCGGCGATAATGATCGAAACCACGAAAACCAGAATCCCGACACCGGCATGAGCAGCGGTGGACGGTAGCACCATAACATACTTCTTGAGCATGGGCACCATTTTGTTCAGCGCAGCACCGAGATCTTGCGAGCCAAGGCTCCACAACTTGTATACCGGTTCACCGATGAACGGCCATGCTCTGACGCTGTCCGATGGTGGAGGTACTTTCAGGGTCCCGTCTTCGAGCTGTACTGAAAAATCCTGTACGGAGTCGATGAGAGAATAGGAAAGCATAATGGTCGGAACGAGCAGGAGGATCAGTGCGAAGATTGTTATCAGGGTTGCCGCTAACCGATCACGTCCACCCAGGGCGGACTTCAGCCGGTTGTAAATGGGATGGATTACAACTGCAATGATGACGCCCCAAACGATCGTCTCAATAAACGGTCGACCGATCTTGAAACACCAAAATACGACGAGACCCACCAGGCCTATCTGGATGCTTGCCTCGAGCGCTCTCGCCACGTGCGACTTGTCATTGGAATGCTGATTCAATGTGTTCATGCTCCGACCCTCCGGACAAAAGTGGGTTTGAATTGGCAATATTCCCGGTATTATAGGTTTTCCAGGCTTCCCCGCTTCCGCCCCCCTTCAGACAAAATCTTCGACGGGGTTCCGGGTTCAAAGGTTCACGGTGTTTCCACTGAAATCGCGATGGCTTTTGTCAGCCGGGCATGAATCGAATCGCCCACTTTCAACGTGTCAAAGGCCTTAACCGATTTATCGACCTCGGTGGTAACCACATGACCTTCAGGGAGCTCAAGGGTCACGGTGCGATGCTTCTTGTCAATACCAACAACCGATGCGCTCACATCGATAGCACCGACGGCGTACCCGCCCGGTTTCTCACCCTTGGCTGACCTTGCCATGACCAACCCCGCATCCTCTTCCGGCTGAGAACCGGGTTTCCCGAGATACATGGCCACGGATTCGTAATATTCGATCTTCAGTTGATCTCCGACCTTGACTTGGTCCAAATTCCTGGCCTTTTCACTCACGTGAACCTCCACGACATTCTTCTTGGGCCCCAGAAGCGTCAAAATACGGTCCACCTTGTCAACGGCCAGAACCTCTGCCTTGATAACGATGGCCTCACTCAACTCAACCCCTTTTCCCTCTTGGGCGTTAACCGTGGCTGCAATTCCGAGTGATAATCCAGCGAAAATAACAAGTGACAACAAAAAATGAGTCCGTTCTGTTTTCATGGTTCTTCTCCTTATCTATTCATGGTACGATTAATTTCCTTAACTTCATTGTTTCACCTCTTGCCTTGGATACTCGCCTCCTTTATTTGGATGCAGTGTGATCTTCTCTCTCGCCAACTGATAGCTTCCTTTTTCCAGAGTTTCGTCAATGCTCATTTCGAAATCCTTACAAAGGACCCTGGCCGCACCAACCAGCACTGAGAATGATTTGTCCTTAAAATGCTCTTCCATGGCCCGGCGCGTCTTCCATTCTCCAAGCACACTATAAACGTCCTTCTTTTCAAGATCCCTGTACAAACTGAAATCAAGGCACCCTTCCTCTTTTCGAATTGCGCTCGATAGAGAAAGCAGACTCTGGATAAACTCATCGAGCTTTTTTTCTGCCACAACAATCCTTAACTGGTATAAAACCATTTCAAACTCCTTAGTTCAGAGATCAATGACATCCAAACTGTGGTTTCAATAGTTCAATAAGCGTGCCATCCTGAAAAAGCCAATCATTGATCTATGTAACTAATAGGAAATATAGCAAGTTTTATAATGAAGCTGGCAGTCCCTTTCGGAGATATGAATGACTGGAGCGGCGAATAATCGTGGCCGACGCGAAATATCGCGGCCAGATGAAGGCATGGATCAGGTCTGAATCACGGCTGTGATCCAGCCAAAATTTTTACAATGGGAGGTTGAAAACCGTGAGGCACCAAATTAACCTTGTCGAGAAAATCTAAGGTGGTTTCTATTGGACCTATTCGCTTTCCGCTGATGATAAATCCCGCATTCATTGCCAGAGGAATCCGGCATGCCAGGCTCATTGGTCTGACGAAATATGACAACTCCATGGTTGCGAATATTCTACTAATAATGTTAATAACCATCCCAATGGGGACCGCCATTCTGGATCGCTCCTGCCGTCCCATTGTACGAGTCGGCGTGCATGCCAGGGACTAATCCGTATCTCCGGGAGGATAATAGTGACCTTGGAATCTAGAAATAACTGCATTTTAAGCGCACCAATGCCTTTACAGCAATTCTTTGATTTTGGCATTTCAATTTCCGGAAGGCTGTATGATATACACCAAAAAAACCTCATCCATACGGATATCCGCCCGGACAACCTCCGTTGGGATTCCAACGCCGAGGTCTGGAAACTCGCTGAACCCACTGATATTGGAACACAATTATCCTTACTCGACAGGGCTCGCCTTCCCTATATATCCCCTGAACAGACCGGGCGCATGAACCGCCGGGTTGATTACCGAACTGATCTATATTCCCTGGGTGTGGCCTTGTATGAGATGCTGGTCGGGGAGCCACCCTTTGTTGCAGACGATCCCCTGGAAATGGTTCACATGCAAATCGCCCGCACACCGCTCGTGCCGCATACACAACGGGTTGAAGTTCCTGAACAGATTTCAGCCATCATCATGCGGTTACTGGAGAAAAATACCGATGAACGTTACCAATCTGCCTACGGATTACATCATGATTTGGAACAATGCGCCCGGCAGTGGAAGAAAAACGGATCGATCAAGCGATTTGAATTGGGGAAATTTGATCTTACAGGTATATTTAAGATTCCACAAAAACTGTACGGCAGAGAGAACGAGTTAAAAACCCTGCTGGATTCATTCGAGCACATATCCACCGGCGGCACAGAGCTTTGCATGGTGGCCGGTTACTCCGGTGTCGGAAAAAGCGCACTGGTTCGCGAAGTTCAAAAACCGATCACTAAAAAGCGAGGTTTTTTCATTGAAGGCAAGTTCGACCAGTATAAGCGCAACATTCCTTATTTTGCCTGGCAACAGGCGTTCGACGTTTTGGTGAGCCAGCTGTTAATGGAACGCAATGACAGACTTGCGGATTGGAAAACCCGGATAGAGGCGGCAGTCGGCTCGAATGGAAAGGTGTTAACCAATATTATCCGGAATTTGGAACTGGTCATCGGCCCCCAACCCGAGGTTCCTTTTCTGGGCGGTGCGGAAGCGCAGAATCGTTTCAATTCTGTGTTTCAGGATTTCGTCAAAACTGTTGCAGACAAAGAGCATCCGCTGGTAGTCTTCCTGGATGATTTACAATGGATCGATTCTGCCTCGCTTAAACTCCTCCAGGTGCTGGTCACTAATCCCGATCTGAACCATATCCAGTATATCGGCGCATATCGGGATAATGAGGTGGATACAGCACACCCGTTAATCGCTTTCCTGGAAAGCTTGAAAGAAGAACAGACCGTCCTGAAACAGATTACACTGCAAAACATTTTAATAGAGGATGTCAACGTTTTGATTGCTGAAACGCTCCAGTCATCTGGTGAAGATACTTATCCAGTTGCTGAACTCATCTATTCAAAAACAGGCGGAAACGCCTTTTTTACGCATCAAATCCTGAATACCCTTAATGATGAAAATCTACTTACCTTCGATGGTACTACCGAGCGCTGGCACTGGGACATGGACGCCCTGAGGGCATTAGATATCGCTGATAACATTGTCGAATTGCTTTCTAAAAGTATGGGGGAACTGCCGGCCGAAACCCAGGAGGTTTTAAAATTGGCCGCCTGCCTCGGAAACCTGTTCGACCCGGACATCCTGTCTTTCATCGCCCGAAAGAAGCGTAAATACGTAGAGGTCGATCTTAAAGTGGCCGTGCAAGAAGGCGTTATATTTCTCCAGAATGGTCAATACAAATTCATTCACGACAGCCTCCAGCAGGCAGCCTATTCCTTGATTGCAGAGGAAGTCAAAAAAGAGACCCATCTGGAGATCGGACGCATATTGCTGGAGATAATTCCGGAAGAAGAAAGAGAAGAAAGGATATTCGATATCATCAACCAGTTAAACGTCGGGGCCGACTTGTTATCGACGACCGCAGAACAAATTCAACTGGCCGAGCTAAACCTGGTAGCCGGGCAAAAAGCTAAAGCAGGGGCAGCTTTTGCTGATGCCAAGAAATACACTGAGATGGGGCTCGACCTCCTCGGCACGGACCCCTGGCAAGATCATTACGATTTGACCCTGTCGTTGCAGAACGAAAACGGAGAACTGGCTTCTTTTATTGGGCAGTTCGATCAGGTTTCAACGACCGCGAACCTCATCCACGCCAATGCCAAAAACGTCCTGGATCAGGTGCCCATCTATATGGTCGAGATCGAGACGGCCATGATGGCGTATGACTTCAATAAAGCAGTAGAAAATGGGTTAAACCTCCTAAAACAACTTGAGGTGGACATTCCTTGGCAACCCAGTCAAGAGGATTATCAGCGCCTCGTTGACAAATGTTTAGATTTACTGACTGACAAACCAAAGGATGTCATAGATGGATTGTCCGAGATGACCGATGAGAGAGCTTTGGCAGCTTCCTCAGCTATAGCCTCAATGGTATCGCCATCATATATTACCCGGCCACAACTCTACCCCGTGATCTTGCTTACAGGTGTAAATCTAACCGTGGAATATGGATATTTCCCATGGTCAGCATTTTTTATCTCTCATATAGGGTCTACTTTGTGGATGATTAAAAAGCTAGACACACCTGCAGATCACGTGCTGGAGGCACTCTCATTCAGCGGGCAAATGCATCAAGCGGCTTTGAAGATGATACAAAAACCAATCTTCACTCCCAGCCGGGCCAAAGTGTATGAAGCAGTAACGCTTACCGGAGCTTTTTGTCAGCCACTAAAAAATCTTATTGAATTGGCCCAGACAGGTTACCGTAGTGGCTTTGAAACTGGTGATATCTTATTTGGCGGTTTCAATGCCTTGCATTGCAGCATATTGGACTTGTACGACGGAATGAACCTTGAAGAATATCGAAGTCTGCAGATTGAGTACACTCAGGCATTGGACAGATTTGATCAGTCTACTAACATTACCTATATTTCGCTTTATATTCAAATAGCCACAAATTTTATAGAGCCATTTGGGGAGCCCCACAGATTGATCGGCAGCTTTTTTGATGAAGATGTTTTTTTGACTGCTGCCGAAGCTGCCAACGATGCTACCGGCAGGCATATTCTTTATACCTACAAGCTCATGTTAGGTTACCACTTTGATCAGGATAACAAGCTTCTTGAATTAATTGATGAGTGCGAGAGATTTGTTATGGGTGCTCCTGGTCTAATTACTATAGCTATCACTCAGTTTTACTCTGTTCTATCCAAGCTCAGACTATACCCTTCCTTCGCGCCAGAGAATCAGAAAGAAGCCTTGAGTCAAGTTGATCAAAGTCTAAGGATGATGGAAATCTGGTCTCGATCCGTGCCATCGACCTTTCAGCCTAACTACGACCTGATGGCGGCTGAAAAGGCCAGGGTTACGGGTGACCTCGAGGGTGCCCTGACCCACTATGAGCAGGCCATTACCGGCGCCCGGGAAAACGGTTCTACTCATGATGAAGCCCTGGCCAATGAACTCTATGCTCGTTTCTGGGCGGAGCGTGACAATGACCGGTTTGCCGGACCGTTGATGCGGGAAGCTTACAGTCTCTACCGGAAGTGGGGGGCACTGGCGAAGGCCGACCATCTCGCCAAACGCTACCCGAAATGGGTAACTACCCAGAACATCGTTGCAGATAAACCGGGTACCAAAACAACCTCGGAACAGAGAGTGAGGGATCTGGATCTGCACACGGTTCTGAAGACCTCACAGGCTATTGCCGGAGAAATTTCACTGGATAAGCTGCTGGCAAAGATGATGCATATTGTCATTGAAAATGCCGAGGCACAAAATGGTTTTCTGATTTTGGCACGAGGGAACGAATGGATCATTGAGGCCATCGCGGATGTGGATAAAAGCAAAGTACAGGTCATGCAGTCAATCCGTATTGAAGACAATGACGCAGTTTCTAACGGCATCATCCGTTACGTTGCTCGCACCCAGGAAACTATCGTTCTGGCGGACGCAGCCGACGAAGGTGGATTCATGGACGATCCTAAGATCCAGCAACGCCGAACAAGATCCATTTTATGTGCGCCCCTCATCAACCAGGGAAAAGTTAGTGGAATTGTGTATCTCGAGAACAATCTGGCGGCCGACGCTTTCACCTCCAAACGGGTGGCGTTGTTTAATCTGCTCTCATCGCAAATGGCTCTGGCGCTGGACAATGCCCAACTTTATGCGGATATGGAAGGGCGCGTTTTGAAGCGTACCGCCGAACTGGAGCAGGAAGTCAAGATAAGAAAGGAGGCCGAGGAAGCTGCCGAATCCGCCAATCAGGCCAAAAGTACTTTTTTGGCCAATATATCCCACGAGCTACGGACTCCGCTCAATGCTATCCTTGGTTTCTCCAGGATGCTGGTTCGGGATCGCGATGTCTCTGACGATCAACAGGAGAAGCTTGGCATCATCAACCGCAGTGGCAAGCATTTGTTGGATATGATCGAAGATATTTTGAGCCTGTCTAAGATTGAGGCGGGACACGCTGAATTAAGGCCGGAAACGTTTGAGGTTGCGAAAATGCTTCAGGAATTGGGGCAGATGATGAAATCACGGGCTGAGGGCAAAGGTTTGCGTTTTTCCCTTGAGCTGGACCCGACGCTTCCCCCGTATGCCAAGGCCGACATGGGCAAGCTACGTCAGATTCTCATCAACCTGCTGGGTAACGCAGTGAAGTTTACCAGCGAGGGCGGTGTATCGCTGCGCGCCCGTGCACTGCCCATTGCGGACGACCCCTCAACAGTCACGCTGCAACTGGAAATAGAGGACAGCGGACCGGGCATCGCTCCGAAGCAGGTAAAAGAAATCTTCGAGCCCTTCATCCAGGCGCAACAGATCCGAAGCAGTCTCAAGGGTACCGGCCTTGGGTTGGCCATCAGCAAATCGTTTGTGGAGATGATGGACGGCGAGATCAGCGTTGACAGCACGCCCGGCAAGGGCTCGCTGTTCCGAGTCGAATTGCCGATGGTACTGGTCGAGGCTGCCGAGGTGGTTGACACCGGGTCAGCTGGGCCGGCGGTGCTGGGACTGGAATCCGGACAGGCTGTATGGCGAATTCTGGTGGTGGAGGACGACCCCGACAACCGTCTGCTGTTGAGCAGCTTTCTGGGCAAGGTGGGCTTCGAGATACGGGAGGCGGAAAACGGCGAGCAGGCGGTCGCCCTCTTCGAGCAGTGGCAACCCCACTTTATCTGGATGGACATGCGTATGCCGGTGATGGATGGCTACGAAGCCACGACGAAGATCCGTTCCTTACCCGGCGGCGATACGGTAAAGATCGTCGCCATCACTGCCAGCGCCTTCAAGGAGCAGGTTAAAAACATTCTGCAAGCGGGTTGTGACGAGGTGGTCCATAAACCCTTTAAGGAGCATGAGATTTTTGAGTGCATGGCCCGACAATTGGGTGTAAAATATATTTACGAAGAAAAGGAGGCCCATGGGGCCCATAAGCCCGGGACAAATCTTACCGCCGAGATGCTGGCCGACCTACCCCCGGATTTGCTCCGGGAACTGCATAAGGCGACACTGGTTCTGAACAGGGAGACAATTCTTGCCGTCATTGAACGCATCGAACCACTGGCCCCGGATACGGCGAAAGGCTTGGAAACACTTATGGATAATTTTCAAGTGGGCCTGATCCGCAATCTTCTTGGAGAGAACGATGAAAAGTGAGCCCGACAGCAAAATAACCTCTATAAATGATAAGACCTTTCTATCTCGCGATATTCTCCTTGTTGATGATGAAATACCCAACCTGAAACTGATGACCGCATTTCTTACCCAACACGGTTACCAGGTCCGTCCGGCGGAAACGCCGCAACTGGCCATTGACTCGGCCCTGGCTCAGCCACCGGCCTTGATCCTGCTGGATGTGAGGATGCCGGAGATGGATGGCTTCGAGGTCTGCAAGCACCTCAAGCAGGATGAGCGCACACGTGGCATCCCGATCATCTTCATCAGCGCTCTGCAGGATGTTAAGGATAGAGTTCTGGGTTTCGAAGTCGGGGGAGTGGATTTTATCACCAAGCCATTTCAGGAAGAGGAAGTCCTGGCCCGGGTGCGAACGCACATGGATCTGCGTAACATGCAGCTGAACCTGGAGAGTATGGTCGCCAAACGCACCGAACAGTTTATTGAAAGCGAGCAACGTTTCCGCGCCACATTTGAACAGGCCGCGGTCGGAATTGCTCACGTATCAACGGAGGGTAGATTTCTACGAATCAATGATAAATTTTGCGAAATCGTCGGATACAAAGAAGACGAGATGCTTTCGATGAACTTTCAGGATATTACCCATCCAGATGATCTGGATGCAGATCTCGATTATGTCCAGCAAGTGCTGAACGGGGAAATAGAAACCTACTCCTTGGAGAAAAGATATTATCGCAAGAACGGTTCCATTGTCTGGGTCCACCTGACCGTTTCCTTGCTGTTTATGAGGACGGGCATTCCGAAATATTTCATATCGGTTATCAAGGATATATCCTCTCGAAAACAGACGGAAGAGGCCTTGCGCCGCAACCGAGACTTTCTGAAACACTTAGTCTCTGCGGTGCCTGATGCTATCTTCTCCATTAAGATGCCGGAGAGAACCATCAAATGGGCCAATGATTCCTTTGACGTCATGGGCTATGAACCTGAAGAGTATATTGGGGAAACGACCAAAAAGTTTTATGAAAATCCTGAGGTTTACAGTGCGGTTGGCGATTTACAGCGGGAGGCGATCCGTAAGGGTGATAATATAATAAGAACCGAGGTCACGGTGTTCCGCAAGGATGGGAGGGTTATTCCAGCAGAACTCACGGCCACCTTTTATAAGGAAGAAGGAAAGCTGTCCCAGATCACTGCGCTTGTAAGAGATATTTCCGATCGCAAGCAGGCTGAAATCGAATTAAAGGAGGCCTATACCGAAATCGAGCAGCTGCAAATACTGTTGCAAGCTGAAAGCACCTACCTGCAGGAAGAGATCAAACTGGAACACAACTTTGAAAATATCATCGGCCAGAGCGAATCGCTGAAATATGTGCTGCACCGGGTCGAAATGGTTGCCCTCCAGGATTCCACCGTGATTCTTCTGGGGGAAACCGGCACGGGCAAAGAACTCATTGCACGGGCTCTTCATCAACTGAGTTCCCGCAACAAACGGCCTCTGGTGAAGGTGAACTGCGCGGCCCTGCCCGGTGAATTGATTGAAAGCGAACTGTTCGGCTGTGAAAAAGGGGCTTTCACAGGCGCAACGACGGCCCGGGTCGGACGCTTCGAACTGGCCAGTAAATCAACGCTTTTTCTGGACGAGATCGGCGAATTACCGCTTGAGCTCCAGGCTAAACTACTGCGCGTCCTTGAAAGCGGTGAGTTTGAGAGACTGGGAAGCTCCCGCACATTTCATTCCGACGCCCGTATTATCACAGCCACCAATCGCGATCTCGAAGAAGAGGTGCGTAAAAAACGCTTCAGAGAGGATCTATGGTATCGATTGAAGGTTTTTCCCATCACAATCCCACCTCTGCGTGATCGAATCGAGGATATTCCCCTGCTGGTCAATAATTTCGTTCAACTCTTCTCGAGGAAGATGGGAAAAAGGGCAGACGCTTCAAAAATCTCCCAGGGTTCCATGCAGGCGTTACAATCCTACACCTGGCCCGGTAACGTGAGAGAATTAAAGCATGTGGTTGAAAGTGCATTGATTTCCTTGAAAGGAAATCAACTGCATTTCGATCTCCCCAAAACCTCAGATGTTGCGACAGGCAAACTTAAATCCTTTGAAGAAATGGAAAGGGACTATATGCTCGAAGTTTTGAAAGCGAAAAACTGGAAGATCGGAGGTGAGGACAGCGCTTCTTCTATTGTGGGGCTGCCTCCCAGCACGCTGCGGTCACGGATCAAGAAACTCGGTCTGAAAAGGCCTTAGTCCTTCATACATGCCGATCTTCGGTCAACCCTGCATACTTGTTTCCCCTGGTTCTGCCCCACTGATTCTTGATCTTTCAGAACTAACCCATGCCTTCATCTGGCCACGATATTTCGCGTAAGCCACGATTATTCGCCACTCCAATCGTTCAGTTCTCCGACAGAGACTATCAGTCTCATTGTTCAATTCCCCATCTTTTCAATTAGTTAAACTGAGCAACGATCCTCTTTTTCAGGATGGCACGCTTATTGAACTATTGAAACCACAGTTTGGGTATCATTTATCCCTGAAAAAGGAGTTTGAAATGGTTTTGTATCAGTTAAGCTCAAGTTTGACAGTTAAAAAAATCTTATTCAGTTATTTCAACTAATTAAATGGCACACGGAATTTCTTGGCACTACCGCATGACATTTCCGGTAAGGTTTGTACTTCCCGTATGGTAGGCGCCATGGCAAGGAGATGAGTCTCCAAGGCAAGAAGTCAAACAATGAAGTTAAGGAGGGAGTCATGGATAAGAAGATCGAGACAAAAGGTGAAGAACGAGTAATGGAGTCGAATCATGAGGACCGTCAGCGGTTCGGTCGCCGGGATTTCCTGCGCGTGGGGGCACTCGGTGTCGCCGGCCTTGCCGCGGGGCTCACAGCAAGCCCGGTCGCCGCACAGAGTGCGAACGTGGGCAAGAAGCGGGTCGTCATTCTTTTCGACTCCTGGAACCACATGATGCCGGCCCTGGCCCGCGAGATGGTGCGCCGGAATCACGACCTGGTCCTCGGCGATGCCCGGGACAAGGAGTTGGTCAAGGAATTGCGCAAGCTCGGGGCGAAGGTCGAGGTGGTGCCGGGCACCGAGGACCAAACCAAACCCGACACGATCCAGAAGCTGGTCGATCGCGCCCAGGAAGTATTCGGTGGCTTCAATTCCGCCTGCATACGGACCGGAACCCACGTCAACGCCAGTGTCCTGACGGGGAAGGAAAAGGACCTCGATACCGTGTACCAGGGAAACCTCAAGACCGTGTTCTACGCGCTACGAGCGGTCGTCCCCCCTCTGGTCGCGCAGAAATCGGGGCAGGTGATCATCAATACCAGCGCCGGGGCGCTGCGACCGCAACCCGCGCAAGCACTCTACTGTGCGACGCGCGCGGCAGCCAACGCGCTCGTTCGGGCCACGGCACTAGAGGTAGCGGCGCAAGGGGTCACTGTCAACGCCACCGGAACCGCCGGCATGGAATACCCAAGCTACCTCCACATGGTGGGCGCAGACAAGGATCCGGAAAAGCGCAAGGAGGCGGAGGCAGGGTTCCCCATGAAGAGGTTTGTCCAGCCCGAGGATGCGGCGAGTTTTGTGGCCACCCTGATTGATGGCACGGCCACCGGCCAGACCGGCCAGTTTTTCCCCATCGACGCTGGCTGGAGCGTTATATGAACCGCATCGTCCCGGACGAATGACGAACGTACTCACAACAACCTGTAGCGCTCTGCCACATGGAGGGACGCGAAGCTAACTACAAACAGATTGCCCATAGGGGCAGAAGGAGTCAGCTATGAAACGCAGGAAATTCCTCAAGACCATACCGGCGGTAGCGCTGCTGCCCGCCCTTTTTAATGTACCTGGTAAGATTGCTGAAGCCGCCGGCACACAATCATCGAGCGGTAGTTCCGCGGGTGGGGGGAGAAGTCCTCGACAATCCAAAAGTTTCCGCGTCGCGGGCAAGACCTATGAAGATCCGGGGGCCTACGACGGCATCCACTGCGACCAGTTCGGGATTGACCCCGATGGCAAGCCCATCGCGGACAACCTGACCGGCACGGGCTCCGATACCAGCCCGAAGGGCAAGGATCACAAGATGAAGCTGACCAAGGAGGAGCAGGACATCCTGAACGGCAGCAAGGGAGAGGTGATGGCCAAGGTGCTCAAGACGATCGTCATGCACGGCGAACTCTTCGGGGCCGAGCGGTTGGCCGAATGCGGGGGAGCGCCGCACTCTTCCCTCTACACCGGGTCGCCCTGGGTCGAACCGGTCCTGGATATGTTCGAGGAGATCGCGGATGCCGGGCTCAAGGCGTACGCCCCCTACACCGTCAACCCGATGCCTCTCGATCTTTACAGCATCGGGCAGGACCCGGTGAAGCGGAACATAATGCTTGAAAGCTACCCGCTGCAGGGCCGCTTGATCCAGGTGCACACCCGCCTCGGCGCCCGCCCACTCGATAACTGGAGCTGCGCGTGCTACCTGCCGGAAGTGGGCAACACCGCCGAACCGGGCACGGTGGTAAGCTGGGCCGAGTCCTCGGCCGTGAACTACGGCAACTCGGTGCTCGGGCTGCGCATCAACCGTATGGCAACCGGCATGGAAGTCTTGTGCGCCATCGCCGGGAGGGTGCCGGTTTTCGGTATGCTCACCGACGAGGGCCGCAAGGCCAAGTGGCACATCAAGGTCAAGCTCTCCAAGGAGCCGCATTGGGGTGCCCTGGGTGGAGCGATTGGCACAAAGGTGGTGGAGCAGGTTCCCTACATCACCGGCATTGAAAAGTGGATCGGCATGAAGGGAGGCAAGCCCGACCTGGTGGCGATGGGCAAGCTGAAGGCCATGGGCTCCGCCACCGCCTCGAGCGGCGCCGTGGGGCTGTATCACGTAGAAAACGTCACACCCGAAGCGATCAAGCAAGGACAGAGGCTCTTGGCCAAAAAATACCAGACCTACGTGATCGACGACGCCGAGTACGCCCGGGTGTTGGACACCTTCAAGAACCGTTGGAAGGATCCGGACGGCGACCCGACCGCGGTCTACATCGGTTGCCCGCACAACACCTACGACGAGGTCCTCTACTGGACGAAGAGGCTCAATTCCGCGCTCCGAGCGAAGGGACAGAAGAAGGTCGCCATCCCGGTCGTCTTGGCCTGCCCGATCGTGGTGAGGAACAAACTGCTGGACGAGTATCCCCTCCTGCTACGGGACGTGCTCCGCGCCGGTGTGCAGTTCACGACCATCTGCACCCCTGCCTTCCAGGGGTTGAGGGGCATGGCGGACATCGATCGGGGCGTGACCAACTCAAACAAGGCCAGGTTCTACTCGAGACTGCGGCTGTTCGGCGACGACGATCTCCTCCAGATCGCCATGACCGGGAAATTGCCCGTTTGATGGGCGCCGATGCAATCGAAAACGATTCAATAAACGCACTGAAAGAAGGAGATACCAATCATGGCAAAGAAGACATTCAAAGGCCGCGTGGTCCTTCCGGGCAAGGTCACCGGCAAGGCAACGGTGTCCAGGCACCCGTTCAACACGAGCGGGTCGTACATGGAGAACATGTTCGCGGGGCGCACCGACGCCGCGCCCTGCACCGATGCCAGCAACAAGGAGCTGTTCGGCAAGGACCTCTCGGGCGCGATCCTCTGCACGTCGACGACCGTCGGGTCGACGATGGGCGGCATGTGCCTGATGGGGATGAAGGCGATCGGCGTGGGCCCCGAGGCCCTGCTGTTCTCCAAGCCGATCGACACACTGGCCGCCGCCGGAGTGCTCATGGCGGACATCTGGAAGGAACAGCGCATCGTGACGATCGACATGCTCGGCGACGCATTCCTCGACACTGTCAAGACAGGCGATCCGATTACGATCCGCAAGGATGGGACGGTCGAGGTCGGTTAAACCTCGTTGACGACGGACCGGGCAACAGCGCCGTGTGGGATCAGCGAGGAGGTAACCCCTTCAAAAAAGTCACATTGGGTGTTAAATACCTTTGGGGACGACGAGAGAACGTCGATGGGCCTCCGGAACCTCGACTCGATTTTTAACCACAATACCGCAGGGAGGAACGAGCATGAAACGAAGAAAGTTCATCAAGATTTTACCTTTGATTGCCGCATCAACCGGCTTGCTCCCCCGAGTGATCGCCGCATCAACCGACTTGGCCCCTCGAAAAAGCCCAAAGACAATTGCAGGTATAGATGTCTTCATATGACTTGATACCGTTTTCATCAACTAAATGTCCCATTATCTCCTTCTACTTCCTCATATAGCCTACTGTCTTCAGTCCAATATTTCTCTTCCTGCTTAACAACTTTTGCAA
>Ga0233431_1004485_pt1 | contig 14921 bp, 9 predicted proteins | sample SI_118_April2016_FD_179867 | JGI IMG/M metagenome (GOLD analysis project Ga0233431, IMG submission 179867) | Seawater microbial communities from Saanich Inlet, British Columbia, Canada - SI_118_April2016_200_MG | ecosystem: Environmental > Aquatic > Marine > Inlet | place: Canada: British...
GAAAAAGCAGGCAGGCGACGTGGATGTTATTACGAATTACCAGTTTAAGGGATTCACAAAAGAGAAAGAAATAGTTTGGTGGGATCTCTATTCAAGAACCATAACCTACCGTGGAAGGCCTGCTGATTTCTTCACATTTGTTGATATAACTGAAAAAGTAAAATCAGAAAAAGACAGGGTGGCACTTCAAGCCCAGCTCCACCGCGCCCAGAAGATGGAAGCCATGGGGTTTGAAACAACAGTCCGAACATCATTGCCGGGAGAGAATCGGGTATTTGCCGAGGATGGAATCTGAACCGGTGCCTGCAAGGCCGAAGAATGGAGAATTGGCCATCTTGAGTATCATGATGGCATCGGTATTTCTTTTTATGAAACCGGATCAGGAAATTTTTCGAGGTACTCGGCAATTCTGTTTCTCCCCTCAGCCTTGGCCCGGTAAAGGGCCTTGTCCGCGTAGGAAATCAAGTCACCCACATTTTGGGGATCATGCTCCTTTACCGAGGCCAAACCGATACTGACCGTTACGATTTCTGATGTGGTCCCATCTGTATAGGGATTGGCTTCGCAATAGGCGCGGAGCTTTTCAGCGGTTTGACGCGCCCCTTCGATTCCGGTATGCGGAAGTAGGACCATGAACTCTTCTCCGCCGTATCTGAATGCCGGATCAGCGCTTCTCAGATTCCGTTTCACCCGCAGGGAAAACTCTTTTAATACAACATCCCCGAAGGTATGTCCAAACGTGTCATTGACTTTTTTAAAGTAGTCCAGATCCATCAGCAGACATGATAGGTCGGTTTGATACCTCGCAGCACGGATAAATTCCTGCGTGGAGACATCCTCCATGTGCCGGTGATTGTATAAACCCGTAAGACCATCGCGGATTGAAAGATCGTTCAACAGCCTGTTTTTTTCCTCAATGATCCCTTTCCCGGTTTCCAATTCCGCGACGGTTTTCTCAAGGTTCCGGGTCAATTTCTCCAACGCCTTTTTCTGTTGATACAGCTCGAGGAAAATTTTCACTTTGCTTTGCAGAATTTCCGGGTCCAGGGGTTTGAAAAGGTAATCCACGGCCCCTGCCTCATACCCTTTGAACACATGCTTCTGCTCTTTGCTGATGGCGGTGACGAAGATGATGGGGATATGCCGTGTTTCCTCGTTGCCTCGCATTAATTCGGCGGTCTCGAACCCGTCCATTTCCGGCATCTGCACGTCCAGGAGAATCAGGGCAAAGTCATAATCCAAAAGCATGCCAAGGGCCTCATTGCCGGAGAGCGCCTTCACCAGGTTAAGCCCGGGCCTTTTCAGGATGGTTTCAAGGGCCAGGAGGTTCTCCGGCCTGTCGTCCACCAGAAGGATATTTGTTTTTTCAGTACTATCCATTTTTTCCATTACAGGTTATGAATCCCTTACCAGATCCTTTAAAAACGCGCCGATTTCACCAAGGGGCAGGACAAAGTCGGGATCGGTGGCTGCTATTGCGGCACGCGGCATGGCACTTGCTTCGGCGGTCTCGGGATCCTGAACAAGAACAAGACCACCCATATCCTTGATTTTTTTGAGGCCCCCGGCGCCATCATTGTTGGCGCCTGTCAGGATCAAACCTGCGAGCGTATCACCATATACATATGCGGCAGACTCAAATAGCACATCAATTGAGGGGCGGGAATAATTGACGGGCCCAGCCACGGATAGAGAAAGGGTATGGATGTCTTCTATCAACAAATGATAGTTGGGAGGCGCAAAATATACCGTTCCACTGATGATGCTTTCCTTTTCGTCCGCCTGTTTTACCCGCACGGCACAATCATTGTCCAAAGATTTCTCCAAATAATCATCGGAATGGGGATGCCTGTGCATGACGACCATAATCGCAAGCGGAAAATCTTCAGGCAGAACCCCGAGGATTGTCTTGAGCGCATTCCATCCGCCTGCAGATGCGCCGATTACGGCGGCCCGGTATGTGCTTCTTGTATTTGTCATTTTGAAACTGGAAATTGGAAGTTGGAAATCAGTTATCAGTTATCAGTAAAAGCATACCCATAATATCTTGAAAGTGTTTGTACAAATCTGCACATAATCGTGAAGACCTCTTCCATACTTCCAAATCCTCAAATTTCAAAATAACCCCCAGTGCTGACAACTGATAACTGATAACTGGGGCTCTGCCGCCTTAGGTTTCAATTCTCCGATATATCTTTTCCTTCTTGACGATACTTTCAAAACGTTTTGCGTGTTTCGAAAACATCAGACTTTCCTTTGACCCCAGACAAAGAAACCCGCCCGCCCGAAGGCTCTCGGCAAAAAGCCCGAACACGCGATCTTGCAGTTCCCTGTTAAAATATATGAGGACGTTTCTGCATATGATAAGATCCATTTCCCCGAAAACGCCATCCGTTACCAGATTGTGGTCGGAAAAAACAATGCTGCTTTTCAAACCCCTGTCCATTATTGTGCGATCGTAGCGCGCGGTGTAGTAATCAGCGAAAGAGGCCAACCCACCGGCCATTTTGTAATTTCGAGTATAATCCTTCATCCTGTCAATGGGAAATATTCCTTTTTTTGCTTTGTCAAGGACAGCTTCGTTGACATCCGTTGCATAGATGGTCGAAGCATCGAGCACCCCCTCCTCCCGAAGCAGGATGGCCATGGAGTAAACCTCCTCGCCGGTGGAACATCCGGCATGCCATACCTTTATAAACGGCCGCTTTTTCAACTCCGGGACCACAGTTTCCCTGACGGCCTTGAAAAACAATGGATCCCGGAACATCTCCGACACATTGACGGTGAGGTCCAAGAGTAGTTTTTCAAAAAAATCAGGGTTATAGAGAAGATCATGCTGCATCTCGGAAATGGTGGAAAACCCCGACTTCGAAAGCCTGCCCAGGACGCGGCGTCTGATGGAGGCCTTTGAATAATCACTGAAATCATACCCATATTTCAGGTAGATCGCTCGGATTAAAAGGTCTATCTCGATTTTTTCGTTTTCCCGGTTATCCATGGCAATTCTAATACAACCAAACCCTCAACATGGAAAAAAGTCTGTCCACGTCAACGGGTTTGGCCAGATAGTCATTGGCGCCCGCTTCAATGCATTTCGCCCGGTCACCCTTCATGGCTTTTGCAGTCAAGGCGATGATGGGAAGGTCCTTGAAGCGTCGCTCTTTTCTTATCTCCTCCATGGCCTCGAATCCGTTCATCCCCGGCATCATGATATCCATCAATACCAGGTCGACATCAGGATTCTCATTCAATCGGTCAATCCCGTCTCTCCCGTTCTTACCGACCACGATATGGATGCCTCTTTCTTCGAGGATCTTCTTGAGAGAAAAGACGTTACGCATATCATCATCCACCATCAGCACCTTTTTCCCGGCTAAAATGCTCTCTTTGTCATGAACCATCCTGAGGATCTTCCGTTGCCGCTCGGGGAGGTCGGCCTCAACCCGGTGCAGGAACAACGTGGTTTCATCCAGAAGCCGCTTCACGGAATCAGCACCTTTCAAAATGGTTGATTCCGCGTATTTGTCCATGGTCACTTTCTCTTCCGGGGTCAACTCTCTGCCCGTGAAAATAATAACGGGGATTCGGTGGATGCTTTCGCTGGTTCTGATTTTGTCGAGCAATTCCACCCCGCTCATGTCGGGAAGCCCGAGATCCAGAACCATACAGTCGAATTTTCCGGTAAGCGCCTGATCGTATCCTTCCGCCGCCGTTAAAGCAAAGGTAATCCGCACATCACCATTGCCGACGATATCAGCAATCAGATCGCGCTGTATGTCATTATCCTCCACCACAAGAAGATCCTTGACCCGCTTGGAAATCATCCGGTCGATGCCGGCAAACACATTATCGAGGGCGGCCTGGCTCACGGGTTTGGTCAAGAAATCAATGGCCCCCATTTTAAAAGCCTCCCTGTTTTCCGGCTTACCCGAAATAATATGAACCGGGATATGGCGGGTTTGGCTGTTTTCCTTCAACCGCGACATAACCGTCCAGCCGTCGATACTCGGAAGCCCGAGATCCAGAATAATCGCGCTTGGTTTGTAAAAATCCGCAAATTGAAGTCCTGTTTCCCCGTCTCCAGCCACAAGACACTTGAACCCGGCATCACGTGCCAGGTCCCTGAGAACTTTCAAAAAGACGGGGTCATCTTCGATGATCAAAATGGATCTGTCATCAGGGGAAATATCGTTTCTATCATCGTCAACACCCTCAACGCCGGAGACGGCCTTCTGCTGCTCTGTTTTTTCAGGCCGTGGGCCGGGTTTCGCTTCCCGGGAATCGACCTCGGGCGCCGATTTTTGTTTTTCAACATCCAGCCTTTCAGGGAGATAGAGGGTGAAGGTGCTCCCTTTGCCGGTGGCGCTCTCAAGGCTGATCTTCCCCCCAAGCAGCCTGGCGAGCTCCCTTGAAATGGAGAGGCCGAGCCCGGTCCCTCCATATTTCCGGCTTGTTGATCCATCTGCCTGCTGAAAGGCCTCGAATATCTGTTCCTGTTTCTCCTTCAGAATACCCGAACCCGTATCCACTACGGAAAAGCAGATCGTTTCTTCAGGGGCAAGACCGGCGTCAGCACAGATGCGCTCCGCGTTTTCCCCTTTGCCGGGACGTGCAATACGAAGGGTCACAGAACCCCGAGCAGTAAATTTGAACGCGTTAGAGAAGAAGTTCTTAATGATCTGATTCAGTCTCTGCCTGTCCGTCCGAATAGTCTTAATCAGACCGTCCGCGAGATCGAGGTTCAGGTCAATCTCTTTTTCGTCCGCAAGAGGTTGAAACTCCCGTTTCATGCCGATGGAAAAACCTTCAAGTTCCACGGCATCAATCACAACCTCCATCTTTCCGGCCTCCACCTTTGAAAGGTCGAGCACCTCGTTGATAAGGGCCAGCAGTTCGGTTCCAGAGGAATGGATGGCCTGGGCAGACTCCATCTGATCTTCCTCCAACCTGCCGTCTTTGTTTCCGGCAAGAAAGCCTGACAAAAGGAGGATGCTGTTCAGGGGCGTCCTGAGTTCATGGGACATATTGGCAAGGAACTCCGATTTGTACTTGCCTGATGTCTCGAGATCCCTGGCTTTCTCCTCAACAACCTTTCGGGCTTCTTCCAATTGGGCGTTCTTTTTCTCTATATCTCCCTTTTGCTCCTGAAGCTTTGTTGTTTGTTCCTCAAGCGCCCCTGATTTTTCCTCAAGCTCTTCATTGGTCTGCTGCAGTTCCTCCTGTTGCTCCTTCAATCGGCCCTCTGACGCCTTGAGCGCCTCGGCCTGTTCTTCCAGTTCCTCGTTGCTCTGGCGCAGCTCTTCCTGCTGGGCCTCGAGTTCTTCGGACTGGGCCTGGGTCTGCTCAAGCAACCCCTGCACCCGCCCCCGTGACCGGGCCGACTCAACGGCAATGGCAATCCCCTCGGAGGCCTGGTTCAGAAAATCGAGGTCCCTTTGCTGAAAATCATCAAATGTGCCCAGCTCAATAACCCCCTTGACCTCGTCGTTAAGCAACACCGGAAACACGAGTATGTTCCGCGGCGGGGTCTCGCCAAGACTCGAACTGACCGCAATATAGTCGTCAGGCACGTTGGTGATCGTAATACTTTCTTTTTCCAAGGCCGCCTGTCCCACCAACCCCTCGCCGAACTCAAACTCGTTGGAGAGATTCTTTCGCCTTTTGAAAGCATAGGATCCCAGCAGTTTGAGCAGATTGTTGTCATCGGCAACATAAATAGCCCCGATACGGGCATTCAGGTATTCAGCCAGAAAGGTGATGATGCCGCGTCCCAGGGTGGCGGGGGCCTGGTCACCCAGCATCCGGTCATTGAGTCGGGCATGGCCGGTTTCGAACCAGGCCTTCCTCCGGTTTTCTTCGGTCATCTCCCTGAGTCCATGGAGCATCCGGTTGGCGTCTCCGGCCAGTTCTCCGATCTCGTTTCGGGCCTCGACCTCGATCTTCTGATCAAACGTTCCTCCGGCGGCGCGTTTGACGAGTTCGGAAAGCCGGCGTATGGGGCGGACGATCCGATTGGAAACCCGGGTTGCCACAAAAAAAACAAGAACCGTCATTCCTGCCAGCATGATAAGGACAATGTTCCTGAGGTGGTTGGCCGCGGCAAAAGCCTCGGCCTCCCCGATCTCCGCGATGATACCGAAGGACGTCCCCGCGACCCGTATATTGCCATGAACGCCCAGAACCGGTTTACCGTGGGCGCCTTGGTAGATCAACACCTCCTCTTCCATTTCATCCGCAAACTTTCCGCTTTCACCATGCTCTTTGAGCCAGAGGAGGGTCCCTTCTGTTTCTACCGATTTCCCAAGAATCTTTGCCGCTTTGGAAGGCGATGAATGGGCCCTGATTTTCAAGTCCCCGCCAATCATGTAGATCTCGGTCCTCTCGCCAGAGGCCGTGCCCTCCTTCAGCATCCGGTTGATCGGATCTATTGAAACCTGAAAGGCCATCAACCCGATCTTGTCGCCGTCATCGTTGACCATGACAGTGACCAAAAACCCGGCCCCGGCGTTACCAGACGGACCGTAAAATTGGAAATTGGAGAAGGTGGGTCGGCCGGTCTTAAGGGCCTGTTTGCAAGCTGAAGCAAAGAGAGTATCGGAATACTTTCCGGTTAAGATATTGGTCCCCAGGTCCTTTTCTCCGGCCACAGTGAAAAGGATGTTGCCCTGAGCATCCATGAATAATATGTCATGATATCCGTAGTCTCGGCAGTAGATCCCCAATTCCGTGCCATACTGGCTCACCGTCACGGTCCATTTGAAACTCTTGACATATTCCCTCAAGGGCTCATGGCTCTCTTTGAACCCTTTGGTCAGATCCTCTAAGAACTCATAGTTCACCCGCTTTGCGGACTTGCGTCTCAAATCCATCAGCATCCTGGAAAAATAGTTCTGTATGTCCCCGGCATGCTCCATACACATCAATTTCAAGGATTTTTCAGCATTTTCCTTGAGGTGCGCATGGCCGTTCAGATAACCGACGACGCCGACCGCTGTCACCGGGATAAGGGAGAGGGCCAGAAACCATAAAAGAAGGGTCCTTCGCAGCCCGCTCCGGAAAAAGGATCTCCTGCCGTCGGATCGGGGCTTTTCCTCCCTGTCGGCGGCCACAGCATGGTTATTTAAATCGTTGGTGGTCATTTGTCGTACACCCCTTTTCGTGTTGATCCCCATCACCCAACAACCCGCCTTATGGCTTCTTCAAGGACTTTTCTCTTGAGTGGTTTGGTGATGTAATCGTCCATGCCGGCGGCCAAAAAGCGCTCCCGATCTCCCTTCATGGCATTGGCGGTAACTGCGATTATCGGGACATGTTCCAATTGAGTTGAAATCCCAGAGCCGGCGTTAGACGCTTCACTTCCTTTGAGCTTTGAGCTTTCACACTTCAGCTCCAGTTCGCGTATGCGGCTGGCGGCCTCCAGCCCATCCATTACCGGCATCTGGCCGTCCATGAGAATAAGATCGAACTCATTTTCCTCAAATGTCGCCACCGCCTCCTGGCCGTTGTTGGCCACCACGATGCTGTGGCCCATTTTCTTCAACATGATCATTGCGACTTTCTGGTTCACAAGGTTGTCTTCAGCCAACAGTATCCGCAGATTCCGACCCGCTTCTTCCTCACCAACCCTGCTTTCTTCAACGGTAAACCGGGTAACAATCTGCCTTGAGACGTCTTTTGAACGATCATCTTTCAGCCCCAGAACGATCCTGAGACAGTCAAACAGGACAGACTTTTTCACCGGCTTGGTGAGAAAAGCCGCAAACCCCGATTCTTTAAGCCTCTCGGCATCGCCCCGCTGGGCCACGGAGGTTGCCATGACAAGGGCTGTGTCTTTGATTGCGGGATCATCCTTGATCATACGACCTAAGGCTTCTCCGGTCATCCCCGGCATTTGCATATCCAAAATGCCCAAATGGAAAGGATCCCCCCGGTTTGCGGCATCCTTCAGTTTAGTGAGGGCCTGATGCCCGTTTTCGGCCTCGTCAAAGCGGCAGCCCCACGACTCCAGGTAGACGCGAAAGACCTGCCGGTTGATGCTGTGATCATCCACCACGAGGATATTCTTTCCTTTGAGGTCTTCGATGCCGATAATGGTTTTTTCCTTTTGTTCAGACTGCTTTTCCAGGATAACCGTGAACCAGAATGTGGTCCCCTTCCCTTCCTCGCTCCGAACGCCGATCTCCCCTCCCATCAGTTCCGAGAGCTGTTTGGAAATCGTCAACCCCAGCCCCGTGCCCCCGTACTTGCGGGTGGTAGAGGCGTCTGCCTGGGTGAACGATTCAAAGAGACACTCCACCTTGTCTGCGGGAATACCGATACCGGTATCCTTCACCTCAAAAAGGATGGTGGCAACGGTATCGGTCGCATCCTTGAGGTCCACATTGATAGACACCTCGCCCTTTTCCACAAACTTGATGGCATTTCCCGTAAGGTTGGTCAGGATCTGACGGAGTCGTCCCGGATCGCCCCTCAAAAGGCAGGGGACCCGGTCATGAATCAGGCAGGCAAACTCCACTCCTTTTTCGTTGGACTTCATGGCCATCACATCACTCAGGTTTTCCAGGGTGGGCCTCAAATCAAAATCGATGGTCTCCATATCGAGCTTTCCGGCCTCGATCTTGGAAAAGTCAAGGATATCGTTGATCAGAATGAGGAGGGCGTCCGCGCTGGTTTGCACGGATTGGGCAAAGTCAAGCTGTTCAGGGGTCAACTCGGTGTCCAGGAGCATGTCGATCATGCCGACCACACCATTCATGGGCGTGCGGATCTCGTGGCTCATGTTGGCCAAGAATTCCGATTTGACCCGGGTGCTCCTCTCCAGCTCCTCCGCCCTCTCTTCTAAGGCCTTCTTGGCCGTTTCAAGGTCGAAATTCTTTTTGCCCACGAGTTCTCTTTGACGTTCAAGGGAACGGGTCTTTGATTCAAGCTCCCCTGATCGCTCCTCAAGTTCTTCATTCGTCTCTCTCAGCACTTCTTCGCTGACTTGGAGAGCTTCGGCCTGTGCCTGGCTTTCTTCAAGCAGTCTACGCAATTCTTTACCGGATTGCACCATACTGAAAGCAACGGCAATACTTTCTCCGGTTTCTTCCAAAAACCCGATCTTCCTTTCCGTAAACGCATCGATTGCCCCCAGCTCGATGACGCCCTTGACCTCTCCTTCGTGTAGAAACGGGACCAAAAGAATGTTGCGGGGAGGCGCGTCTCCGAGTCCGGAGTTGACGGTCAAATAACCTTTCGGCACATGGGTAACCAGCAAAGGCTTTTTGTCAACTGCCGCCTGTCCGATCAACCCTTCCCCGACTTCAAAAACAGGCGCAGATTTTTTGCTCTTTTTAAAAGCGTAACTTCCCTCCATCCTAAGTTGGTTGTGGTTATCCAACAGGTAAACCGCGCCGACCTGCGCGCCCAGATAACCCGCCAGAAATGAAATAACGCCCCGACTGAGGGCGGCCGATCTCTTTTCTCCACTCATCACGTCGTTGAGTTGCGCAGCCCCTGATTTCAACCAGTTTTGTCTTTGGTCTTCCGCCGTCATGTGGCGCAGATTGTTTACCATGTTGCTGAAACTCTTTTCCAGTCTCCCGATTTCGTCCCTGGATTTGATTTGAATTTCCTGATCAAACCGTCCGGCTGCAACACGATCGGCGCTTTTTGAAAGATCGAGAATCGGTCGGGCAATGCGTCTTGCGAGAAAAACGGCAAAGAACAGGACCACAACACCGGTTGCAATCAGAAGGACCATAACGATGGCGCGCAATTCGATGGCCGGCGCAAATGCCTCTTGCTCCTCAATCTCGGCAATAACGCCAAACGGCACGTCTCCAATGCGAACATGGTAATGAACGCCTAAAACCTTTTTGCCGTGGGGACCCATGTAAAGCAACACCTTTATTAGAGCATTGTCCAAAACCTTATCTGCCTCGTGTTGGCGCCACAGCCTGGTTTGCTCCGTATCCACCCGCTTTTTCAATGTGGTTTCTTTTTCAGCCAAAATTGAATTGGTTCTCATTTTCAGGTCAGCGCCGACAAGATAGACATCAGCGCTCTTTTTATCCGAATCCGAAAAGCTTTTCATGACGAAATCGACCTGCGCGGCTTGAATAGCAAGGGCCGCAAGGCCTATCTTTTCTCCTTTGTCGTCAATCATGTCGTGAATGACAAAACCTATGACCTCATCGCCCAAAGGCCCATAGACTTCAAAATCGGAAAACCCGGCTACTCCCGTCTTGAATACTCTTTCCGCAGCCCGGGCGAACAGGGTATCCGAATACTTCCCGGAAAAAAGATTGGTTCCCAGATCGTCATTGGCAAAAGAGGAAAAGAGTATATTTCCTTCAGGATCAATAAGAAAAATATCCGCGTATCCATACGCGACCTGAAAATTTCGCAGATCTCCACCCCGATCATCTTCAATTTCGAGCCAGGAAAAACTTTCAACAAACTTCTCCGGCGATAGCCCGCTCGCCTCGTATGCCTTTCTCAGATGCATCAACAGATCGATGTTTCCCTGGTTTCGAGCCTGCATCCCGACGTCAGTCAGCCATCTTTCGCCCAGGGACAATACCTTTTCCGCTTCAAACCCCGCGGTACTGACCAGTAGATCATTGGCAGACTGGATCAGACTGTTCCTGCTGTTCAGATAACTTATCAAACTGACCGTCGTCACTGGAACAAGCGAGATCAGGAGAAACCAGAGCAGGAGTTTTCCCGTCAGGCCGCTTAGAAGCATTTTGAAATTCACGCCTTTTTTACTGCCCGCAATTTGATCACTGTTTGAAATCATTACGCTTCCTTAAGTTTGTTGTCACAATTGGGAATTGGACGTTCATCCTTATTCAAAATATCTTTTTGGCTTCCTTGACCGCAAGGTCGGTCGAAATATAATAATGAGGATCAAAGGACTTAACACCATTTCCGTTCTGCTTCAAATAAGTGAGCAATTCTTTTATAAATACCTGGATCTCCCGTTCATTCATCTTCGTGATTTCTTCCAGTGTGCCGTGTATTTTCCCTCCGGCGGAAAATTTTTTTAAATCCGGCGCCGAATAGGAAGATCCCTTAAACATGGTCCGTTTCAAAATAGCAAAATATTCCGCCCTGTTCGCAGGGTCGGACTGCCACTTTACCGCCCGCAGCCAGCCGCGCAGGAATTTTTGAACATCACCCGGGTTATCTCTCAGGATACGGTTTTGAACGACAATACCTTCAGGTATGACGCCGGGGAAATCCGCTGAGGTAAACATGAGTTTTCCGGCGCCATCATCAACAACCTTTGAGGCCTCCGGATCATAGCTGACAATGGCGGATACAACGTTGTTTCTAAAGGCTTTGTTCAACTTTGAAGTGTTGCTCACTTCGATCAGCTCCACATCCCTGATCTTCAGATGCGCATTTTGAAGCACCTTGTCCAAAAAGAAGCCTATGGGTGCGGCAGTGCTGTATGCCCCAACCCGTTTCCCTTTCAGGTCTTCAATACTGTTCAGCTTTCCGGACAGGATAAACAGGTCGCCGCCGTGAGACCAGTCATGTTCGTAGATAATCGTGTATCTCGGGGCTTTTCTGATCAAATCCACCGCGTTTCCCAGCATCATGATGCCGAAATCGATTTTTCCAAATTTGAAAGCCTTTACGCTGCCGCCCATATAATCGTCGAATTGCTTTACCGCCACATCGATCCCTTCCGACTTCCAAAACCCCTTTTCCGCCGCCACATAAGCGGTGGCCCACGGCTCCCACTCGACAATTCCAACGGTATAGGACTTGGCATGAAGTGGCATGGCAGCGAATATCCAGCAGATGGCAAATACAGCAATCAGCAATGTTTTGTTCCTGTTTCGGCGCATGGCGTTCCTCCCTCTCTATACGGGCCATATATAAAAAATTTCAAATTGCGAAGATGCAGTTATATTAACCAAACCGGCCCGCGCTCGCAACCCCAATATTGTGAAACTTGAATTCCGATATAAGGATTAAGGAAGAACTGTTGGCTCAAAGAAAGCCGGAGGTCGCTTTTTAAGATTTTTCGATCAGAAGTTCGTCAGCATATTTGGCATAGACCTGGTCGCGGGTTATGTTGCGTTCTTTTTCCGCGTCGCGAACAGGAACATTGGCCAGCATGAAAACCTCATGGGAAGGAAATATGCGTCTCACACATGTTTTTATTTCTTCAGTATACCTCAAAAAATCAGCACCATCAAAAACCTGCAATATGCCGTTATCGGCGTACTGATTTTGCCTTGGGTGTTCTGGAAGGTTTCGAGCAGAAGCTGAACAAACAATCTGCACAACATGCTGCTGCAACATGTTATGATATCATCAAGGTGGAAGATCCCCTGTTAAAAAAATACGCCGCCTACCGTTATCCCCATATATCAAAAAACCGGGGAAAACCGTTGCGTCAGAATACAAAAGTCCGAAAAGACGGTGAGAAAGTGGGAAATAAACTGGTGATTTCCAAAGGTATTCATCAGAGGGGTCGGAATCGGGGTCTTTTGCTGGAATAGGGTTTTGGAAGGGGCTATGAACTACGTATGCATCCGGTGGAAATCCTATCAAGATGCTGATTTTGATGAACGGGAAAACATTCGAGAGGACCTGAGACTGGCGCTCGAGTCCCATGGTATCCGGTTTTTGGAATACTGCTGGGTATGGGACGAAAACAATCAATGCCTTCTCATGGTGGGGTCCTATGACCGGATTGAAGATGCCCGCCAATGGATCAATAGCCTGGGATCCATGGGGTTTGACGTAACCGTCCGGTCGTCACTGCCGGGCGATGGTCAGGAAGAATCAGGCATTCGCCGGGGATGGGATTTGGTGCGTGATGGATAGATCACTTTTGGTTCTTTGGGGATAGGGCTCCTTCTCTCCTGCACAAACGGAGCCACTGGAAAAGCCCATCGTTATTGAAGAACATCTCTGAGACTTTAGAATTTTGGAGGAGACAATGGATATCGGGACGCTTCTGCGACGGCATGCACGTTATCAACCAGAAAAACTGGCTTTTGTTATCGGTGAAAAGCGGCTGACCTATGGGGAATTCAATAAACATGTGAACCAACTGGCTAACGCTCTCCTTGCCACCGGTGTTTGCAAAGGCGAAAAGATGGCCACTGTCCTCTCCAACTCCTTGGAACTCATGGCAGCCTATTGGGCAGCCGCAAAAACGGGTATTGTTATTGTGCCCTGTAGCCCCATACTACAGGAGAGTGGGCTTTTTAACCTGCTCGCGGATTCCGATACCGTTTTTGTTTTGGCCGATAGCGCCTTCGCCGATAGCTTGGAAAGGATCAAAGACAATCTGCCCGCGATCCGCGGTTGCGTGTTGGCAGGCGGTCAACCACGTGAGAGGTTTGCGTTTTATGAGGAGTTTATTTCCGGAGCGTCAGAGGAAAACCCACCTGACGCTGACCTGCGTGACTCGGATGTGTATAATATCATGTATTCCAGTGGCACCACCGGTTCTCCAAAGGGAATTATTCATACCCACTATATACGGGCCATGTACTGCAGCATTTTTGCATCGGCCTTCCGGATGACGCCGGAAAGCATTTGTCTGCATGCTGGTTCCATGGTCTTTAATGGGGCCATGCTGGACCTGATGCCCTGGATGTTTGTGGGATGCACCTATATCGTACATGAATCTTTTAATCCTGAATCCGTGATCCGCGACATTCAAGAAAATCGGGTAACTCATATGATCATGGTGCCCTCGCAGATTATCGCCATCCTGAACAGCTCAGCATTTGATCCGAAGGCCCTTGAGTCCCTGGAGATGATCCAGAGCCTCGGCGCCCCCCTTCACCTTGAATATAAGCACCGCATAAATGAGCTTCTGCCAGGTCGCTTTTACGAGCTTTATGGCCTGACCGAGGGTTTCTTTACCGTGCGTGACAAGTATGACAGTGTCCGCAAGGTTGGATCAGTGGGTGTCCCCCCATCATTTTATGAGATGCGTATCCTGAGCAAGGAAGGGGAAGCGTGCGCTCCTGGTGAGATTGGCGAGATTTGTGGCAAAGGACCCACTCTGATGCCTGGCTATTACAAACGTCCCGACCTGACCAGGGAGGCCATTGTTGATGGTTGGTTGCACTCGGGAGATGCCGGTTACGTTGATGACGACGGGTTCTTGTTTCTTGTGGACCGTTTTAAGGATATGATCATCAGCGGTGGAGTGAACGTCTATCCCAAAGATATTGAAGAGATCATTATCCAGCATCCCTCAATTAGTGAGGTAGCCGTTTTCGGTGTCCTCAATGAGAGGTGGGGGGAAACGCCGGTGGCAGCCGTGGTCCTGATCGAGGGGAAAAGTGTTGACATTGATGATCTCATCCGGTGGACCAACAGCCGTGTGGATGCAAAGTTCCAGCGCATCAGCCACGTGATCATCATGGACGACTTCCCGCAAAACGTGGCCGGAAAGATCCTCAAACGAGAGCTGCGAGAGGCCTATGGGAAGAAGGAGATTGAGGAGAGGATGGGGGTCAAATCTTTGATTGACCTTTCTGGGCTTGGTTCTAACTTCGCCCACGTTTAGACTGACGAACGAAAAAAGTTCAATTTGAAAAAGTGAGGGAAATTTTAATTCGACGGGGGGTTGTATGTATCTCAGGCCTGAAGGGCCGTGACATACCAGCCCAAGGCAACGCCCTGGGAACAGGTTGCAAGGATCGTTGAGCCCTGTAAGGGCTTGACATTATAAAAATAAACTATAGCCTAGAATGATTTATGTAAGGCCCTTTCAGGGCTGATCTTGTTGTTAAATCCTCACCCAGGGCGTTGCCCCGGGCTAGTATGTAGTGCCCTTTCAGGGCTGGATCAGAAAGGTATCAATTCAATCGCGAAGCACTAAACAGACAGTGGGCGAAGTTAGGACCAAGCCCACCTTTCTTCACAGTGAGTCGTATATTTTCCCATAAATT
>Ga0233431_1004486_pt1 | contig 14919 bp, 23 predicted proteins | sample SI_118_April2016_FD_179867 | JGI IMG/M metagenome (GOLD analysis project Ga0233431, IMG submission 179867) | Seawater microbial communities from Saanich Inlet, British Columbia, Canada - SI_118_April2016_200_MG | ecosystem: Environmental > Aquatic > Marine > Inlet | place: Canada: British...
CATTTATTTACGTCGGGACTCAATTCAATAGACTAATTGATTATATAGATACAATGGATCCAGAGACGTCAAAACAAATGAATATGCAAACCCCCATAGAAAGAGATCTAAACATAATTCCCCAGAAAAGATTAGAGGATTTGGCAGATGAAGAATAACTTAACTAAAGAAGAGGCGAGGTTATTATAATGCCACTAGACTTATTAGTAACACCGAACAGTGCGGATAAAGATATAGTTAGCCAATGTTGCATATGTAGGGATTTCGAATTAAAGGATCATGCATATAAAAAATTTTCGGAAGAAGATACTTTGACGATAAAATAGGAATTTTTAGTAAGTCACGGATATTGTGGTAGTTGTTTTGATGCCTATATGGAAGAAAATAAATAAAATCACCTAAATTCTTATAAAGCTACCAAAATTTCTTAAGTAATGGAGAGTGGTAATAACAATATAAATTCTAGCGACGCTGGCTCAGCTCTTAATTCAGAAGAAAACTCATTCTTAAAGTCCATTAATCACCCCAGTGCGTCTGACACAATCCCCCAAGACAACCCTTCCGCAAAAGCCCAAGAAATTTCCAAAGCTACATCATTAAAGTCCACCTGGTCACTATATGAGAAAACAAATCAGGTCGGAAATGATTCATCTGACATATTTGATAAAGCAGGAAAAGAACTTACACCTTTAAAATTTTCAAATGGAAAAACTCAAGGGGATGTGGTAAACGAAACACTTGAAGCGATAAGGGAAGGACATAAGGTAATTTTCATACATGGAGTTTGTGGGACTGGTAAATCTTCAATTGCCTTAAACATCGCGAAAAACTTCAAAAAAACTTCAATTGTGGTACCAATCAAATCATTGCAAGAACAATATGAACTAGATTATATGAAAAAGAAATTCATACTAAAGGAAGATGGCTCACCCCTAAAAATTTCCGTAATAAAGGGTAGAGCAAACTTTGAATGTCCATTTGATTGCTGTAAGGCCTCAGAAAGACATTTGCCATGTGCAATTGAGATTAGAGAGAAGAATACTGAACAATTATTAAATTATATAGATCAGAACCCAGAAACTGAAAAATCAGATTTTGAAAATGTGTCTGACATCAGGCGAATAAATGTAGCACCCGCATGTCCGTACTGGAGTCCAATATTACCATCAAAAATTACTTCCAAAGTTTTAGAAAATGCTATTAAAACTCCATTTGAAACCATTTCCGGGAAAGAGTTTTCCCTCTTTCAAAGAAGCCCAAGCTGCAAATATTTCATGCAATATAAGACATACTCAACAAGTGATGTATTAATTTTCAACTCTGCAAAATATCTAATTGAAACAGCAATTGGGAGAAAGCCACTAACGGACTTAGAAATAATTGATGAGTGTGATGAATTCCTAGACAGTTTTTCAACTGAGAGAAAGATATATCTGAACAGATTAGTAACCGCATTGTCCGCTCTCCATCCAAGCGACCCAGATAAAAAGAGCATTGTAAAAAGTTTAATTCATAAGGTAAACGCTCATCTATTTGAAAACGATAAAGATTCTGACTGCGAAAAACTAGAAAAAACTGAATTTCTAACTATATTAGAAACTATATTAGAGAACCCGAATTTAGCAGAAGACGAAGAATTAAATTACTATAATAATGTTTTAGAAATTGCCAAGGGCTTTGAAGCATTACTCAGTGAAGTATATATCTCTACTGAAAGAATAAAGCCAGAAGACCAACAAAGTGGACTATTCAATAAAAATTATGGGACCGATGAAAAAGTAACTATTAGTCTGGTTACAATTAATTTAGCCGAACAATTTAAAGAATTGATAAAGAATAACAAGCAATTAATATTAATGTCTGGGACACTTCATTCCGAAGAAGTTTTGCGGGATATATTTGGGATAAAAGATTTCAAAGTAATTAGGGCTGAGGAAAAACTTCCAGGCGTCATAAAGCCTGTCAGGTCTGGACTAGAAAAGAACTGCGCATTTGCAAATTTTCAAAATGGCGAGCTAACACGAGACAAATATCTAAAAATTCTAGATCACAGTTTAACACTAGCGACTAGGCCCACACTAGTTCATGTAAACTCATTTAGCGACCTTCCAAGCACTGAAGAATTAGACAGACTAAAATTACACAACTTAATTAGTAAAGAAAGACTACATGACCTGCAATCGCTAAATAACCAACAAATAGATGAGTTCACTGCTAAAAAAAGAGATATTTTGTTTACTACTAGGTGCGCGAGAGGTGTAGACTTCGCAGGGGACTTATGCAATTCAATTGTTGTAACAAAATTCCCATACCCAAATATATCCGGATTATTCTGGAAAATCCTTAGAAAAGAACAACCACAAAAATTCAGGGAGTTCTATGTAGACAAAGCAACAAGAGAACTAATTCAAAAAGTAGCCAGGGGAGTTAGATTTACTGGGGACAAGGTGGAATTATTAAGCCCTGATGTTAGAGTTCTAAACGGGAAGTATAGTTAAACTAATTTTAATTCCCCAAGCTCATTTTTCAAAGCGCTAGAGAGTGTTATCAATTTATCAACTCTTAATGCTTTATATTGCCCATCTATTAAAAACAACAATTCATTTCCCCTATCAAACCCGACTGGTGAATTAACTTGATCTTTCTTAATCTTAATAATTTCCAAAACTACTTCTGGGTTAGATATATATTTACCAGCAATTGAGATGAATACCTTAAAATTACGACCAGCATTAGTAGTTATTTTAATACCATCATCAATACTTGCCTGCATCAAAATAGCGTTAATCAAATTAGTAGCTGACCGCGCCAATTCATTTAATGCCCCGATGAAAAATCTTTTCTCCGGAGACTCTGCATAATATTCCAATAATCTATCACATACATTCAAATGATATTTAGAAAAGATAATCTGTTCTGTCCATTCTTTAGCCATAAAGGTATATATCAGAAATTACTTATAAGGATTATTGTGATTGAGTTTTTGCCGATCTAACCTCAGCTAATCCCGAATCATACTGCTCATCCTGGTGTATTTTTCGCTCCCTCATATAACTCTCTGCATAAAGAAGAGATTTTACAACCCCTCCAAGAGCTCCTATCGTCGTCAAAGATAGCGGGAAAAATACTCCTATCCCTAAAGAATATAATCCTCCATCTAGCTCCTGTGAAACAGAAAGAGCGGCAATTCCGAGTATCCCCACAAGGCCACCCGCGAGAGCACCAGTTTTCATATTTCGATCAAAATTGTTGCTTAAATAATTGGATGTTTCATCATCGCTCAAGTTATAATCAATTTTCATAACAAAATACATAAAATTCCACTTATAAGGATTATTGTGATTGAATATTAGATAAAGATTCCACTATTCGGACCAGAACAGATATAAGTCATTTTAGCCTTCAATGCCTCAATAGACTCTGGACTTTCAGCAAATTTGATATCACCAACTCCCGCCTTCTCTAGGTATTCTCTAGCTCTTCCTTCACCTCGTATAAATACTGGCCATTCGATATCTCTTGAGTCCACAAGACAATTATAACCACTCCCAGACATTTTAGATCCCCTTAATTCTCCAGCCCCCATAGAAACACTAAGATACAAACCTCGCCCCTTTAGCCTCCCCTCGTTATTATCGACAATTGCAGCATGAATTATATTTACTCTTCTAATCCGAGACAAAGAGATGCCTTTAAAATTTTTCATTGTTTCGTCCCTGTTATAAAGAGTTATTCCTGAATTCATTATTCTTACAGATTCTGGTAAATCGGAACTACTCGCAGCGTAAGAAGCCACTGCATCACTTATATACGAAGGTTCAGGATTTCTCATTTTATCTCTTTCAGCTTCTCTTTTAACTTCTTCAATTACCCTAGTTGCCCAATTTCCCATGATTTAATATGATTAAAATGTACTTATAAGGATTATTGTGATAAGAAACTACTATTAACAATCAAGAAGCGAACATGTTCTTTTTCTTAATGTCCTATCTATTCTTGCCTTTTTCGCATCAGCGATACATCGGTCTAAATCTATCCCGGTTGTTTGAGAATAAGAAATAAAATTTGTAGATTGCTGTTCCGACCTATTACGATATTTAAAAGTATAGCTTAACGCTCCACGGACCTTGTCGATTAAATGATATTCGTACAAACCTTTCATGAAAAATATTGTTATTGTTATTTTATAAATATTACTATATTACTAGATATCCCTACTCTTTCAATCCCATTATTGCCCCAGCGATATCACCCTCACTATTCACTAGCGCCAAAACGACTTCATCTCTATCTTTTTCAGTCTTTTCCATAACCATTGCTATGTCTTCTTCGCTGAATAGATCTTCTGGCTCTTCAGGGTCATCACTTGCAGACTCAACTGCTTCTCCAGTTACTTGAAAACTAGTCTGTCCCTGCATCTTAATCTTCATAACGCCAGGCTCTTCAATTACTAAATTACCATCTTCCATTTCAAAAACAACACGTTTTACTGGTAACTGCTCTTGGGCGATACCCATCTTCTTCATCATACCAGCCATTTGCCTAGGGTCTACTCCACCAAACATCTTAATAAAATACCTTTAAGCCCAGGACGAATAAAACTACTGCCACAACCATGCCGACAACTACTCCTGGACCAAATTTTAGTTTAGAATTATATTCTTCTTTATATCTCATCAATCCACCACCAGTGGACGGTAAACCTAATGCATCATTTGCCATAAAAAATAAAGTTATGCTAGCTTTTTAAGGGTTTTGATGATGCGTATGGGCACGAAACAAAAAACTTATAAACTTGTACCCATATGAGATATCATGGTTTATCATGAAAAAAGAAGTGTAAATGGGAAAACACAAAACTATCTAATTCATAGTCAGCGCTCTAATGGAAAAATAATGAAAAAAAGTAAATTCATTGGCTACGGTAGAATACCAGGGGAAAAAATTGAAAAGGGGAAAAAGGAATTTGAAATTGAACTTGCATCAACAAAAGAATCAAAATACCTAACTCGGGAGCAATTAAAGCAAGTAGAACAATTAAAGCAACAATATCAAAAGTCACTAGATGGGTTACATAAAGAAGAATTATTCCAATTAGAAAAGACATTTTTTACTGAATTAACCTACAATTCCAATGCGATTGAAGGGAATACGCTTTCACTAGAAGAAACTTCCTTGATCTTAAACGAGCACCTAACACCCGAGGGAAAAACATTGAGGGAAATTCACGAGGTTAAAAATCACCAAGAAGCAATTGATTTTGTAAGGGCCTTTAAAGGAGATTTATCCGAGGAGTTTATTCTCAAATTACACAAAATAATCCTAAAAGACATCTCAGAAAGATTTGCAGGAGCTTACAGAAAAACCGATGTTAGAATATTCGGGAGCAGTGTAAGACTACCAACCCACACTATCGTGTCACAATTAGTAAAAAATCTTATTTATTGGTACAAACAAAACAAAACAAAACTCTCTCAATTTGAGATAGCCATCCTAGTATCAATGAAATTAGTAACAATCCATCCATTTGTCGATGGGAATGGAAGAGTTTCAAGATTAATAATGAATTTTTTACTTAGCAAAAGAGGCTATCCGTGGATAAATATTTATAATAAACAAAGATTAAAGTATCTTAACGCAGTCAGAAAAGCGAATGATGAAGATTATTCTGCAATATTTCCACTACTTATTGGAAGCATGGAAGAGAATTTGCAAAGTTTTAATCTAGTATAATTGAATACTCCATGTGGGTACAAACTCCTCGAGTAGCCAAAATGTACCCACATGGATATTAGTGGTTTTGTCTAAGAAAATCAATTATTTGAGATTCTATATCCTTATGTAGGATGCAACCCCTTCCACTACTCATATATATATAATAATTATCCCTATTAAACCCATAATATTCTGCTGAAGATTCTATTCTTACTCCCTGTCGCTTAAAGGGACGGTCAAGAATAACATTCCTAAGCGCACTTGGTTTTACCATACAATATCTCATTCCTTTTTCACTAACCTTACTATCATGGTCTAAAATACCCCTGATAATATCACTGGAGATAAAATAAGTTTCCGAAATACTCATATTTTTTTTAAGATAATTTTGACGGCCTCGTTCTGTTTTTTGCCCAAGTCTTTTTATTGCATTATCAAAGTTATGCATTCCAAAAGCGTAAACAACCGGCTTATTAAAATCCCTAATTTGATCCAATTGGTATTGTTTTATTCTACCTCCCCAGCGAATATTACCAGCTTTTGCTTCAACCCAAAAACCAGATGGATGATAAAAGTCTGGAACATTATTGTCACCCGAAGTGTACATAAGATCTGGAAATTTATCATGCAGAATTTTCTCCCATCTAAAACCTATACTATTTTGAACGATTCCCACAAAATCTAGTTAACTAATTCAATTTTAAACATTACCGTACTGTGTTATCTGTCTTATCTTATCCAATTCCTCATCTTCTCGTTCGCTACTTCTTCCAACGGTTTGCCCAAAGCTAACCAGAGTCGAATTAACAGAATTCCACTGTGTTTTTGGGAATAACTTTTTCAAATCTTCTTCAATTTTATCCGGATATTTGTTCTTAGTCCAACCCATCTTTTTAGATATTCTAGCTACATGCACATCCACTCCAATAGCGGCTTCCCCATAAACTTCAGCCAAATAAACATTAGCCGTTTTTCTACCCACCCCTGGTAATTCAGCTAACTCCTCTAAGTTATTACCAATGCCATCTTCCGCTATGATTGAAGCCGTTTCTTTAATTCTTTGAGCTTTTGTTTTATGATAATTAACCGAACTAATGTCTTTTTCTATTTGTTTTACGCTAGCCATAGATAATGCAAGAGGGGTTCTATATTTTTTAAATAATTTATTACAAACGCGAATAGTAGTAGTGTCTCGTGTTTGGGCAGACAACATAATAGCAATTAACGTCTGCCATTTTTCACTCCAGCCACTTCCAGCTAACTGAGGTAATTCATCCCAAGAATTAATAATTTTCTTAATGGCATTTAGCTGTTTTACGGAGATGTTGGAATTCATATAAACCACAACACAATAATCCTTATATAACTAACTGAACAATCTTATTCATGACAGGCTACAAGGAATTGGGAATGAGGGACGAAGTTCGAGTAAAAAGACAATTAGAATTATTAAGAGATATCGGAGTTAGAATAATGACCCGAAATTCATTAAAGGGAGATTTTCTCATAGGGAGCCTAATGGGAGGACTACAGGTCGCTCCAGAAAGAGAAACTGAAAGAATTGATACAATATTTAAGACAAGTAGAATAATCCCAAGATATAAAAAATTCATGGAAATTGAAACTTTTTCTTCACCATATCGCTCAAGTACCGACATAGCCCCATGCCGTTATATTTTTTCAGAGTTAAAACTCACCGAAGCCGAAAGGATAAACGAAATGGAACGAACAAAAAAACATTTTCCTATATGTTCAAGAAGCTCTTGGTATATACATCCAACCCTAAAAGACCTTCGAGATACATTTCAAGGCGACACGCGAGCCTATCTGGCCCCAAAGGCACTAATTGAAGCAACGGGAATACTCGAGTAAAATCAGGTTTAACTTTCTAAGATCTACAAAATCATCCCCACCGAATAGGCAAATAAGCAAACAATTTAAAAACATGCACAGCATATACATAATATGCTAAAAAGATTAAAAAAAAGACACTCGTATGATTATATATTTTTTCTAATTGGATTCTTGATTCTCTCTATAGGTGGATATTTTTATTTTATTTCAACAATGTTCAACCAAACACTAAAAAGTGCAATTCTTAGCATCAAAACCATCCTCGTGGAACAACAGTTATTCGAATCAGTCACTAATACGGTGCGAACGATATCCCAAGTATCTATAATCCAATTGATAACGTTGATATCGCTAGCAATCGTTCTACTAATAAGCACATGGGTTTTATTAAGGCTCTACCTGACAGAGAAAGAAGATGCATTAGTTGACCACTTAACACAGGTGAGGAACCGTAGGGGTATCATGATGGCTCTAAAAAGAGAAATAAGTAGATCAAACCGTTATAACGAAAATTTAACAGTGGGACTTTTAGATATAGATTTTTTCAAAAAATATAACGATACGAATGGCCAGGGAGAAGGTGACGTCGCCCTAAACAAAGTCGCTCAAATCGCAAAAAAAGCAATAAGGAATAGTGATATTATAGGAAGGTATGGCGGAGAAGAGTTCCTACTAATATTTCCAGAAATAAACAATAAGGAAGCAAAAATTATTTGTAATAGAATCAGGCGAGATATAGAAAAAGCGAGATTTAAGGGGGCAATAAATATGCCAAACAAAAAAGTAACTGTAAGTATAGGGTTGTCAAGTGACAGAAAGGCATATGTAAAAAAAGAACTTTTACTATCTTCTGACGAAAATCTTTATAGGGCCAAAGATGCAGGAAGAAATCAGGTTATCTAAATATTTTCAAGTCCATTAAACTATCCTTTGCAGAATAAATCATCCAGAACAAATTCAAAACCAAAAAAGGCCAACTGGAAATTAAATAAGCATAAATCGCCATCAATCCCGCCCCTAAGAAATTTACAAAGTCATAAGCAAAATCTTTTTGGTCCCACTTACCTCTCTGATTCATCAAAAATGCTAATAAAATCAATAACATCCCGAGAAACCCAATAATTGTTATAACTATCATAAAAATATATGCAATCAAAAGTTTTTATAATTAATTGTTGCTCTATTCCTCTGAGTTCATTCTTTCATCTACTATATTATCAAGTTCACTTAGCCGAGATCTAACAACGCAAAATGTTGTACAATCTGCAGCCATCCTTCCAAGTATTTGATAAGCCATTTTTACAGACCTTTCTCTGGTGGCATTTACTTGTTTAGACTCTTCCAATGTAGAATATTTTTCAATATAATGATTAAGTACGCTTTCTGGCATATACACTCCACGTGAAAAAATCCCGGGGATAAATCTTCTAGCAACAATTATTCTATCCTTATTAACGTCATAACCCCTCATAAATTCTTCTCTAAAATTAACTTTATTGGGGAATTTATCATCAAATTCTGATTGTATTTGGCTATGTTCCAAATGCCTACTTTCGTCATCAATTAAAACTGAACCATGTCCTGAACTCATAATATTACCCCATGAAATGGGTTTTTAAGAATTTGTATAACCTGGTTAATCACATATAATATTAAAAATTTCTGATATTATCCAATGTCACACGGAAGACAGAGTCTCCATACCAACTAAAAATTCCAGACCTCTTCTCCAATTCTGATAAGGGAAGTGCATTCACTCCACCATCTTGTTCTATTTGTTCATTAACATGTTTCTCTCTCTTTGCGATATATGGTGGCCAAAAAAATCCAACCAACTTATCTCTCCCAGTAATATATTTTAAATCTCTTCCCATATAAAATTACGCTATAATACCTTTTTAAAAATTTGTATACTACTATATCATCCTTTATTTAACCGAGATCTGGAGCCACATGGAGCATCTTTGATACTTGGATCATAATGAACTTTTGGTCCTTGAATTAAATTTTTAGCTGGTTCTTCAAACAAACCCTGCTTACAACACTCCAAGTAATAGTCTATCATAACCATCCGGGTGATGTCCCCATTCATATTGTGCCTTGCTAAATATTGGCATGGGTTTTCATTTTTCATTTCTTACCTCCTTTTGAAGTTGCAGATTCAGATGTTACTGAACCTATTACAGTCTTTCCACACATATACGGAACCAATACTTTTGGGACCTTAATAGTTCCATCTTTTTGTTGATTATTCTCCATAATAGCTACTAACGCTCTTGACGTTGCAATAACAGTATTGTTCAAAGTATGCGCAAAATATCTTTCTCCGCCTTTTTCTATTTTGATGCCTAGCCTACGGGCCTGTGCTGATTCCATATTAGTTAAACTAGTTACTTCAAAATATTCATTTCTTCTAGGGCTCCAACATTCAAGATCACAACTCTTAGCTTTTAAGTCAGCCAAGTCTCCTGAGCAACACTCGAGAACTCTAAAGGGGATATCTAACGATTTAAATAACTCAACAGAATACTTAAGCATTTCATCATACCACTTATAGGAATCTTCTGGCTCACAAACTACAATCATTTCTTGTTTGTTAAATTGATGAGTTCTATAAATTCCTTTCTCATCAATCCCATGACTCCCAATTTCTTTTCGAAAACACATAGAGTAACCAGTTTGCCGAACGGGTAAATCTTTTCCATTTAATGTCTTTCCGATAAACTGAGCAATTAGGGGATGCTCACTTGTTGCAATTAAATAAAGGTCTTCTCCGTCAATCTTATAGCCCATTGCCTCAATCTCTGCAGTAGAATATACAGCGTCAAGAGCCTCTCTTCTAATCATTAATGGTGGTTCAACATAAAGGAAATCTTTTGTCAACATAAAGTCTCTTGCATAATTAATTAAGGCCATATTAAGAAGTGCCAAGTCCCCCTTCATAAAATAAAATCCTTTTCCGGCAACGTCGCCTGATGTTTCAAAATCTAAAATACCCAATTCTTCGCCCAATTCGGCATGGCTCTTAACCTCAAATTTCATTTCTTTAATTTTACCATATGCCTTAATTTCTACATTTTCACTGTCATCCTTACCGATAGGAACAGATTTATGAATCATATTTGGAATTTGCATCATAATTTCTTTAATTTTTTCAGCCAAAGCAGCTTCCACTTCTTCACTTTTTTTAATAGCAGCGGGAATTTCTTTTGCCTCTTGGATCAAATCTTTTGCACCATCCTTATTGCCTGCTTTCATAAAAGTATTAATTTCTTCAGAAACCTTATTACGCTTAGCTCGAAGTCCGTCAGCTGCATACTTCTCTTTTCTCCATTTTTCATCTAATTCCAAAACGTCATCTATTAAATGGAGCCTATCCTCTTGGTGTTTTTTAGTTATATTTTCTCTAACCGCATCTGGATTTTCACGTACAAACTTAATGTCTAACATAAAAAAAATTAGGATATGTAATATTTAAGGGTTTTGTTATAACTAAAATAAAATAAAATAACAGGATAATTTATCTAATCTCTAGAATAATCAATTCTTCTCCAAAAATACCCGTCTTAGACACGACCACTGGCTTAAATTCATTAATTTTATCCATCGGAGTCAAGCTAGAAACTAATAAAAATATTTTACCATTTTCATTCAAATGCTTTTTTGCTTCTGTTAAAAATCTAACAGAAATTTCGTCACCATTCTTACCACCAGTAGTAGCTACTCGACTGTCAGTTGGTTCTCTGTCGTCTTCTGGCAAATAAGGTGCATTAAATGTAATTAAATCAAACTTACCCTCAACATTAGAAAAAAGATCACTCTTCACAACCTCTATATCTTTTTTACGAGCAGCTATTACTGCATCTGGATTAATGTCAGCAGCCATTACAGAAGCGACTCCTATATCTAGGGCCGTCTCTCCCAAGATCCCGCTACCCGTTCCCATATCTAAATAAGAAATATCCAATTCTGGCAATCTCAATAAATACTTTCTCAAAAATTCTGCGAATAGATAACTGTCTTCCGCTGGTTGATAAACTTGCATAAATTAATTAATATTTATCCCTTTTTAACTATTTAGAATACTTGTTCCTGGAAAATATAAAGCAATATGAGGGCCACCACTATAATACCCAAAACTGCTAAGAGGCTAATAATAAGCCCTCTATATTTATGATTAGTGGCAACTTTGATCTTAGATGTAGGTAATTTATTAGCACTTGGCTGCTGAGTGGGTGTCACCTGTGGGGGATTGGTAGTTACAGCCCCTTCCATATTAATTTTTTTAGCAGCTAATTCAACTTCCTGTGGTGTGTAACCTGCATTCAAAAAAGATTGCATAGCCGAAGTAATACTTTCTCCTCTAACCATTCCATTTTTTAATCCACCAACAAGTTCATCTTCTCTAGACTCACTATTATTCCCATTAACCTCTACAATTTTAACACCTTACCGTCTTCCATCAGATGAACATTTTTACCTCTCTTATAACCCAATTCATCTGTTAGTGAAATCATCGGCTCAGTCTTATCTAATCCACCATGGGATGGTATTATATGTCTTGGTTTAACAATATTCAAGATATCTCTAATGTCTTCTCTCCCTCCATGCCCGGAAACATGCGCATCTCTAAAAATTCTGGGTTTATGTTTTTTCAATCGAGCCTCCATCTTGGCAAATTGCTCCACATTTACTGGGGTTGGGATAACTGATGAAGAAAAGATAAGGTTGTCATTAGGATTAACTCTAAACGGCAACTGATGCCTACTCATTCTTTCAAGAATGCTTCCAGGCTCTCCTTGATGGCCAGTACATACAACAAGATATTTTTTACGATTCTTTTCAACTTTATGAAGTGTTTTTTCAACTTGTCGTCTATATTTAGAAATATTAACATCTTTCAAAAATGGAGCGATATTAGAATTAATAGCTGCCCTAGAATACTTATCTAAACTTCTACCTAAAAATACGACTTCACGATTAAGTTTTTTTCCAAACTCAACGATGGACTTTAACCGTGCAATATGCGAAGAGAATGTTGTAACAATCATTCCAGCGTCCTTATTCTGAATGGTAAGCAAAACTTCTTCCAAAAGCGCCCTTGCAATTTTTTCACTTGGAGTTTTTTTCTCGCTACTGGAATATAATGCATCTACAACCATACACAAGACACCCTCTTTAGCAATTTCTCTTAAAACCTTATAATTAGGGGGACTTCCCAGAATCGGTGTATCATCCATCTTAAAATCATTACCATATAATATAACTCCCTTCGGTGTGTGTAATGCAATCATTACACATTGAGCGGTTGAATGAGTCATGTTAATAAAATCCACCTTATATTTTCTTTTTTTACCCTGTACAAAAAATGATGTATTTGGCTTAATCGAATATTGCTTATTCCTCAACGTGATTTCATTGTCAGCCAATAAAGATTTTAAAACTTCCATTGTGAATGGTGTAGCATAGATAGGTGCTCTATATTTATCTGATAAGAATGGGATGGCACCTACATGGTCTAAATGTCCATGAGAGATAAATTGTGCACAGACCTTGTGTCGGATATGATCAATTACTGAATCTTCCGGAACAGCTCCAAGTCTCTTTAAATTTTTCTCAGTCATGATACGATCTTTCTCTTCCATGCTTACAATTGCAGGTAAAAAAAATCCACAATCGAAAATAAATGCATCTTCTTCATACTCGACTACAGTCATGTTTTTAGTGACTTCAGAGACTCCACCTACTGTATGTATTTTCACACCATTCTTTTCCATTAAAAAAAGAAAGATTGAAGAGTATTTAAATATTTAGAAAAGTGTATCAACAAATAAAGTGCTATTATAATAAATTAATCATGCGTTAAATATTAAATTAGATCTATAAACTTATAAGAAATTTTACTACCAGGAATTTGAGAAATAGTTGCCGCAATAATATCCCCACCCGCCCCACGTAAATCATTCATAAGCGCGTTATCTTTACTACTCCAGTTACTCACTCTCTTAATAACATAAATAGTATTTTCACGTTCCCCCATGGAAAGTAAGATATTTTTTCCAAGAGAATCGTCTCTAATCTCATAACCTCTCAAAAAATCTTCAACTTGAATAGCGCTAGGATTAGAATATTTACCTTCGATAACTTCTTTAGCTGTTAGATGAGTTCGGGTAACCGGCACAACTGGCGCAATATACGAACCACCAACACCACCCAAGCAGTCATCTTGCATCATATCTTGTAAATTATGTCTCATTATCATAAATATTACCTATTATTATTGCTTATAAATTTTACTATTATCATAATAATTAATTGATTTTATGTGAGGATTCTTTAGTTATTTTGCGGCAAACTCATCTAAGTAGATATCTCCTAAAAAACATCAGCATAACATCGGGCTATAGTTGCATTCCCCACCCCGTTTAGATGTGTTCCATCTCTATACTCGGTTCTATTCCATGTCCCGATGGCGTTGTATGTATCTGCTAATGTTACACCTTCCTCTGCTATTAAACTCGTTAGGCCTTGATTGAAAGTAATAATTTCATTATTTTGGGCGAAACGAGGTATCGCTGTTCCAACTATAACTCTTGTATTGTTGGCTCTTGCAGCTTGGATAATTGATCTAAAACTTGCCATAGAGGTTGCATGTGGAACGCTATAGTGGATGTCATTCGCGCCAAACATTACCAACAAATGACCTGGACTGTATCTAGTCAAAAGACCCGCAGCTACTCTTCTTGCGCCATCTACACTAGTATGCCCGCAACGTCCTTCATTTCTTACATTTTTACCAATTAGCTCTGCAAGCTGATAGGGATATCTTGTAGAAGCAATACTACCACCCGCAGTAATACTATCTCCCAAGGCAAGAACAAGATTGGGGTCATTCGTTCCAAAATTAAAATTACTACTATTATCTTCTTCACATCCTGCTGGAAACAAACTAAGACCGATAAGAGCTCCTGTCGCACAAGCTCTTCCTAAAAATCTTCTTAAAGATGGATCCTTCACACCATGGCTTGTTGAGCAGTCGTCTCCGTTATAATCTATCATGAAATTGTTCATTGGAACATATTTATAAATCTTTCGGGCTTCTTACCACTTTAAAGTTAATACTGACTGCGCCCGAATTCTAAACTCAAAATCCTTCAGATCCGGCCCTACTACGCATCCTCGACTAGTCTGCCACCAACTAGGCAAGAAATATTTTAGACGTCAATAATATCTCTGTTCCCGAAAACAACCCATAGCATTCATCTGGACAAAAAGCCTGACACTTAGGATCAAGGCCGAGCAAGGCGAAGGTCATCCCTTGGGGAACCCGCGACCTCTACATTACCAATA
>Ga0233431_1004488_pt1 | contig 14907 bp, 15 predicted proteins | sample SI_118_April2016_FD_179867 | JGI IMG/M metagenome (GOLD analysis project Ga0233431, IMG submission 179867) | Seawater microbial communities from Saanich Inlet, British Columbia, Canada - SI_118_April2016_200_MG | ecosystem: Environmental > Aquatic > Marine > Inlet | place: Canada: British...
CGGTGCGAAATAGAGATTGCCGATGGTCTGCTGCCCCTTCCGAAAGCGGCTGGTTGACAGGACCAGGTTTTCCCAGGCGGTCAATGAGTCGAAGACGGAAACCAGTTGAAACGTGCGGGCCATCCCCATCTCGACTCTTTTGTGAGGCGCCAGGTGGGTGATTTCCTTACCCCTGAAAAGGATCTGACCTCCGCTGGGAGAAAAAAGCCCGGAGAGCAGGTTGAACAGGGTGGTTTTTCCGGAGCCGTTAGGCCCCATAACACCCGCTATCTGACCTTCCTGAATTCGGAAATCAATCCCGTCTACGGCCACCAGACCGCCAAACCGTTTGGTCAAACCTTTTGTCGAAATTAATTCAGACATACCACCCACTTTGTCATCGGTGCCCAAAAAGGTTTTTCAACAGGTGTAGGACAAAAAAGGCGGCCAAGGGCTATGGCCGCCTCTTTCTCATCCCCTACACTATTTCCAACCCAACTCCGCGGGAGTCCGCTGGAAGAATTTACCACCGTAATAATCGATGACCTTCGCGTAATCCCACTTGGTTTTTCTTTCATCGGCCCCAAGACCTAAGGCGATGAAGGAAGAGTATTTGTACCTGGGATTGCCGTCAATCATCCAGGTGGCCGGTCCCTTGGGTCCGACCCATTTGGGATTGGCCAACATGGCGTTATACGCTTTCTTGGGATCTGTGGACTTTGCCAGCTCCATGGCCCTGATGACATTTTTGACGCCCATATAGGCACTGCACCCGTAAGGATCCGGCGGTTCGTTGTATTCAGCCATGTACCTTTTGGTAAACGCGTTGGACAGTTTCACCACCTCTGCGTTCTCGAAACCGGTCATGTCAAAATACCAGAACATCTGACACATGACCCCTTTCAAGGCCTCAGCCGGAATGCCCGTGGCAAACACGTTCACGATCCAGTTGAAGAAGATCTTGCTTTTCTTATTTAAACCCATCTCATAAGCTTGTTTGAGGATATTGATGGCGTCGTTACCCCACTGGCCCATCATGACGATGTCCGGTTTGGCCTCCATGGCTTTGATCAGAAAAGGGGTCATATCGGCGGTACCCACCGGGGTCATGATGACGGTATATTTCACCTGTGGCATCTTATCAAAGACGTTTTTGATTCCCCTGAGAGCGCCATGCCCATAAGCGTAGTCCGGCAGCATGACGACCACATTTTTCAGTTTCATGACCTCGCCCACATAGGCCGCCGCTCCGCTTCCGATGGATTCCGCAGGCGGAATCATGCTCATACTGTAAGGCCCTTTGAGTTTCTTCGTGAACATCTTCTCCGGTACGCCGTTGGTAGCGGTAAAGATAATGGGGGTTCGTTTGGTCTGCGCATTCATGGCCAGAGACACATGGGCAAAGGTCCCTCCCACCAAGGCGGTGATGCCTTTGTCTTTGATCATGGATTTCATCTTACGAACCGCCACATCAGGTTTGGTTTCGCTGTCCTGATAATAAGCTTCGATCTTGACCCGTTTGCCACCAAAGTTAGCGCCGCCCGCTGCGTTAATTTCCTTAACGGCCAGTTTGGCGGAGTCCATCTGTTTGGTCCCTAAGGCTGATCCCTTGCCGGTCATGGCATACATGATGCCTAGCTTGATGGTTTCCTCCGCAGCTACCGCCGTTCCCAGCGAAAAAACCATTCCCAGACCCAGAATAAGCCCGAACACACAAGAAACTTTCAAACGCTTTTTCATCTCTACCTCCCTTTCTTTTCCCCAAAGAGTTTACCAAAGACCCGTGCGGAAATCCCGCAACAGACCTACTGAGAGCACTCATCCAAAGGGATGAGAGCCGTTTCAACCTCCCGTGAGCGAACATCGCCCCGGGAGATATTGGAACCAGAAAACGCATCTTCATGAATCTGAGTCAGTCTCCTTTAGCGATCCCAAGAGACCCAGTTTTTCAATATTCGCATCAGCCAATGCCTGGATTTGAGCAATTTCCTTCTCCGTTTCGACACCATCCAGAAGGTGTCTGAATCGCTTCTGAATTCTAAGATAATCCACTACAGGAACCTTCTTTTTAATCTTTCGAACATGGGTGATTTCGCCTTCTTCCATTTCGAAGAGGGGAATCAGTCCACTCTGAACCCCCAGTCGGCCTACCTCCAGGGTATGGTCCGACGGAAAACCCCACACCGACGGACATGGCGTATCCACCTGAATATAACGGGGACCTCTAAATTCCATGGCTCTTTTTACTTTTTTCTGCAAATCCTTTAAATAAGCAACAGACGCCGTGGCCACATAAGGAATTCCATGGGCGGCTACAATCATGGGGATATTTTTCTTCATCTCCACCTTCCCAACGGATTCTTTTCCGGCAGGTTGGGTAGAAGAGGCCGCATACAGGGGTGTGGCGCCGCTACGCTGACCTCCCGTGTTCATATAGGCCCCGTTGTCCACACAGATATAGAGAACGTCATCTCCCCTTTCCAGCATACCCGACAAGGCCCCGAATCCGATATCAAAAGTGGAACCATCCCCACCAATACCCACCACCCTTGTGTCATCTCGCTTTTGGGCCCGAAGGGCCGCCGCAACCCCAGTAGCGATAGACGGCCCATTTTCAAACAGGTGGTGAATCCACGGTACCCGCCAGGGAGAATATCCATAAGGGGACGTGAAGGTCTCAAGGCAGCCGGTAGGGGTGACCACGATCACATTTTCCCCGGTGGCTTTCAAGATGTGCCTGACCGATATGGCCATACCGCAACCATGGCAGGCCCGGTGTCCTGAAACAAACAGATCTTCCCGCTGCGCTGACTCCTTTGCCGTCATTATGAACTCCCTATGGCACAATCGTCTGGTTCAAGCCGGACCAGTAGGGTTCCCGAAGGAAATATCCCGCTTCCTGAACCTGTTTTACCCTGTTGACAATTTCTCTGATTCGAGACTCATTAACATCCCGGCCCCCAAGGCCTGCAATAACATCCACCACCTGTGGTGCACCCGGTGCGCCGTAAAGCTTGGCCTTCAGGTCCATGCCGATAGCCCCTTCGCTCCCCAGTGACAGATTTGAGTCTACCACTGCCAGCATCCTGGCGCCTTTCACCGCTTGCCAGATCTCCTCATAGGGAAAGGGACGAAAGCTTCGTATTTTCACAAGGCCCACTTTTTCCCCCTCGGCGCGCAGGTCGTCCACCGCATCTTTGAAAGTTCCGGCCATGGATCCCATGGCCACAAAAATCACTTCTGCGTCCTGGGTCTTATAGGACTCAATCAGGCCCCCGTAGTCCCGTCCCGTGATTTCAGCCCACTCCCCGAAGATTTCCGTAATCCTTCCCTTGGCGTATTGCATGGCCTGCTGGACCGAATACCTGAGTTCCATCACCATGTCTTCCTCGCCGATGGACCCCCATGTCTTGGGATTTTTTACATCTAGAAAATCCACCGGCCGAAAGGGCGGCAGAAAACGGTCGACTTCTTCCTGGTCGGAAAGGGTGACCCTTTCATAAGAATGGGTCAGGACCCATCCATCCATACAAACCATCACCGGAAGGATGATTTTAGGGTCTTCGGCGATCTTAAAGGCGGCGATATGGGTATCATAGGCTTCCTGGCTACTTTCCACAAAGAGTTGAATCATGCCGCAATCCCGAAGACTCATGGAGTCCTGATGATCCACCTGAATGCTGATGGGCGCAGAGACCGTCCGGTTGACACCGGTGATAACAAAAGGAAGCCGCATGCCGCAACTGGCATAGAGAACCTCGCTCATGAGCAATAAGCCCTGGGAGGAAGAGGCTGTGTAAGCGCGGCTTCCTGCGGCGGAAGCACCACTGATAACACTCGCTGCGGAAAATTCGGAATCCACCCTTACATATTCCGCATCCAGATCTCCATCGGCAACAAAACGGGCAATCCCTTCCACAATGTGTGTCTGAGGGCTAATGGGGTAAGCCGATATCACATGAGGCCTGCAGGCTTTGACCGCCAGCGCCACCGCTTCTGAGCCCTCCAGTACTTTGACAGCACTCATGTCACTTCACCTCTCTGATCATGGTAATGGCATCCACCGGGCATTCAAAGGCGCACAGTCCGCAACCCTTGCAATAATCGTAGTCAATAATATAGGCTTTTTCTACCACATGGACGGCGCTATCTGGACACACACTTTCGCATTGGCCGCAGGCCTTGCAGTTTTCCATATCCAGAACCGGTCTCTCGTCCCGCCAACTGCCGGTTTTATACAAAAGAGATGATCCACCTTTGACAACGGCTCCGATGGTTATTTCCATTCCCTACTTTCCTCGTAGCATCTCATAACTTCGTTTCACGACCTGCGCATTCTTTACACCGAGTGTACCGGGGAATTTACTTTGAACAGCCTGGACCGTAGCATTGAGACTGAGCTCCCCGGTCATGGCCGCAAAGGCTCCCAAAAGCGCTGTGTTCATGATGGGACGGCCCAAAATTTCCCGAGCCAGGTCTTCCGCACTAAAGGTAAAGAGGCTCAAGTCCCCGCTGAGTGCCAGTTCTTCAGACCGCTTATCCGTGTTCACCAGAATCATGCCGCCCGGTTTCAGCCCGGCTGCCACATCCACCTCGTTTAAAATGGTCACATCCTGCAAAATCACATAGTCGGCCTGACTAACCCGGCTTCGCAGGCGAATGGGTCGATCGCTTAAACGACAAAAGGCCATGATGGCCTTTCCACGTCTCTCTCCTCCGCCCCCAAGAAAAGGAAATGCCTGCCCGTACATTCCATCTTCCAGGGCCGCAATGGCCATAAACTGGGCCAGAACCAGAGAACCTTGCCCTCCCCTACCGTGTATGGAGATTTCTTTCATATTCTCCCTCAGCGAATTCCTTCATCCAGAGTATACGAAGTTTTTTGAGGTCTTGGACACAATCCTTTTGTTGCTAAAGATACTCACTGAAGTGCTGAAATGCGAAATTATAATGTTCTTCAAGCTTAGCTCTAGCGCCATTCGCATTTCCGTTAGCAATCGCTTCAATGATCGGTGGATGGTATTTAATCATTTTGGCAATAGGGATTGTAAACCCACGAAGTGCTCTTTCGACCCTTGACTGGACTTGCAGAGAGTCCCAAATTTTCATCATTGTTTCATTTTCACACAGGCTTATTGTCAGTCTGTGAAATTCATGATCTATTTTTGAATATTCTTTAATATCATTATCTTTTACAGTATTTTCCAGCCTACTTTGTATTAATTTGAATTTTTCAACATTTTTGGTGAGCGTCTCCATACCCGTTTCGATGGAAAACAATTCCAAGGCTTCTCTTACTCTGAATGCCTCATACATTTCTTTAGTGCTAAATGCTTTGACGCTTGCACCGGTATGAGGCTTATGCTCTACATAACCCATTGCTTCAAGTGCTCGAATGGCCTCCCGCACCGGAGCTTGGCTTGTCTCCATTTCATTGGCAACTTGAAGCTCCTTTATTCTATCTCCAGGTTTTAGTTCACCGGCTAAAATCCTTTCCAATAGGATATTTAATATTTGATCCGTAAAGCTCACCCGCCTGATTTTTTTGTCACTAGGCAATCCTTAATTCTCCTAAGAAAAATGGGACAACGCATCTAATTCTCGATAATATATAATAGACAACATATTAGATGTCAAGGAGTATTGAGCCGCCGAATATCAGATGTAGATTAGAAAAAAATTACCTTGACAACAAATTATCGATAATATATAAAAAATCGATTATTCTCATTAACCTAATTTTCAGGTAACATCCAAAGAACGGGTTGGGATAACATTTTTAAGGGGTTTCAGTGATGTCTGATATGGAAGAAAACCAGGGTCAAACCTGGATCAAAAATCAGGTTATGGCCCAGGGACTGTGTACCGGCTGTGCCGCCTGTGTGGGCCTGTGTCCCTATCAAAAATTCTACCGTGACCAGACGGCCATCGTGCATGAATGCGACCGCACCTGGGGCCGTTGCTCGGCCTACTGCCCACGGGGGCAGGTGGATTTAAACGGTCTGCGCCAGACCATGTTTGACCCTGGTGACATCACCCCGGAATTGGGAGCCGTCAAAGGGCTTTACATGACCCGTGCAAACGATCTTCAGATACGGGATCGGGCTCAACACGGGGGTACGGTGAGCACCCTCGTAGCATTGGCGCTGGAGGAAAGGTTGATAGACACCGCGGTACTGGCGGAAAGCGAAAAGAACCATTCCACCAGGAGTGTCGCTATTTCGACCCCTTCCGAGGTAGCCTTACTTGCGGGAAGCAAATTTTCGGTTTCCCCAACGGTGGCCAAATTCAATGAAATCAGCCAGGGTGATGACGCAAGAATCGGCGTGGTGGCCACGCCCTGTCAGGCGCTGGCGCTGGCCCGCATGCGGGTGCATCCCCAACCCGGAGACGAGGCGCGGGTCAAAAAGCTGGAGCTGGTCATCGGGCTTTTCTGCGGATGGGCCCTCTCCTTTAAAGAACTGAGCAGACTCATCAAAGAAACAGCCGGGGCAGAGTTCATCGAAGGCATGGATATACCGCCCAGTCAGCACAAAATCATGGAACTCCGCACAGAAAAGGGAATCATTGAAATCCCTATGGAAGAAATACAGGCCTGCGTACGCGAGAGTTGCCAGTATTGTTATGACCTCACATGCGAATTCGCCGATCTTTCGGTGGGTTCCGCCCGAAGCCCTGAAGGATGGGTCGTGGACCGGGGCTGGAATCAGGTGCTGGTGCGGACTGATAAAGGTCAGGCTTTGCTGGATCTGGCCCGCACCCGGGGAGTGCTTGAATTCAAAGAAGTTCCTCCGGAAAACCTGAACAAACTCAAAGCCGCATCCCTGGGAAAAAAGAATACCTGCGTTGCCCAGCTGGAGGAGGTCTCAGGCCACAAAGATGACTTGATCTACACCAGAAGGGAGGCGGTTTTATGTCAATAATCAGCAATGGTACCAAGGGGGAAACAGCACTGCTCATGGGCAATGATGCCATTTCCCGGGGGGCACTGGAAGCTGGGGTCAGGGTGGTGGCCGGATACCCAGGAACCCCCTCCTCCGAGATCATACAGACATTGGCCGGAGTGGCGGCGGAACATGGGCTCTACGTGGAATGGTCCGCAAACGAAAAGGTCGGTCTGGAAGTGGCGGCGGCGGGAAGCTTTGCCCAGCTCAGAAGCATGGCGGTGATGAAGCAAGTGGGGGTGAATGTGGCCTCGGACTTCCTGCTTCACCTGGCCGAGTGCGGCACCCGGGCGGGGTTGGTGCTGATCACCTGCGAAGATCCCGGAGGACTCTCCAGCACCAATGAGGGGGACTCCCGCCATTATGCCAAAATGATGGAATTTCCCCTGGTGGAGCCGGGCAATTTTCAAGAGGCTAAGGACATGGCCGCCTGGAGCTTTGAGCTCTCCGAGAAAATACGAAATGTGGTCATGTTCCGATCGGTGACCCGTATGTCCCACGCCAGCGGCAATGTGGTTCTGGGTGAGCTCAGTTCCAGTTTGATGGCCCCCAGCCAGCCAAAAGCCCGGTTCCAGTTTGATGGCGACTTCATGGATCAGATGAGTGGGCCGGTGGTGACCTTTCCCGGCATGGTGGATGCCATGCACAACCGCCAGCTGGAAAAACTGGCGATGGCCCGGGAGATATTTGAAACGTCACCGTTTAATACCTACACCGGCCCCGAAAAGCCGGAGCTTCTGATCATCACCAGTTCAGCAGCGAATCTATACACCCGGGAAGCACTGGACCTACTGGACCTGGAGGAGCAGGTGGGACTTTTGAAACTGGGCACCACCTGGCCACTTCCGCCGCGATTGCTGGCCAAACACCTCAAAGCATCTGAAAAAATTTTCATCATAGAAGAGGGAATGCCCTTTATGGAGGACAACGTCAAGGCCCTCTGGACTGAACAGGGGCCCGAGGCAGGGACAAAACAGTTTTTCGGACGTAAGAACGGACCCCTGCCCCCCACTAACGAACTCAATCCCGACCTGGTGGCCCAGGGTCTGGTAGAAATCCTGGGGCTACCCGCCCCTTCGCTGGATAAGACCTACGGGGAACGTGCGAACGAATTTGCCAAAACCCATGCCCCGTTTCGGGCAATGACCTTCTGCCCCGGCTGTCCCCACCGGGCCTCCTATTGGCTAATCAACAGCGCGTTGAAACAGGATAACCGTAATGGTTTTGTCTGCGGCGATATCGGTTGTTATACCATGGGGGCCATATCCTGTGGTTTCAATACGCTGAAAACCTCCCATGCCATGGGTTCGGGAACCGGGGTGGCTTCGGGCTTCGGCAAACTAAACCGCTTTGGTTTTGACCAGCCGGTCATGGCCATCAGCGGAGACTCCACCTTTTTCCACGCGGTCATGCCGGCACTGGTCAATGCGGTGCATAACCAGGCGGATATGATCCTGGTTGTGGTGGACAATTCGGGCACCGCCATGACCGGTTTCCAACCCCACCCGGGAACCCTTACCGATGCCGGCGGTGGAGCGCTGCCCGCGCTTGATATCGCGCGGATCTGTCAAGCCATGGACATCAACGTTACCATCGCTGATCCATTTGAGATGGAGTCCACCGAAAAGGCCTTACTTGAGCTCCTGGATGATGAAGGGGGAGTCCGGGTTTTAATTCTGCGCCAGGCCTGCGCCTTGAGCCCCGGCAAAAAAGGAAAGCGCCTGTTTGACATGGCCGTTGATGAAGCGTCCTGCCTGGCCGAAGACTGCGGCTGCAACCGCCTCTGTACAAGGATTTTCGGATGCCCCGGGCTCATCTGGGATCCGGAAGCAAAGAAAACACGTATCGATGAGGTGATCTGTGTGGGCTGCGGGGTTTGCGCTTCCATCTGCCCCACGGGCGCCATTACAAAACAGGAGGTGCCCCGATGACGGCTCCCAAGCTTTCAGTTGATCCCTACAATCTGATTATCACGGGGGTAGGCGGCCAGGGTAATGTGCTGGCCTCCCGCTTGCTGGGGCGGATGCTGGTAACGCAAGGGTATCATATCACCATAGGCGAGACCTTTGGCGCCAGCCAGCGTGGCGGTTCAGTGATGAGCCATCTCCGTATCTCTACCCGATCCGCCTGGTCTCCCCAGATCCCTCACAGACGTGCCCACATGCTTATCGCCATCGAGCCTTCGGAGGCTTTTCGAGTGCTGGCGGTATTCGGTAATCCGGAAGTGCAAGTCATCTGGAACACCCGGCCCATCCACCCGGTCAGCGTCATCACCGGCCAGGCGATCTATCCCAGTCGGGAGGAAATCGCCCGTGGGTTGAGCGAACTTTCGGCGCAAAACTGGTCCCTTGAAGCCACGGACCAGGCCCAGACAATGGGCAACCCCATTTTCGGTAACATCATGATGGTGGGAGCCCTGTCCGCCGTCTCCGATTTATCCCTGGGTCCGGAAATTTTTGAAAGAGCCATATCTGAAATGATGCCGCCGGCCAAGGTACCCATTAACCTGGAGGCTTTCTCATGGGGCCGGGCGGCCTTGGCCTAGGCCCGTTTTTTTTGACAACGCTGCTGTCAGCGGAATACCAGGTGAAATTGACTTATTTGATCAAGATTGACACATAAACGGGAATTCAATATATTCACGATCGATTGATGTTAAATTAACTTATGCTTTGGGGTGAGTAACCACCCCGCATGGGAGAAGAAACCATGTCGAACCAAGATTTTTTTGCACCTGCTGATTTGGATCAGGCTTGCTCTCTGCTTGCCGATGAAACGATCCAGCCACTTGCCATTGCGGGCGGCACCGATATCATGGTGCGCTTCAACCGCCATCGCCGACGGCGTCAAGAAACCCTGGTCTACCTGGGTAAGCTGGGTCTGAACTATCTCCGTGAGGAAAACGGAAACATTTTCGTGGGGGCTTGCGCGCCTCTCGCTGAAGTGGCCGCTTCTCCACTGATTAACCAGAAACTTCCGTTGCTGGCTAAGGCCTGCTGGGAGATGGCATCTCCAGCGGTACGCAATGCCGCCACCCTTGGCGGCAACGTGGTCAACAACGCCCGCCACGCCGATGGCGTGGCCGCATTTTTAGCCTTGGACGCTGCGGTTGTCCTGGCCTCCACCGGGGGTGAGCGCACCATGGCCATGGGTGATTTCATGGCAACATCCAAAAAGGAAAAGCTGGCCGGCGGCGGGGTTATTAAGCACTTTGTCGTCACCCCACTGAGTCCTGATGAAAAATGGGCTTGGGAAAAATTGCGCCAGCGCAAGGGCGAGAGCCGTAGTGTGGTGTCCGTGGCCATGCGGGCTGAAATGCTGGAGGGGAAATGCACGGCCATGCGCCTTGTGATCGGCTGTATGGCCTCTAACCCTTTTGTGTCAGAGGTGGCAACCGAGTTAATGGTCGGAAATGTCCCCGGCGCGGTGTTGAATAAGCAAGTGGCTGAGAGAGTTCTGGGAGAATGCACGCCAACCAGCGACGCCCGGGCCAGTGCCTGGTACCGGGAAAAAGCCACCGCCGCGCTGATCGAGCGCGTTCTTTCCCAATTAAATTAAGGGGGGGCACTACAATGGCCTTACTGGAGATAAAAGTCAACGGAAGACAACATCGGCTGGAGATAGAACCCGCCGCAAACCTGCTTACGGTACTTCGTGAGCAACTATTCATAACCAGCCCCAAGGTGGGGTGCGAAACCGGCGACTGCGGGACCTGCAACGTGATCATCGACGGCAAGTTACGCCGCGCCTGCCTCACCAATGCCATGAGCGTCAACGGGTCGGAGATCACCACCGTAGAAGGTGTGGGGGAAAAAGGCGCATTACACCCGCTGCAAACCAGTTTCTATGAAAATTACGCCTCCCAATGCGGGTTTTGTACCCCAGGCATGATCATGGCCTCCAAAGCACTTTTGGATCAAAATCCGAATCCCAGTGAATTGGAGATCAAGGAAGCCCTCTCGGGCAACCTCTGCCGTTGCACCGGTTATGTGAACATCATAAAGGCGGTAAAGGCGGCGTCAGATACGTCCGGCCAGGAGGTTGGAAAATGAGCAATCTTAAGGTAGTAGGCCAGAGCAAGCGGCGCTACGACGGTATGGGACACGTCACCGGTAGCGCCACCTACGTGGACGACGTCTTTGTCCCCGGCACCCTGGCGGTGAAAGTACTGCGCTCTCCGGTGCATAAAGGCATCATAAAGAAGTTGGACATCAGCAAAGCCGAAAGTCTTCCGGGTGTACACGGGGTGATCACTTATGAAGACGTACCGTGCAACACTTACGGTTACCTGACCCTGGATCAACTGGTGCTGGTGGAAGACCTGATTCGCTACAAGGGCGAACCCATTGCCGCGGTAGCTGCGGACACGGTGGAAATTGCCAGCGAAGCCGTTGGGCTCATGGCCCTCGAGATCGAAAAACAGGCACCGGTTTTCGACCCGGTGGCGGCCGTCGAGCCGGAGGCCCCCAAAGTGCGGCCCGAGGGCAACATCCTGATGGTGGGTGAGCGGCCCTACCGACAGGTCTACAACGGTGACATTGAGAAAGGCTTTGACCAGGCTGACGAAATCATTGAGAACGACTTCTTCTTCCCTTCTCAAGAGCACGCTCCCATGGAGACCCAGGTCAGTCTGGCGGTGCCCACCGATGACTCCCGTTTAACCATCTACACGGTTACCCAGGGACTCTACTTCTTACTGAAGCAAATCCAGCGTATTTTGGGCCAGGGCGAGGATGTCTCCGATCGCTGGTCCCATCGGCACCAATACACCCATCACGGTGTGGGGTATTCGGATATCAAGTACGTAAGCTGCAATGTGGGTGGCGCCTTTGGCGGCAAGACCGAGCTGCATGCCGATGCCATCGCAGCGCTGATGGCGCTGAAAACGGGCAAACCCTGTAAATGGCGCTGGACCCGCGAAGAAGAGCAGCTTCACTCGGCCCGGCACAGCCCCTGGCTCATGCATTTCAAAGACGGGGTGACCAGAGACGGACGTATTGTGGCGCGGCAGGTATTCACCCGCCATGATGCGGGAGCCTATACCGGTCTCAGCTCTTACGTAGTGGATAAACACGCCTTCTACTGTGCTGGCCCTTACTATTTGCCCAATGTGGATGTTAAATGTCAGGTGGTCTACACCAACAAGGTGCCCACGGGCGCCATTCGCGGCTTCGGGGTCACACCCGGCACGTACGCCTGTGAGATCCAGATGAATATGATTGCCGAGAAGATGGGCATCGATCCCTGGGAACTGCGCTTCATCAATGCCATGCGCAACAGGGATCAGCTGGCAACCCGTACGAAGCTTGACAGCGTTTATCTAATTGAAACCATGCAGAAGCTGGCCGAAATATGCAACCACCCGCTGGATGCAAAATTTTCGGCCATGAACTCGGATCCCAGGGAGGCATAACATGAAAAAGCGCGGAAAAGGCCTGGCCTCGGCTTTTTATCCCACAGGCATGGGCGGCGGCGGCGACTTCACCAACGCTGTGGTGAAAATTAAGCCCGATGGTTCGGCCGATCTGATTACCGGAACCGTTGAACTGGGTCAGGGATCGGGAACGGTATTGCCCATGATGGTGGCTGAGGTATTGGGCATAGCGTATGAAAAGGTCCGCTACGCCCATAGTGACACCGACACCGCTGCCATCTGTTTCGGTACTTTTGCCAGCCGGGTGACCTTCTACGCCGGAAACGCGGTGGTCAAAGCGGCCGAAAACGCTTTGCAGGTGGTGTTCAAACTGGCCGCACCGGACCTGGGCGTTGAACCGGATCAACTGGAAGCAGCCGACGGCAGAATCATGGTTAAGGATCAACCGGACAAATTCCTGACCATGGGCGATGTGGCCATGAAAGGGCTCTACGAAACCCATGAGTTTGTTGTGGGAACTGCCACCTATGGAAGATCCAAAGCCTTACCTGACCCCGAGACCGGCGCCTGCGATCCACTGGCCACCGTTGCCTGGGCAGCGGTAGAAATAGAGGTGGAAGTGGACACCATTACCGGAGAAATCACCATCCTGGACAGCAAAAGCGTCTATGACGTGGGCAAAGCCATTAATCCGGAAATGGCCCGGGCCCAGGTGGAGGGCGGCGCCATCATGGGCATGAGCTGGGCTGTTTTGGAGAACCTTTACCCCAACTATCCGGATCCCAAACATCAGCCCCGGGATTTCAGCCAGTACACGCTCACCACGGCAATGGATATACCCGAACTGACTACCGAGATGGTGGAGTGCCCCTCCACCGACGGCCCTTTCGGAGCAAAAGGCATCGGGGAGATGACGGCCAACCCGCCCGGTCCAGCGGTTGTCAGCGCAGTACACGACGCTATCGGGGTGTGGATCACCGATATCCCCATCACCCCGGAAAAGGTGCTCAGGGCTCTAGAAAAGAAAGAAAAAGCCGACGCGGTTTAATGAGCCGGCAACCCGCCCGAAATCGGGACACTGCCAAAAACAAGTTGCTTTCAACTTATTTGGGATAGGAGGTGAAGACATGCAGGGCATGGAAAAAATAATCCAGGAATGGGGCCCCACCAGAATTCATTTTGGTGAAGGGGCCATTAGTCAGGTAGGGGATGCAGTCCTGAGATATTCGGACAATGCACTTGTAGTCATCGGTCAGGGTTCGATCAAGGCCAATGGTATCCTGGACAGGATCACCGGGCTTCTGGACCAGGCCTCGATCCGCTACCATGTCTGCGAAGGGGTGGAACCCAACCCCAGCAAAGAAACGGTATACCGGATCGCTTATCACCTGCTGGCGGGAAATTTCACCTGTCTGCTGGCCGTCGGGGGGGGATCCGTCATTGACGCCGCAAAGGCCGCCGGCATATTGGCCAAAGTGAAACAGGGTGAGCTGGATGACTATTTCGGAGTGGGGATGGTTTCCAAAAAAACCGAGCGGTCCATGGACCTTGTGGCTGTTCCCACCACCAGCGGTTCCGGAAGCGAGGTCACCCGCTTTTCAGTCATTACCGACCCCGGACTGGGGGTTAAAAAACTGATGATTGATGGGGCCATCGCTCCCAACGAGGCCATTGTGGATCCGGAACTGGCCTACTCGTGCAGCAAACGGGTCACCCTTGTTTCAGGCCTTGACGCCATGACCCACCTGGTGGAAGGCTACCTGAACACGGTGGATGACGCGGCAGACCCCGGGACCAACGATCGCGCTCTGGCCGGGTTGTCTCTCCTCTTCGAAGCGCTCCCCAAGATTATTCGGGATCCCCAGGATCAGACAGGAAGAAGGAACATGGCCCTGGCAAGCCTCCTGGGTGGAACGGTCCTGTTCTATAAGCAGGCTGGCGGCCCCCATCTAAATTCCTTCAGTTGGTGCAATGTGATGGATCACGGCGAAGCCTGTGCCGTCATGTTGCCCTATTACGGCGCTTATTATGCCCCGGTGGTGGCAGACAGGCTGAGAAAGGTCTCCCAGATCATGGGGGTTTCGGATTCCGGTGATGTGGCCAGGGATTTCGCCCAGGGGTTACTCGATTTCTACCGCGAACTGGGTTTTCCCTTGACCTTGCAGGAATTTGAAAACTTCTCCAGAGAACTCATTGAAAAGGCGGTTTCAGATGCAGCCCAGAACAAGATGAAACTGGAGGCCATGCCCCGGCCCATTCCCCTGGAAATGAGTGAATCGGTTCTGCGAATAATCATAGAAGGGGCCTATGAGGGTAAACTGGACGAGATCCTCAAACTATAGACAAAACCGCCATCTGGCCTTCTTAAAATAAACGGCAAAATATCAGAAAGTGCCACGCCCACGAAGCTAAACCTCTGTAAACAAAAGCTTCAAGTTGTCTGTAAAAATATCTTGAATAGTTTTATTTTCACTTTCAGGAGGTCCCATGAACGTATCTGATATCATCAAGCGACATGTACGAGACACCCCTGACAATACAGCGATCATTTTCGGTGAGCGTCGTATCACCTACGCCCAGCTGGATGCACTGATTACCCGAACCGCCGAT
>Ga0233431_1004489_pt1 | contig 14903 bp, 24 predicted proteins | sample SI_118_April2016_FD_179867 | JGI IMG/M metagenome (GOLD analysis project Ga0233431, IMG submission 179867) | Seawater microbial communities from Saanich Inlet, British Columbia, Canada - SI_118_April2016_200_MG | ecosystem: Environmental > Aquatic > Marine > Inlet | place: Canada: British...
CAATGTTATAGGTTCAGAATTAACCGTCAATTTAATTGAAATTGGTGCAATGTCATCAATCGTGATATTGTGATTTTCTCCGTTAGTTGTTTTGAATAATATTACATCTGTTTTTTCAACCGTTGTAGTATACCCTTCTCTCATTTCATAAAAGGATGGCTCAATTGTATTAACTCTTGGAATAGATGCTCCGCCCCCGCCTCCACCTCCAGAAGGTGATCCACCCACAGTAGGAGCAGATATGGTTTGACAACTTGAATCACAACTACTACCTCCATCACACTGCTCATCTCCATTTTTTATACCATCTCCACAAAAATCTCCTGTCTCGCTTACAGCTGAATGGCTAAGCCCACTAATTTTATAGTAAGTATTATTTTCTACCAAACTACAAGAATAACTCTCACTCGATCCGGGGCATGTAATCAAATATTCACTTGTGTCATTACAATATTCACTAAATTCATTTATCGAAAATGTTACGGCATCTCTGACACAGGTATTATTAGACGCTATATTTTTTTCTAAATATATTGTTTTCCTTCTATCCTGCGAAGTTAAATTTAGCCCCCTAACTATAAGATAGGATTTATTCCCAGTTTGATTTCCTTTCATTAAAATCATGTTTGAAAGGTCAAGGGTCATATTTGTACTATTAAGAGTATAATTGAATTCTATGATTGTTCGGTTATTTAGGTCAGTTAAATTTATTGTATAATTTCCAGTATCGTAATTTATAGATAAATTGTTTGTTCCATTTACATAAACTGTAAGGTTCGATAGATTTACAGACTGGCCTATAGTGTCTTCAGTCAATACGCTTATTGCAGATTCTCCAATATAACTTGCGTCAGTGTACGTTGATACCGATTTATTTATATAGATAATTCTACTTGTTGAATTTGAATTTCCAACCTCATCCTGTATGTAGAAGTTAAAAGTTAAATTCTCAAATCCGGGCAACGCAATTGTTTGGTTGAATGTATCACACGATATACATCCAGTTTTATTCGCCGATCCATTGATGGAATATGCAAATGTAACATCTTCATTAAAAACCATCTCTAAATATATTGTTGGGCTTGTTGTGTTAACCGTTGATAGATTCTCATGGTTTATGGATGTAAATTCGGGGTTCGTCAAAGTCCCCAAAGCTGCATATACATCAAGTCGTGGGTATAAAGTTCCAGTCGCGGTATCATTAATCCATTTGCTAGTAGTATTCAATGCTGTTATAATCTGTGCCGAATTTAATGAAACATTATTTTTTAATTTTGAATATTGCTGTAAAAGTGCGATTGTTCCAGAAACGAAGGGGGTAGACATGGAAGTGCCAGACGCTAAGACAAAACTTCCAAGAATCTGTGCAGACATTATATTATATCCGGGGGCTAAAACTTGGAAATCGGTACTCCATCGTTGAAAATACTGAGTATCGGCATTATTAACAGCACCAACTGGAATTACGTCCAACAGGCAAGCTGGCATAGAAATTCCAAGACGACCATCACATGTCGTAGAGGTGTTGTCATCACAATTTCCAGCCGCCGCAACAACACTAATATTATTTTCAACAGCAGACTGAACCATCAAATCATAAGCTTCGTTTGTACAAGTAGACTGATAAAATTGCCCATCACCCAAACTCATGCTAATAGCAGTAATATTAAATCTAGAGGCATTGTTTATACACCAATCCATTGCTGCTGTTATGTCAGCTAATTCTCCCCCGATCCCACTTTCATCAAACACCTTCATGGATACAATATTTGCACCATAAGCAACGCCCCTATATGTTGAATCTTGGGATGATATTATCCCCGAAACATGTGTCCCGTGGCCATGGTCATCCATAGGATCCGCATCATCATTAATGAAATCATATCCGCCTATAACCTTTGCACAATTTCCCGCCAAAAATGTTTCATTTGTACAACCACCAAACGCTGCATGTGTATAATCAACCCCAGTGTCAATCACACAAACAGATTGCTGGGCCCCCGTAATATTAGTGTTATTTGACTGCACATTCCAAACACTTGAGGCATTAATGTTATCAACCGCGTTGTCCAAATAAAGATAATGCTTTGTATTTTCCGACACTATAATTTCTGGATTCTTCTCTAATAATTTCTTCTCTTCATCACTCACATCAGCCACAAAACCATCCACAATACTAAATTCATGCGTCACATTCAAATTTTCTTCAAGACCCACTGAAGAAGAAACGCTATTTTCAGAATCAACCCCATCTTTATATGTAATAATTACCTCTTCTGCCGAAACAACAGCCAAACTTATCAGTAAAAAGATTAAGGTCAAAAAAATAAAAATTGTACTCTGTCTCCTCATAAAAAACAAACATCACGACTAGTTATAAATATTACTAATCTTTCCTAATCTTATCTGCAATCCAATCTCTTAATGAAAAACCTTCTTCATATTCTGGCAAGTCAGCCCTATCTGGATTTTCAACCTTTATTGCGTGGCCCACAAGCCCCGCGGTATCTTGCCCTATATTAAATAAATCCGCAGTAGTTTCTCCCAACCACCCCACATAAAGGTATAAGGCATTCACGATTCCCTTTGGACTTCCAATATCAACAGGACTAGAAGAAAGAACCGAACTCATAGATAAATAGATTAATACAATAATTAAACCCAGAAGAGCGACCCTTAGAAGTCTTAAATGATGTTCAAATTTAAAGAACAAGAACCCTCCAATAGCCACAAACAAAATTACTATCCACAATATCATAAAAAGAATAAGATTGCGAGCTATAAAAAGTTTTTTATAATCAACAATAGTCTTAATATTATGAAAAGGGTGGATAAAAAAAATACTATTTATTTGTTTCGTCATGGACAGACTAGATTTAATCGTGATGGAATGTTCACCGGATGGACTGATTCTAGAATAACGAAAAAGGGTAAGGAAGATGCAAAAATTGCAGCAGAAAGATTAAAGAAAAAGAAATTTCAAGTAGCGATTCATACCAGGCTTAGCAGGTCTAAAGAAACTCTTAATATTGTAATGAAGGGTCATTCTGAATGTACTCTAGTTTTAGAGGATGACAGAATGATTGAGAGAAATTATGGTCGACTGAATCGCCTGATGCATTGGGGAGTTGTCCGAAAATTTGGAACGAAAAAATATGATGAATGGCATAGGAGTTGGGATATTAAACCGCCGAAAGGAGAAAGCTTTGCTGACGTTGAAGTTAGAGTTCGAGACTTTATTAAAGATTTAAAGAAATTTGTGAAGAAGAATAATGTTAATGTCGCGATTTCTGCCCACGGAAATTCCATAAGACTTTTCAGGAAAATAATGGAAGGCGCATCAAGGAAAGAGGCAATTAGCTGGTTTATACCATATGATGGTGTGCTTGAGTACAAAATATAGTAATTTATTATTAGGCCTTACTCACTTCTAATTTTTCAGACCAATATTTTTCAAGAAAGGAATGATAAGTTTCTGCTGCTATATCCCTTATTGGAAATGCTCTTTCAAATCTATCTTTAGGAGAATTAAACCTATCTAATGACGACAAGGGATTGGCATTATCTGAAATGTTCCCCGCTGCAGAATAAATAATAGTTATCCCCTTATCAACCAATTGTCGTTGGGGACCTAAATTAACATATCCTCTTAATTCTAAGGAGCTAATTCTGTCTAGCTCCAACATATATGATTCTATATTTCCGTCTTGTATTGGATGGGAAAGTGGTAATTGCGACCCTAGATTTTTATAAAATCCTCTTGCTCCAAGGTTGAAGTTTACTTTTTTAGAAGAAGCGTCAGCACATACAAAAATATCTTTTGCCTTCAGGTTAGCGACTAAATCATGAATTGGAAAATCATTTAGTCCGGGGATATTTTCCTTTCTTTGAAATCCCAGACCCGGGACAAATCCAACTATATCCCATCTTAAAGACATTGGAGTTTGATATTCATTAATCTTCATCTCTTCTGCTATCATTAACAAACTACGCCCATCGCATTTATAAGAATTATTGTCATTGAACACTCTTAATTCCCTCGTTAAATGCATCACATAAATTCTTAAAAATGCTTAATCGAGACCATTTAATGGAAGACAGAATAATATATCTAAATGAACAAATGGATGACCAGGCTAGGCTGATTTCTACAAGATTATCAAAGAGACTGGAAGAACCTTACAACCCTAAACTTTTTGGGGATAATCATATCGCAAGAGCAACGGAAGGTGGACATGAGGGATTTTATAAAGTTGCATCAGTATACCGCGGATTTTTAAAGGAAAATGCAACAAAAAGCGATAAGACAATTATCCCTGAATATCTCCGGAAAGAATCTTTAATTAATTTAGAATTAATCTATAATAGGGCTCTTAATCTTGGGGCCAAACTTGCCGAAGTTAAGCTCGAGGAAGACCCTGGCCTCATTCATGTTATTGACAAAAATTTGGTTAGGTGGAGAATTGTGAGCGGAAAAAGAGAACAAAAAATAGTTGACTCATTTAGATTTGGGCTAGGAAAAAACTTGGGTGATATCGCTGCAAGGGGAATAATGGAGTTAACAGCGGAAACACAAGTGAAATATATAGAGGAACGCAGAAAAGCTGAATACAAAAAGAGGGGAATCCCAACAGAAACTGGAGGATGGGGATACAATATAAAAACAGGCTCTGAAATTTATTTGAAAAGTGTGCCTCCTGAGAGGAGAATGTACTGTAAAATATACAACATCTGGAGTAATGATGCTAAGGGGTGGAGTGGCTAGGGAGTTCTACTTCAAAACTTTTCCTGTTTCTATATACCACAAATACAAATCCAATTCACCCAAGTTCATATTAGATTTTTTTGCTAAATTCTTCAAAACGTCTTCAATCTCTAAATATATTTTAGGAGTAATTGTTTTTGGTTTTTCTATTAAACCTTCAGCCACCAATAAATCCACAATATGAAAATCTATTATAGCGACACCTCTAAATCCTATATTTCTCAAAAAATGCGAAGACTCTTTCATACCAACACCTTTAATATTTTTCACAAGCCAATTTCTTATATTTGATTCATTTTTTGTTTTGATCAACTCAATTAGTTCGTCTCTAGATTCCCTTGCCAAAATAATTCTTTCCGCTCTTTGCGGCCAAAAACGATGTCCTCTAGCCTTCAACTCAATTCTTAAATCTTCCAAATTGGCATCGAAAAACATATCCTCGATTTCTTTTTGGATATTCCAAGATTTCTCAGCCTGAAAATTTGCGGTCAAAAGACAAAAACATAATTCTGAAAATATTTTATTCTTATTCCTACCAATTTTTCTAAATTCTATCAATCGTACCTCGATTTGTTTCTCTATATGGGTAGATTGCACTTGCTTAATTTTTTTAATTAGTAAATTCATGAATGTGATGGTGGATGTGATAGATTAGCCACTAGATGGCCAAAAAAAGCTGTTTAGCATCTGGATTATTACGCCTATCTTCTGCCTCAAGTTGGGAGTCTAAAGATTCCTTTGCCCTCTCTTCTGACAAATAATGCTCTTTTTGTTCTTCAAAAGCCCTTTGAACGCCCCCAGCCTCCTTAACTCTTTCGTTGTATGCTGTTTTAACTGATCTCAAAACACCTCCTCTATTATTATGAAAATCTTTCATGTATGTTTTTATCTTCTCGAAATAAGGATCATCCAATGTTGCAGAATAAGCTTCGTTAATTGAAAGATCTTGATGGTGACGAATACTGTCAACTGCTATACAGAAATCATGCAAGTGACTAAGTTTGTAAAAATCAGATTTCCTAAACATACTTGTTAAGCTCATAAATTATATAGGCAATAAAACTATTTAAATCTTTCGCTTTGTTACTATTTCAAAGATACAACTATTTAGTTTTCCACAAACCATGCAGATTACAATAGGCTCTAGCACTTGTTGGCTCAAAAGAAAATTCAGCATGTGGTTCTTCATCTGGTTTCAAAAAAATCTTTGCAGTTTCTTTTCCGTCAGTTGCTTCAATCCACTCAATAAAATGCTCTTCAGTCATTGGGTGTGGGACAGAACCTACACGAACAGAATTACCATCAATTACAGGTATATGTTTTTCTCCTTTCTCTGGATCCTCAGTATGCTCAACTTCTAATGTCATGGATTTACCACAACAAACGATAGGAGGCTGCTCTCCATGAAGAATTTCAACAACGTTGCCACAAATTTCACATCTGTAGATTTCGCCTTGGTTTACCATGGATAATATTGAAGAAATCTATATAAAAGGGTTTTGGTATGCGGTTTATTAGCAATACAAACAACAGTATTGCACATTCAGTCCGTACTTATCCGCACATAATAACATATAAAAAGAATAGTCCCTCGGAAAATACATGGGTGAAACATATGATGTAATAATTCTAGGAACTGGCCCCGCTGGAATAACAGCAGGAATATATAGCGCTAGATATGCTAGAAAAACAATTCTAATCGGAGAAGAAATGGGAGGGACGACCACAAGAGGTGGAACTTACGAAAATTGGCCAGGAGAAATTAGCATTCAGGGCTCAGAATTGATGGAGAAATTTAAAAAACATCTTGATAATTATAAGGTCCCAATTATAACGGGGACAATAACTGGTATAACAAAAATAGATGCTGGGTTTAAAATAACTGCAGGAGGAAAAAAGATTATTGGGAAAACAATTATAATAACACTTGGGACCAAGCATCGAAAACTGGAAATTCCAGGAGAAGAGGAGTTTTTAGGGAAAGGTGTTAGCTACTGTGCTACTTGTGATGGTATGTTTTTCAAAGGCAAGGACGCAGTCACGGTTATCGGAGGAGCAGATTCGGCAGCAAAAGCTGCACTATTTTTGTCAGACATCGCAAAACAAGTCACCATGATTTACAGGAAGGGTGAATTAAGGTCTGAACCTATATACAAAGAAAGGATTAGCAAGAAGAAAAATATAAACGTAATATATGATTCAATTCCAACAGAAATTATTGGGGACAAACTAGTGTCATCAATAAAAATCAAAAATAACGAGGGTAAAGAAACAGAATTAAAAACGGATGGGATATTTATTGAAATTGGAGCAATTCCTTGTAATCAAATGTTAACAGACCTAAAGTTAGATCAAGACTCCGGATGCTATATTAAAACCGACAGGAAAATGAACACCAATATAACAGGCGCATTTGTAGCAGGGGACATTACAACAGATTCACTAAAACAAGTTATAACGGGGGCCGGAGAGGGAGCAATCGCTGCACATTCCGCCCATGAATACTTGCAAAAACAATAAGCACCAAGCAAGTTGGTTCAATTAAATTTTAAATATGAAAATTCAAAAGGAGGTAAAATGGTAACAGTAGATAAAGAAAAATGCATTGGATGCGGAGCTTGTGTTGCAGTATGCCCTGATGGTTTTGAAATGAAGGGTGGGAAGGCAATAGCAAAGGGAAAAACTCCCTGTAGTAAAGAAGCTGAAGCGGGATGTCCTGTGGGCGCGATTAGCTCTTAAGAAAGACTTAAAAACTCATATGATATAATTTTCATATGAATAAATCAACATACTATTTGTTCTTTAGTAATTTAAGCAGTCAACTTCGAATTAGTATAGTGGAAGCCCTAAAAGATTCTCCTTCCAGCGTAACAGAATTATCTTCCACTCTTAAAATTGAACAAAGTAAATTGTCTCACGCACTAAAGAATTTAAGATGTTGCAATATCGTTAGTGTAGAACAAAAAGGGAAACAACGGATTTATAGTTTGAATAAAAAAACGATTGTCCCCATATTAGAATTAATAGATAAACACGCTAAAACATTTTGCAGTGGAGGTTGCGCTGGGCAATGTCAGAAATGAATCTCTATTTAGATAATGCGGCTACCACTCCAATAGCTGAAGAAGTTTTAGAAAGTATGAATGAATTCTCGAAAAAATATTTTGCGAACCCATCTAGTCAGCACGGCAAGGGGAGAGAAGCTCGGGAAAAAATAGAAGAAGCTCGGGAAAAAATAGCAAAAGAAATAAGTGCAGAAAAAGAGGAAATCATTTTCACAAGTGGAGGGACTGAGTCAGACAATCTAGCGATTAGGGGTGTGGCAAAAGCGAACCCAAATAAAAAACACATAATTACAACGAATATTGAGCATCCAGCCGTATTCGAAACATGCAAAGATCTCGAAAAAGAAGGATATAAAATAGATTATATAAATCCAGACGAAGACGGGATAATATCTGTTGAAAATATTAAAAAGAAAATTACGAAAGAAACTCTACTCGTTAGTGTAATGCATGTGAATAATGAGATTGGGACAATCCAGCCAATAGCCGAAATTGGGAAGCTCTGCAGTGAAGCCGGGGCATACTTTCACACAGATGCTGTTCAAAGCTTTAAAAAATTGAAAATAGATGTTGGGGAAATGAATATAGATCTATTAAGTGCTTCTGGACATAAAATAAATGGGCCAAGGGGAATCGGATTTTTATATGCTAAAATTGGCACAAGAATAAAACCAATAGCCACTGGGGGTGGACATGAATTTGGCATTAGAAACGGGACAGAAAATACATCTGGTATAATCGGTTTTGCAAGGGCAATTGAATTAGGAACTGATAGAGAACAAATAACCGAGACAAGAGACTACATCATTCAAAAATTACAAGGGATAAAGGGGACTTTGATAAATGGATCAACAGAAAAAAGAATTTATAATAATATTAACGTTTCATTCTTCGGTATAGAGGGTGAAAGTTTAATGTTGTTGTTAGATGATGCAGGGATTAGTGTGTCTACAGGGTCTGCTTGCTCTTCTAAAAAACTTGAAGAGAGCCGAATTCTAAAATCTATTAACGTAGATGAACTATATATCCATGGGAGCATAAGAATTACATTAGGGTCAGGCATGAATTTCAAAAAGGCTGACTACCTGATAGAAAAATTGAAAGAAAACGTAGCAAAACTTAGAGAAATGAGCCCATTTAAATTAGAAGATACAACAGAAACGGAGGTAAAAAATGAATAAAGAAAAAATAACAAAAGACATGACATTCTTCGAGCTGATAAACAAATACCCACCCGCAGCTGAGTTCTTAATGGACAAGGGATTGATGTGTGGTGGATGCCCAATGGCCCAATTAGAGACAATTGAGCAAGGAGCTATGGCACATGGGATTGACCCGAAAATACTAATCAAAGAATTAAATGAATTGGGTACAAAATGAGTAATACAACTTATAATGAAAAAGTACTAGATCATTTCAAAAATCCTCGTAATATGGGAGAAATGGAAAATCCAGATGCTCAAGGCACAAAGGGTAATCTATCATGTGGGGATGTAATGAAAATTGCATTAAAGGTAGATAATAATAGAATTGAGGATATTAAATTTTTAACATTTGGATGTGCCGCCGCAATTTCAACCTCATCAGCCTTAACTGAAATAGTTAAAGGAAAAACAATAGAAGAAGCGAAGAAAATTGGGAACAAACAAATAGCTGAAGCACTAGGTGGACTTCCGAAGATAAAACATCATTGCGCGCATTTAGCCGAAGAGACATTAATGGAAGCCATTAAAGACTGGGAAGAAAAAAAGAAATAAGATATATTTTAATTAATAATTTTATATAAAAAATTAATTCTACACAATTCAGAACAAGGATCAAATAAAAATAAAAAAAGATAATGAACTCGCTATCTCCCTTAACAGCGAGTTCATAAGTATGATATTAAAAAGTAAAAAGAATTTATTTCTTCTTCTTCTTTTTAGCAGCTTTCTTAGTGGATTTCTTAGCAACTTTTTTTACAGCTTTCTTAACTACTTTCTTCTTAACTGCTTTTTTAGCTACTTTCTTTTTCTTCTTACCACCTCGAGCCATCTTAGCTTCACACACGTTACCTGCACCATCTACATAGTACAAATGACCTGTCTTTCGCTCTACTGCTCCTTTTACAACAATTTTTCCCATATTATCAACCTCCTTTTGATTAGATAAACTTTATAGATGCAAGAAGTATTTAAACCTTTCTAACATCGTCGGTGACTTAAAATCCACCGAGGGGGATTTCTAACAAATAGCGCCCTTTTCCAGAAATATTAATTTTCCACTTAAAAATGTCGACGGAACAGGTAGTATTAAATTTTTCATCTAGCCAGATAGCAGTAAATGGTTTACAAAATAATGAATGAATAGAAAAATTCCTAGACTTACCCATATCAAACAACAAGGGGTCAGAACGACGTCTAAACATAAGCCCCGTGGAGAATATACTAACTTTTTTTACTTTTATAATTTTTTTTATAGATTTATCGTCGGTATAAGTAATTTTTTTTAAACCCATCTTCCCTCCAATTTCCTCTTCAAATATTCCTGGTAAACTCTTTTTACATTTCTTTCATTTACAATATTATGATGTATAAATCCACCCCCGAATGCTTTCGGTATATGCATTAATTCATGGATAATAACCTTCTCCTGCTCGTCAATTGACATACGATCGAACTTCTCCGAAATTACTTCTACTAAATAAAACCCAGTATCTCTTCCCATGGCAATTTGCATGGCCTTACCCAATGCATGACACCGGGCAATTGTCCGAACTGCCTTAGACCCAGTACTTCTTAGAAATCCTATATGATTAAAGTCCAAATGAGGCCAGCCCATTAAAGATACGATCTCTTCTGCCTTCTTTCTAATATCTGGAGCTTCAAAATATTTAATTACCAATTTTAATAACCTTTTTCCTAGAGGTTTTCCCTCTAATTAGATTTACACTAAGTCCTTTAAATTCCTTCTGGAGAAGTTTGATTAATTCCTCGTTAGCCTTGTTATTCTCTGGAGGTGATTTAAGATAAACTTCGTAATCATCTTCTGATATCTTTGCCAATCTTTGCGGTCTAGAATTTGAATGAACTTTTACACTAATTAACATAAGTTATTTATACTTCTCCACATTATAAATATTATGAAATCATACACAAGATATCTAAGAGTAAATACCGAGGAAGAACGAGATATAATCAACATAACGAATCAAGTTCAAGAAACAATTAATAATTCTGAAATAATCGAGGGAATCGTTTTAGTTAATTCCATGCATATAACCTCTTCTGTTTTTATTAATGATGAGGAAAGTGGACTAAAGGAAGACTTTATGGATTGGTTAGAAGAGTTAGCCCCATCTAAACCAGAACAATATCCAAAAGGTTACAGGCACCACCGAACTGGAGAAATCAATGGGGATGCTCACCTAAAGAGAACGATTATGGGTAGAGAAGTCGTGTGTGCAATAACCGAAGGTGCGCTCGATTTTGGACCATGGGAACAAATATTCTATGGAGAATTCGACGGGAAGCGCGATAAAAGAATAATGGTTAAAATTATAGGAGAATAATGGGTTCATCAAAAATTAGGTCTGGAGAATTTACGATGGGAGAAGTTATGTGTGAATATTCTTTAAATTACTTAAATGTGCAAGAAGAATATCAGCTTAGTGGAAAAATAACTGTCATCAAAAATTCTAGAAAATGGCATTTTAACACACAAAAGAAAACTGAATATAATGGATCTGGAATAAGAACAGAATTCAATAAAGAAATGCGCTTCATGGGCGGATTATGTGGATTGTTAGAAAAAGAAAAACTAATCCCACGGGGATAATCTAAACCCATCTTCTTTTGATCCTTCAACACTCATATCATACAATTGGGTAGTATAATAAAGCGGCATTCGCATTAGTGACCCTTTACATAACGTCAAATTATCTCCAAAACATCGTTTAGAATTTCTAAATAGTCTACACTTATGAACTTCCCCATCAATTGTTAATTCGGCTAAGGCTATATTGGATTCATTAGTTGAACTTGAATAACACATATCGTGGGATTCCATAGCTGTTTTTGGCAAAACTAGGTTTGCGCCTATAAATTCACTAGGCTGGTGCCATGTTGGAACCAAAAGTGGCTTTGACCCCTTATCTCTAGCTCTATAATGCAATTGATAAACTCCACTAAAAAGATTTAAAGAAGCCTGAAGTAATGAGAATGCAGCTTGTCGCCCAGGGCCCGGAGTCCACAACCCACCACTCCAATCTTTATCCTCATATGCAATTATTTCTTCTCGAGATAATGGATTCACTCTTATCCTTAAACCAGTATCTATTTTTCTTCCAAACATGTTCCTGCGTGTTAATAAAGGCTTAAAAGTATTTATATTGTCAACTAGTCATGATCTCAATTCCATCTCTGTGATTCAAAGCATGATCTTTGCCAACTGGCATTTTGGTTCTAACATCAATCGCCTTCACAAATTTGTCCCCGATATCTGTATGTAAAAAATATGCAAAATCCAATGCAGTAGAACCTTCGGGCAACAAAAAGCAATCGGGCAAAACATTCCCCTTAGAATCAGCTAATTTGGATCCAGCTGGGAATATCGCTATATACTTTAAAAGTTCAAATATCGCCTTGTCTAAAACATCTTGGACTCCGGTAGCCCCAAAAACATCTAAAACATTTTCTTGGATAGAAGACAAGGCCGCTTTTTGTTTATCATTAGCCTGATCTTCATTGATAGTAAAATTAGAACTCCCTGGGATATAATCAATTAATTCAGCTTTTGCTGCTTGTCGAAGAGATAATTCAGAATCAGCCGATGTCGGGATTATAATTAAATCGCCAAATTCATTTTTTAATCTTTTCAAATTATCTTCCGAGCCTGCTTTGTCTGCTTTATTAGCAGCAATAATCATCGGTTTTGTGATATGCCTAAGTGTTTGTGCGAATCTCAATAAATCGTCTTGAGACCAAGTTGTCAAATTTTCTGTATTTAATTTCAATTTCAAAACAGCATCTTTAACATCGCCCTCTTTTACACCAAGGCCACTAAGTTGCTTAGCAATCGCAACTGAAAAATCTTGTTTGGTGGACAGAATAGTTCTAGCTAATTTTTCCCAAACCCTGTTAATTATCCCCACATACCATTTATTCAATTCATTCTCCAACATTTTAACGTCTGCTACGGGGTCACCCGTTCCTTCATTCCCGCCCATATCAGTTGTTCCACTTACATCAACTATTTGTATAAAGCAATCTGCCTGTCTTAATGAATCTAAAAATTGGTTACCAAGGCCCTTGCCTTCGCTAGCCCCTTCAACTAATCCCGCTACATCCATTAATTCAACTGGAACGAAACGAGTCTCCCCCGTACAGTAACCAGTCCTAGGGTTACATTTAACATCTAGCTCCTTACATAACGAATCAACCCTAACATATGCTATCCCATGATTGGGCTCAATTGTTGCGAATGGATAGCTAGCTATTAAAACATCTGCCATAGTTGCAGCTTTAAAAAATGTAGATTTACCACATGATGGTTTTCCGACAAGTCCAATTAACATAAAATTAAAAGATGCAATCAAGTTTTAAGGCTTTTGGGGATACGGGTATTATTAAATAATAAGCTACTATTCAATTATGTTGGCCCTTAACTCCAATGAGATACCAAATCTCCTATCGGAATATTCTATTATTTGATTAACTTTTTTAGAATCAGAAAATGTTATTGCATGCTTGTTATATAATTCTGCAAACCCTCTAGCCAAATCATAACCTAAAGGCTCATCTGTTTTTGCTAGAACCTGCACTCTTCTTAAATATTCTTCCTCACGATTTGAAACAGTTGAATAATTTCTACTAACCGCCATATCTAATAACATTTCTGGCATGGGATTTGCTATCTGTTTTCTCATACAATTAACAAATGCCCGTTTGCGCTCATTGATGCTTTGAGACTCATCTAATTCTCCTTCTTTAGAAATTTCTTCGCAATACAAATCCAATGATCTTTCGATACTGTCCATTAAGTCCCTCCATCCATCAAGACGGTTCGCCATCTAATTTATCTCATTCCATATTTTTTTTACTTGCTCCATGGCACTATTCAAATCTTTATCATTCATCACAACAAAATCTGACCCCTCGATGCATTTACCAGTTTGTTGCCCCATTGGATTATCTGGATCAAAATTATCTCTTTCGTCGACCTTTAAAAAATTTTCCCAATCTAATAAATCACTTTGCTTACCTCTTTTTTTTATTCTCTCAAACCTTATCTCTCTTGGTGCGTCCACCCCAATTAGAATAAAATCTTCCCCCAATTCTTGCCTTAAAAATTCTGCTTCCCCAAAGTTTCTCAAGGAGTCAATTATATGATTTTTGCTCAGATCAAGTCTTTCTATTATTTTTTTCATAAGAGCTCCAACGCCATCTTCACTTCTCCATTTATCAGCCAAGTCTTGCATATTTGTTCGGCTCAATTCTTTGCCCTGTTCTGTTAAATGTTCATTTAAAACTCGCCTTGTTTCAAAATATTCAAACCCCTCTTTTGTTAAAAATTTTGTTAAAGTTTCCTTCCCCGCTCCTATCCTTCCACACACACCTATTATCATTTTATAAAATTTGCCCCTCATGCTGTCTTGCATGCTCTCTTGCCCTATACGGAAGAACATAACTATCAGGAGCAACAGATCCACCTACGGTTATATCTCTTTGATTTCCCATTACACCCAATAACTGATTGAAATACATTACGTCCCCCATGTTATTCGAGTCTATTCCTATAGCTTCTCTCAACTCTTCAGGCGTATAGAATGGATTATGTTCCTGGTCAGCCATATGCTCCAATAATTTTTCTCTATGGTCTGAAGCCTCTATTGTCATGATATCTCTTGCCATGACATATATAATAGGTTCGACTTTTTAAGAATTTATGTTTTATAGTTGCATTAACACACAACATAAACTTTATATATCATTTTGAGGAACAAATTGTACTGAGGAGCCTGTAGCTCAGCCAGGTAGAGCACTGGTCTTATACGAGTTCGTTTCGTTAGGAACGGATTGTTCTTAGAACTCTAA
>Ga0233431_1004490_pt1 | contig 14903 bp, 12 predicted proteins | sample SI_118_April2016_FD_179867 | JGI IMG/M metagenome (GOLD analysis project Ga0233431, IMG submission 179867) | Seawater microbial communities from Saanich Inlet, British Columbia, Canada - SI_118_April2016_200_MG | ecosystem: Environmental > Aquatic > Marine > Inlet | place: Canada: British...
GATCTTTCTGCGAAGTTCGATAAGGTCCGTGGATGGATCAAGGATATTTGTACCGTTAAACAGCACCTCGCCCGATGCTTTCTGGTCACGGTACATTTCAAAGATCCGGTTGTATACCCGGATATGTGTGGATTTTCCGCATCCGGACGGCCCAATGATGGCGGTCACTTTCTGCTCTGCAATGTCGATAGTATTATTGAACAGCGCCTGATGATTGTCATAGAAAAAATTCAGATTACGGACAGATATTTTTGGATTGTCACCTTTACTGTTTCCGTCATTCGGACTCGCGTGCATCATCTCTTTGTTAATCATTAAGGGGCTTTTTTCTTCAGAAGTCAGCGTGATCATTTATGTTTTTCCTCCCGTTACTATTCGTGTAAGTATCGTCAGTGAAAGAATTGCCATCATTATAAGCAGCGATGCGCCCCATGCGATCTCCTGCCAGTCTGCAAACGGTGACATGGCATAATTGAAGATCGTCACCGTGAGATTGGCGGTCGGTTCGCTTACCGACTGGGGCCAGTACGGGCTGTTAAGCGCGGTAAAAAGAAGCGGCGCCGTTTCTCCGCTCACTCTGGCGATCGCGAGAAGTATCCCTGTTGTCATGCCCGTTTTCGCCGCCCGGAACACTATTCCAAGGGTGACTTTCCATTGCGGCGCGCCGACAGCAAGAGCCGATTCCCGAAGTTCGTTCGGTACCATATTCAGCATATCCTCCGTGGTTCTCGCCACAACCGGAAGCATAAGAATTGCAAGCGAAACCGATCCCGCATATCCGGAAAAATGTCCCAGTGGTAATACAAGAAGCGTATACACAAACAGCCCTACAATAATGGACGGCACTCCCATAATGACGTTAAGTGTAAACCGTACCGCTTTCCCGAGCAGTGTCGCTTTCCCGTATTCCGAGAGGTACACGCCGCTCATTACACCCACCGGAACACCGATGAGCGTTGCAAACAGTGTGATAACCATTGTTCCCAAAATCGCATTTGCAACACCGCCGCCCTCCATTCCGGGAGGTGCAGGCAGTTTGGTGAAAAAGTCGATATTGAGGGCTGCAACACCTCGACGGGAAACCTCAAGCAGTATCCACGCCAGAAAAAAGATACCGATAATTGCAGAAACGGATGAAAGTATTTTTATTAGGTAATCCGTTGCTTTTCGAAAATGTGCTGGCCGTGTCCTCATTATCGCCTCCCCATGCTTTTATGAATCCGTTTGAGCCACATTTGGGCGATGATCTGGATAATGAATGTTATGACAAACAAGAGAAGCCCCAGCTCTACAAGCGCGTTCAGATACAACGGCTCCGATGCCTCCGTGAACTCGTTGGCAAGTGTGGATGCAATGCTGTTGCCGGGAGAGAATAGCGACGCGGAAAGCGAATGATTGTTGCCGATGACAAACGTCACGGCCATCGTTTCGCCGAGCGCCCGGCCCAGTCCGATGAATGACGCGCCTATCATACCCTGAATACCGTACCGAACGACAATGTTCCTGGTAACCTCCCATGTTGTCGCGCCCATCCCGTACCCGGCCTCTTTCATGACAGACGGCACCATTTGGAACACATCCCGCATGACCGCACTCACAAACGGAAGGATCATGAGCGCAAGGATGATTCCCGCTGTCAGCATACCTATCCCCATGGGCGGGCCCTGAAATAACGGTAAAAATCCAAGGTGATCGCCGATAAACGGCTGAACATATTCCGCCATAAAAGGAGCAAAGACAAACAGTCCCCACATACCGTAGATGATGCTCGGTATTGCGGCAAGAAGTTCAATGGCATACCCGACGAATTTTCGTATAACTGGCGGCGCAAGTTCGACAAGGAACAGCGCGATCACGAGGCTCATAGGCACCGCTATCGCCATGGCGATAATCGTCGACAGCAGTGTACCGTAAATGCTCGATAAAGCACCGTATTCCTGTGTAACTGGATTCCATACCGATGAAAATAAGAATCCGGCCCCATATTCTTTTATGGCCAGTTTCGAGCCGTTAACAAGCGATATGAATATCCCGATGATAATAGCAAACGATATGACAGAACAGAATATCGCCAGCGACTTAAATAATGTATCGGCAAATGAATGGCCCGTTGTTGTTTTTTCTTTTTTCATATATAATATGTACGGAGCCATATAATCATATGGCCCCGGTCCTTTAAGATTTTACGTTATCGTTAACGTCTACTTCCAGACCTGAGCGCTGTTCGATCTGACCGCATCTTGCCATTGTTTTTCCACAAGCTCCACAACATTTTTCGGCATGGGAACATAATGAAGGTTCACCGCAACATCTGATCCGTGATCGTAGCACCATTTGAAAAATGAGAGTATTTCTTTCGCTTTCGCGGCATCACGCTGTTCTTTTTGAAACAGAATAAACGTAGCGCCGGTTATCGGCCAGCTGTCTGCTCCCGGCTGATCGGTCAGTACCATATAGAATCCCGCAGCGTTCGCCCAGTCTGCGTTGGAAGCGGCGGACTGGAAGGTTTCGATAGTCGGCGCAACAAATTTGCCGTCCATATTCTGTAGCAGCGCATGGGTCAGTTTGTTCTGAAGCGCATATGCGAACTCAACATATCCGATCGCTCCGTTAATGCGCTGGACATTTATGGCGACGCCCTCGTTCCCCTTACCTCCGATGCCGGCAGGCCACTGGACAGCTTTGCCCATACCGACCTTGCTGTGCCAAGCCGGGGAGATTTTATCGAGATAGTTGGTAAAAATCCATGTCGTTCCGGAACCGTCCGCTCTGTGAACAACAGTGATGGCGCGTTTGGGAAGGGGAATTCCCGGATTGATCTTTTGGATTTTCGCATCGTTCCAGTTTGTTATATCGCCGAGGTATATTCCTGCAAGCACGCCAGGTGTGAGCTTCAATTCCCCGGCTTTGACTCCTTTGATGTTGACAACAGGCGTTACTCCGCCCATAACCATCGGGAACTGGATAAGACCGTCCGTGTCAAGCTCTTCAGTTGTCAGTGGAGCGTCCGATGCGCCGAAATCGACTGTTTTTGCTTTGATCTGAGCAATACCGCCGCCGGATCCGATCGATTGATAATTTATTTTCGTGCCGGTGAGATTATTGTATTTATATGCCCACTGAGCATAGACGGGATATGGGAAAGATGCTCCCGCGCCGTTCAGTGTTTGGGATTCTGCAGGTATTGATGCAAGACCCAGGATGAGAATAATCAGCGCCTGCCCGATGAGTTTGATAATTTTCATAGTCGTATCTACCTTTCTTTGAAGTTCGGTTTTATGTTGAAGGACGTTCATTTTCGTACCCTCCATTTTACTTTTACGTCGAATGATTCTGCTCTTTATCTTGTCCCGAATATTTTTAAAATTTGAAAACGAGATCAGCCAGAACACGGTGGTAATCGGTGCCGTTATCGACGCCGACCTGATTTATGAAATATGCAACGCCTGCCTGAACATTCTTTGCAATCTTATAATTGACAGAAACTTCATGACCGCTGCCGTCGGAGCCGCCGCCGATGAAATCCGAATCGGTGAACGCACCGAGGACCGCATCTTTTTCAACGCTTCTATAACTATATGCCGCACCGATCGGTCCGCTGCCGTATTTTACTCCGGCAAGAAATCCCGTATTCTTATCAACATCTGACGCAATATTTGAAACGAAATCCACAAAAAATGTTGTATTGTCCAATACGCCGCCCGGAGCTATTTCAATCATCAACTCGAGCTCGTTGTAATCATACATGTAATTCCCGCCGGCATCGGTTGAGTTTCCAAAACTGTCCGCCGCATCGTATGCTGTCCCGTACGATTTGGTGTTCTGATAGTCGAAATATCCCGCGCCGATCATGATATCTCCGGTATTCGATGAAAATACCGCACCAGCCTGGGCACCGAGAAGAACAGCGTCGTTACCGGCTTTTCGCTCGTTAACACTGAAATAGGATGCGTTCACAAACAATTCTACTCCCGACACTGTTTGTGCGAAATTGACCGCAACGCCCTCTGGATTCAGATCGCCGTCCCAGAGAAGCTCCGTTTTGCCCGGAGATACGAACGGATTCTTGACCTTTCCGCCATTCAGCGAAAGGCCGCTTATGACTGAGGGTTTCCATGATACATATGCCCGGTCAAAATAGATCTGTTTGCTTGAAAATCCGCCGTCAAGCGTCTGGTTTGTCGAAACGGGATCATCGCTGCCGGAAGCAAGCCGCAGACCGCAGGTTATATCATCGTTGACGTTGCCGCTCAATGAAATGCGGGCACGGATGCGCTGGCGGTTCCTTTGATCTTTGCTCTCGGCGTCAGCCATGTCGTGACGGAGCCGGAGATCGCCGCTCAGCGAGAAATTGTCCTGGGCGGATACGTAGGAAGCGCTGATTAATAAGGCACTGAGAGCGAGATTTAAAACAAACGAACGTAAAACTTTCATGAACATCTCCTTTAATAATGTGAATTGTGATAAAATCCTCGAAACATAAATTTTGCTGCTATAATTTATGTTTCGACGTATAATATCGCCGCGGAATGTTTGCGGAATATGAAGGAAATGTTAGAATTGTGTTAGGGTACGAAAAAAAAGAAAAAAATGCGGAAAAAATCAAGTAAGCGGCAATGTGATGATAAACGTGCTGCCCGAGCCGGAACTGCTGTCTACGGAGATGTTACCGCCATGAGCAATAACAATATGTTTGACAATTGAAAGCCCAAGGCCGGTTCCGCCGAGATCGCGGCTTCGGCCTTTATCGATACGGTAGAACCGCTCGAAAATCCGTTCGGTTTGCTCAGAGGGAATTCCCGGGCCGGAGTCCTGCACTTCGATTCGGAACGTTGTATCATTTTGAGATGACGAAATAGATACGCTGCTGTTCTCGGGGCTGTATTTGATTGCATTGTCGATCAAATTACCGACAGCCTGGATAAGGAGAGACGAATTACAGTTTAACTGTGCCGATTCGCAGCTTTGTGTAATGGAAATCCCTTTTATAAGGGCAGGTTTTTCATATAATGATATTGCGGAGGACACTATTGCGCAGATATCAAACTTTTCAATCTCAAGTGCATCTTTTTCGGTATTCTGCTCGAGCCTCGAAAGACTGAGCAGATCTTCAACGATGCTGTTCAGCCGTTTTGAATGTTTCAGAACGATATCCAGAAACCGCTGTCTGTTTTCCATATCATCGATTGCGCCATCGTTCAGCGTTTCAATAAATCCGATTATAGACGCTATCGGTGTTTTCAATTCATGCGACACATTCGCAACAAAATCACGGCGGACATTCTCAAGTTTTTTCATCCGTGTAATATTGTTAAATACCAATACCGCCCCCCTGCGGTCCCTGAAGGGATCCGAAAGAGGGGAGCCATGAACATGCAGAATTGCATCTTCTGAGCCGTGATAAACAATTTCTTCTTCGAGCAGCTTCTGCCCCGAAAGAACTTTATCGACAATGTCTTGTATAAATGTGTTCCTGATCGCCTCTTGAATGTTCTTGTTATTTCCTTTCCCGGGAAACAGGCCAAAGAGTTTTTCGGCTGCCCGGTTGCATTCGATGATAAGCCCGTCGGAATCAATGGCGATAACCGCTTCGACCATACCCGTGAGAATTGCTTCGATCTCGTTGCGCTGCTCAGAGATGGTGCTGATCCGATTGCTGAGCTGAGCAGCCATTGAATTCATCCCATTCGCCAGTGTTTCAAGCTCGGCAATGCCTTCGACAGAGATACGGTAATCAAGGTCACCGTCGGCAAAATGGCTCGCTCCCCGTATCATTTCTGAAATCGGAGCATTAATCTTCCGCGAGAGTAAAAAACTAGCCAAAACTGCTATAAGAGAGATTACGGTTACAATAAACGCAATGACCGAATATGATCCTCTTAAAGAGGATACAACCGTAGCTACCGGCTTGGATGTCCGCACAACTCCGATGATCGAACCGTTCCGCACCAGCGGAACAGCAACATATATCAGATCTTTTTCCAGCGTATAACTGTACCTGGTGGACATGCCGACATCGCCGGACAATGCTGTTTGAATTTCCGGACGGTCTCCGTGATTATCCATAAGCCCGATGTCCTCATCGGAATCTCCGATAACGACGCCGCCGGACATCACGACAGTAATACGAGTGCCGATATCCGGACCCGTCACCCGGCACAGCTTGTTAATTTGGGCATCATGGGTGTCAGAACGTTCTTCGGGTATCATCCTTGAGAAGAGCTCCGCCCGTATTTTGAGATCGTCACGGATCTGTCCGAGATATAAATATCTGAGTGACTGCGAGGCGAATAATCCCACGGTAACAAGCGATATAAGTGTAATGATTATATGTGATTGAAAGAGTTTCCAGAGGAGCTTTTTCTGTTTCCTCATTATCTATTCCTTAAGCCGGTATCCGACACCGCGTACAGTTTCAATAAATGCGCCGTGTGTATCAAGTTTTTTTCTTAGTCCGACAACCTGCACATCGATAGAACGGTCGGTGACCGGATAGTCGCCGCCTTTTGTTGCATCTATAATCTGATTGCGTGTAAATACCCAACCCGGACGCTTAAGCATCAACGAGAGTATATTGAATTCGCCGGCGGTAAGTTTTAAAGGATTATCCAATACATGAGCCTCATGTGTCGCCATATTAACGGTGATGTCATGTTTTGAATATACGGTGGCATTGTCTATGTCACGGCCCCGCCTGAGAACGGATTTTACACGTGCGGCCAATATCCGGGGGCTGAACGGCTTCGTGATATAGTCGTCTGCTCCAATTTCAAGCCCTATGACGATATCGGCCTCTTCACCTTTGGCGGAAATCATTATAATCGGGATATGTGAGGTTTTGGCATCATTTTTCACAATACGGCAGACATCAAGGCCGTCAATACCCGGAAGCATAAGGTCGAGAAGAATAAGATCCGGAGAAGAGGTCCGAACCTGTTCAAGGGCATCCTCGCCAGTCGTTACCGTGTCTATTATGTACCCATTTTTTTTGAGATTATAATTGACAAGTTCAAGCAGATCTTCCTCGTCATCAACCATAAGAATTTTTTCGTTTGCCATTCATCGCCTCACCTTATTGTCTCTTTATATTAATATTAATATAAATAATAAATTGTAAATGGTATAGATTAATATTTAAAATGATAATATAGTCAGAGGATTAATAAAGTGGAAGCATATCTTACTGTGGGTAAGATTGTTAAATCGTTTTGGCTTGAGGTTATAAATGCCGCAACACACGTTCGATGATTTCCTCAAGCTGAATATTTTTTGTGAATAGAAACGGTGCCGTATCGTTCCGAGACGAAAGGCGACTGTCTGGTTTATAAAGACGCTGCAAACTCTCATTGCCCAATAATGCGGCGTCGATTTTATGAAAACGGTCTCGATTTTCATGCGGGGCAATTTTATACTCATTCCAGATAAAATGGCAGACATTCTCCGCTGCTTGCCGCGGTTCTTTCTATAGGAATAGTGCTTGTGAAACGTAGTGTCAGAGCGTATAATCATATATGGTCAGTCATTTTTGAACAACATTGCCGTGCCAGGGAAAAATATTACGAAAAATACATATCTAACGGCATCATTTTCGGAAAGGAACGTCTCATGGGATCACGTCGGAAATTTATTACAAATTCGGCAAGTGCAGGCATTGCCGGGATACTTGCCACAGGAATCGCGCCGGCGTATGCGCAGAATATGAATACGGTCAGAGTCGGACAGATCGGCCTGGGATCCCACAGTTTTCTTTTGCGGTTTCTGAATCCTCCGAAAACGCATACGGGAAAAGTGAAAGTCGTTCCGGCAGGTGTCTGGGATGACGAGCCAGGAGTATCTGAGGTCATGAGCGGCCGCGGCTATGGAAAACCGTACAAGAGTTATGAAGAGCTAACGAACGAGTGCGACGCCGTTCATATCGAGCATGCCGATTACCGCAGAGTTTTCGATTTTGCCCGTCCGGCGCTCGAGGCGGGGAAGCCCGTCTTCATCAACAGGCCGTTTACCGCAACAATCGCCGACGCAGAGGAGATCGTCCGTCTTTCAAAAGCGTATGATGCACCGGTCATGTCCCCGTCATCACTGGAATTTCAGCCGGTAATAAAAGAAATGCAGGCGTTTGTCAAAGAAAACGGGCCGATCCGCGCGTATGAGGCATATTGTCCCGAGCCGCATTTCACATGGCACCTGCCGCATGTGATCAACTACGTTCATGCCGCGCTGGGAGGCGGAATAGATTCCGCATATTTTACCGGTGACTATGTCATGTCGCTCGAGGCTCGTCAGGACCGGGTGCGCAAAATGGGCGCGTCTCTCGTTGTGCTGACATATAAACCGCGCAACGGTGAACCTCCGATCATCGGAATGAACCATATCGGAATACATCCCGGAAGCTATCACATCGATATTTACACTGCCTCTGAAAACAGGCTGTTTGAGGCGGGAATGACAGATACCGCCGTTATGGAGCACATGTTCAACGCGCTGTATGATTTCTACGCAAAACGTATCCAGCCGCGGCCGTATGAGGCGCTTCTCGAACAGCACCGGGCGCTTGTTGCGGCGAATGTCTCAAGATTGACCGGACGGGCGGCGAGCCTTGACAGCCTCGGCGGAGATGACGCGCTTCCCTGGTCGGAATCGATACGCCGTTATATTATCCGCAGGGCGCTGAATTAGAGCTGAAACAACGACTTACATAATATACCTGGCAGCGGTTTGGCGGGCGGGCACCTCTTTGTCCGCTCGTTACCTGAACGGCAGAATCCGCCCTCAAACTCCTTTGTACCTTCTTGTTAAAATACATTTGCGGGGTTATCCCCTTTATTATTTCTCCGAAAAGTTTCCTCTGCTTTTCGTTATTCAATGCTATTCATATGTGTGACGAAAATAATAAAAAATAAATTGAAATTATTTGCATTATCTCTCGTCAAATATATTGTACGCTATTTATGAGCGGATTTCCGTCCTTTCGCACGCACATTTGAAATTGCAGGAAACAGCCGCTCGTACGGCAACGGATTTTACTCATACCGGGCATATTCATCGGCACATAAATAAAGTGTTTTTTCATGTATAAGGAGGGGAATTTTGAAAAAAGTAATCTTAACCGTCATGATAATTGCGGCGATCGGAGCAGTTGTCTTTTTCCTTGTCAGTATGCGTTCGGGCGATAAAGAGCCTGAATATACGGAAATTACCGTTGAGCGGGGAAACCTGATCGAAAAGGCGCTTGCAGTGGGGAAGATCGATCCCGATCATGAGATCGTTATCAAATCGCAGGTGTCGGGTATTGTGGAAAAGATCCACCGTGAAGTCGGAGAAATTATCACGCAGGGCGAACCGCTCATGGTGGTCATGCCGAAACCGACACCGCTTGAATTGGCGGAGGCTCAGCGGCAGCTTGAACTGGCTCATCTGAACAGCAAATATTTGAATAATGAACTCTCGCGGTCAACAGAGCTTTTTAACGAAAATTATATTTCCGGCAAAGATCATGAAAGAGCGCAAAAGAATTCTCAGGAAGCTGAGATGCGTGTAAATCAGATGCAGGAGCGGCTCGAACTTATGGAAAACGGCAGCTCTCAGATCGGCGATGTCCTTATCGAATCGGTCATTCGGGCGCCGACAAACGGGATGATCCTTGAGCGTCTGGTCAATGAGGGTGATCCGATTGTTCCGCTGACATCCTATCAGCCCGGCACGGAACTCATGCGGGTTGCCGATATGGACGACCTCATTTTTATCGGCACTGTCGATGAAATCGATGTGGGTAAAATTAGCCCGGGGATGCGTGCGGAAATTCATATCGGCGCGCTGCCCGATGAGTCGCTGGCAGGGGAACTTTACTTTATCAGCCCCAAAAGCAGGATAAAAGATAATGTGATCGTCTTCGATATTAAAATCCGCATTGTTGACACAAACGCATTGACACTCCGGGCAGGTTACTCCGCAAGTGCGGATATTATCGTTACTGAAAAAGCGGATGCGCTTTATATTCCCGAGCGGCTTGTGACATTCAGCAATGATTCCACGTTTGTGACGATGAAAGACGCCGCGACTGACAGTCTTGTTCAGCGGATGGTTGCGCTTGGATTTTCCGACGGATTATCTGTCGAGATTCTGGACGGGCTCACAGACGGCGATATTGTGATTGAAAAATAAATACTATCAAACCGGAATAAATAATGCTTAAATACTGCATCCAAATGCTTTTACAGTCTCTCGAGGACATGAGGCGCCAGAAACTCAGGTCCATATTAACGATGTCTGGTATCACCTGGGGAACGATGGCGGTCATACTTCTCTTGTCACTCGGTGAATCTTTCAGACTCGCTTCTTTGGAAAATATGACCGGCATGGGCAACAATATTGTTATTTTCGGCGGCGGTCATACCACCCTTACGTATAACGGGATGCCGCCCGGAAGATCGATTCGGCTTCGTGAAGAATATGTGCAGATGCTGAGAAAACAAGTGCCCGGAATCGAATATATCTCGCCGGAAATTGAGCGTAATAGTACCCTTGCCATAGGCAAAGAACGACGGAACACCCGATGCGTCGGTGTTTATCCTGAATATGGAATAATGCGTAACCTTCCTGCGCAGAAAGGCGGAAGGTTTATCGATAAGCTCGATATTGAGAACAAACGGCGGGTAATATTTCTGGGAATAGAGGTCGCGGAAAAATTCTTCGGAGAGAACTCAAGTCCTGTTGATGAAATAATCATGGTTCAGGGTATACCGTTTACCGTTATCGGCGTCATGCAGGAAAAAACACAGAATTCGTCCTACATGTCGCAGGACAGAAGTCTGACGTTTATTCCTCTTTCCACATGCCGTGAAATGTTCGGAATAACCACACTCAACCGAATCATATACCGTGCGTACAATCCTGTTGAAACCGCAAAAACAAAAGATCGAATTTATCAGGTGCTCGGGAAAAAGCTCGGATTCGAAAACGAAGACACCGATGCCCTCTGGATGTGGGATACCTCGGAAATGACAAAGTATTTCTTTTACTTTTTTCTTGGATTCGAGGGATTCCTTCTGCTCGGCGGAATTTTTACGCTGCTTGTCGGCGGGATCGGTGTTGCCAATATTATGTATGTCGCTATTCGAGAGCGGAGACGCGAGATCGGGATCAAATCGTCACTGGGCGCGACTCCCCGGCTCATTCTCGCACAGTTTCTGCTCGAATCGTTTATAATAATGTTTGTGGGCGGCGGAGCGGGTGTGCTTATCGCGTTTGCAATTGTGACAGTTCTGGGCTCACCGGCACTGGAATCGATTCAGGGCGTACTTGGTGTGCCGGTAATGAATGTGAACATCGCTTTGATAACGACTGGAATACTTGCATTTATCGGTTTTGCTGCGGGATGGTCCCCTGCAAAGAGCGCGGCGGAGATGGATCCGGTGAAAGCGCTGGAATTTTAGATCGTGGATATTGTATGAATGTGCCGGATGATATGTGATGCGATTCATCCGTTAATTTGTTAATGTGTTAACATAAATCATTACTGGAGAATTATGCATTTTTTACTTTCATATCTGTATGAACTGCGCCATCAGAAACTCCGTATGTTTCTCACCATACTGGCTGTTTCCTGGGGGATGGCGAACGTCACTCTTATGCTTTCTGTCGGCGAGGGATTATATATCATGATGAATGAGGGATTGGGCGGAATGGGTGAAGGTATTGTCGTCGTCTGGCCCAATCAGACATCCACCACATATAAAGGTATTGGACCCGGAAGATCGGTGCGAGTAACCGAATCGGACATCAGTGCGGCGGAAAAATTACCACTTATAAAAAATATCAGCGGGGAATATGCCGACTGGGGTGTATCAATGAAATCAGAAGACCGGCTGCTTTCCAAACAGGTGCGCGGTGTACTTCCAATTTACGGTGAAATGCGGAAACTCTTTCCGAAAAACGGTGGCCGGTTTATTAATCAGCTGGATGAACAGAGGAAACGCCGGGTAATATTTCTAGGCAATGAAGTTCGTGATGAGCTTTTTGGAGAGGATGCAGACCCTGTAGGCGAAACGATCTGGCTGAACGGAAATCCTTTCAGTGTTATCGGCGTATTGAAAGATAAATTTCAAACATCGATGTATTCGGGCAGCGATGCCAACGCGAGTTTCGTCCCCGCATCCACGTTCCGGACAATGTTCAACCGTTTGTATGTGAGTAATGTAATATTCGAGCCTTTGTCAGAGGAAGATTCAAAAGCGTCACAGACCTCACTTCGTGAACTGATAGCGTCCCGGCATGGATTCGATCCCGATGACGAGGAACTGCTGAATTACTGGGATACATTTGAGACAAAGGAGATGTCAGATAAAATATTCCGCGGGCTGGAAATATTTTTCGGAATTATCGGCAGTTTGACCCTTTTTATTGCCGGGATCGGTGTTGCGAACATTATGTATGTTACGGTAAAAGAACGAACCCGGGAGATCGGCATTAAGATGGCTGTCGGCGCGCATCCGGCGGTCATTGTGTCACAGTTTCTCCTCGAGGCGCTCATGACAGTCTCGATCGGGGGGGGGCTTGGTGTGTTGATGGCGTTAGGAATGATCGAGCTGTTCAATTTTATTCCATTGCCGGAAAGTTTTGTCGAGGTTGCCGGACGGCCGAGCCCGGTTTTCAGCGGCATGATTGCACTTATATGTGTGACATTATTGAATTTTATCGGACTTATGGCGGGGATATTCCCTTCATACCGCGCGTCGCTCATCGATCCGGTCGAAGCGCTTCGCTATGAATAAATTAAACAGGAGAATAACGTGATTTCACTCAATAACATTACAAAAAAATATACCATGGGGTCTGTCGAAGTTAAGGCGCTTGCCGATGTATCGCTTACTGTGGGAAAAGGAGAGTTTATCGCGGTACTGGGGCCGTCCGGTTCCGGGAAAAGCACCATGATGAATATTCTGGGGTGTCTCGATAAACCGAGCGAAGGCGAATATCTTTTCGATAGTACTCCGGTTCACAAGTTCAACCGTGTTCAGCTTGCAAGGCTGAGGAACCAAAAAGTCGGATTCGTATTTCAAAGCTATAATCTGCTTCCGTTTGCCACAGCATATGAAAATATCGAACTGCCGATGCTGTATGCACGGACACCGGCAAAAAAAAGGAAGGAGCGGATCGAATGGCTTCTCGAAAGTGTTGGGCTCAAAGACCGTGCCTTACATCGGCCAGCGGAACTTTCAGGCGGGCAGCGTCAGCGGGTTGCAGTTGCGCGTTCGCTTGCGAACGACCCGGATATCATCCTTGCCGACGAGCCGACCGGAAATCTCGATACGAAATCAGGCAAAGAAATTCTGAACCTGTTTGAATCGCTGAACAGAGACGGGAAAACACTGATCTTCGTCACCCACGATGAACAGCTTGCATCTCACGCGAAACGGATTATTCATCTGCTTGACGGCCGGATCAATCAGGACTATCTGAATTAATAAACGGAGTGTTTCGCCGACGTCCTTTTAGGGCGCGGCAGTGCCGTTACCGCCCGTTAACATGGAGCAGCCGCGTCTTTTTCTTTATCACTATCGCCATAAGATACATGAAAATATTCGCAGAAAAGAGCGCCGCCCAGCCTGAACTGATCGTTGCATTGCCTGTTGCATAACACTGCCCTGAAAAATGAAGCACCGTGAATAATGTTATAATCCCGAATAATCCCGTATATTCTCTTTTAATAATGGTTCTGAGCGAAAGCGTCATATCCGGAGATCGCCATGTTCCGAAATTCGGAATAAATGCCGGCGTTTTGCTTGCCCATACCGCATAATCTTCTCCGAATTTTGATCTGAGAAAGGCCTCCTCCGCATACATTATCCGCTCGTAATAGACCCAGAACGACAGACTGATAATGACAACCAGCCACCAGACCATAAAAAGAAGCGACAATCCGAGAACAATAAGAAAATTTCCAAAATAAAGAGGGTGTCTCACGGTAGAATATATTCCGCTTGTATTTAATTTGTCCGCAATCTGCTTTTTCGTGTTTCTTCCGGAGGTTCTGGAGGGCACAAAACCGACCGTTGCAATACGGATACCGAGTCCCGCGAACGAAACCAGCATGCAGAGTATCTCCCACGAAAGACGTTGATTTGAATGCAGGAAAGGGTATCTGCTCACAGAAAATGCGGATATGAAAAATATTACTGCTAATGCGGGGAAATAACTTCTCCATCTGAAAAGCCAGTTGCCTTGATTCTCGAATTCTTCTTTTAATGCCATGGTATCCTCGTTAATGAACACTCGCCCTGAAGTATAAAATTATACATTCGGAATCAGTGTAGAATATGTTGATATTGAATAAAATCTATCACCATATGCCGGGCATAGATCTCGTTTTTACTGTATTTTTGATATTATAACTTTGGATTGGAATTACGTGCCGAAAAGAGAGGAAACACTAAGTGAAGACTCCTAGGGAACGCGAGCGGTTTTCGGCGGGTAATCGGTGATTCATTCAATACCCGTGATATTTCATACCGCGGAGTCAGTCTTGCAGAACTTATTCTCACAGCAAATTACAATAAAAAGCATCACTATAATATAACATATTCCAGAGGATTATCCTCATATTTTTTATCATTTATTACCGGACAAAGGAGCGGTTTTCATCCTGCCGCAAAATATTGTCATATAAGTAATTATGAGTGAAAATGCACATTGGTCTCTCTTTTTCGGCGTATTGGGCACAGTATGAAAGAGAGATCACGGATATCTTGTGTGACGATAAGCTATACTAAGGTGCATATACGCTATATTTTATGCTTGTTCTTTTTCTGTTTTGAATGTATAATGTTTTAATGGAATAGATGTATAAGTAGTTTCTTTTTAATGTATTGGGCATTATTATCGTTTTAACGTCGTCAATTAATTCC
>Ga0233431_1004499_pt1 | contig 14886 bp, 8 predicted proteins | sample SI_118_April2016_FD_179867 | JGI IMG/M metagenome (GOLD analysis project Ga0233431, IMG submission 179867) | Seawater microbial communities from Saanich Inlet, British Columbia, Canada - SI_118_April2016_200_MG | ecosystem: Environmental > Aquatic > Marine > Inlet | place: Canada: British...
GTAAGCTGCTTGTAGCTTTGCATTTGTGCTCCTCATATGATTTTGCGGTCTAGAGGATAGACTATGACAGCTTATCCCTTTTGCAATATCTTTTGAGTTGCACTTACGAGTTGAATTCAAGAAGTAAAATAGTGTGTTAAAAACAACTGCGACCGCCGTAGATAACATAAAGGTGTTCTTTTTGCCGAGCCGATCTGAAACCGGTATAGCCAGGATTACACCCAGGAGACTAAAGCCCATTCCAATTGTCAATAAAATAGAGGCGATCCCGGACTGGGATACCTTACCGATGAAAAAGATTTCCTGCTCACCCAAATAGTATTTTGTGTAGAAAAGAATAATTCCATCTTTAACTGTATTTCCAAGGATTGCACAGATGATTACTCCTAACATCAGCAACCACGGCACATTCTTCAAAAGATCACTTAAATCTGCTGATACTGTATTATTATTCTCTTTCCGGTCAGCAACCCGCTCTTTAACCCCTCTAAAAGAAATCAGGATAGCGATCGCAGTAAGTATAGCATAGACAGCAATGGTATATTGGAATCCGACCGGAGTGATCACAGGATTCCCTCCCACCGCAATTTCCGAATTCTGATTCCCGCTGAAATATTCAAACAAATAATTTGCCGTTGTGGTTACCAGCAAGCCTCCCAGATAGCCGCCAATGTATCTCCATGTGGCCAGGGATGTTCTTTCATGGGAGTTACTCGACATGACCCCCAGGAGTGAGGAGTACGGAACATTGCATATTGTGTAAACCATCATCATCAATGTATAGGTAATGTAGGCATAAATAAGTTTTGAGGATTCGGACACTTCTGGTGTCGAAAATGTAATGATTCCAACGATAGCGAAGGGAACAGCACCAAAAAGTAAATAGGGTCTAAACTTGCCCCACTTAGATTTTGTTCGATCCCCTATCATACCCATGATCGGGTCATTCGCTGTATCCCAGATTCTGGTGACCAGAAACATCGTTCCCGCAGCAGCGGCTGTAATTCCAAAAACATCCGTATAGAAGAATAAGATGTAAGCAGAAAACAGTTTCCAGAACATAGAGAAACCAAAATCGCCAAAACCATAGGCGATTTTCTCACTTAGCGGGAGGCTGTTTTTACTCATTAATTGGTCCTGCGCTTTAAATCACTGGAATTCTGGGAATCCAGTGTGGGTTATGATTTATCAAAAAAATGAAGTTCAAGCATGAGACAGAGAGCATGGTAGACAGGCAGATGTAACTCCTGGATCTCTGCTGTGTTCGATCCTTCTACCCGGATATTTATATCACAATATTCTCTCATCTTACCACCAGTCCTACCGGTTAATCCGATCGTTTTTAGATCTAAGGCCTTGGCTGTAACTAAGGCATTGATTACGTAGTCGGAATTTCCTGATGTGGAGATTCCCAACAAAACATCATTTTTGTCTCCATAGCCCAACACCTGTTGCGCAAAGATCAATTTTGGATCAACGTCATTGGAGAAAGCTGTATTGAGAGCCGTGTGGTTGGTGAGTGAAATCGCTCGTAGTGCGGGTTGGAGTTTCTCTGCCAAATATTTACCAGAATCAGAGAAGGAGGCTTGTAGCTTATGCGCTAAATCATCCGGTAACTTCCTTTGGCAGGCAAAGCTCTTCATTAGTTCACCTACAATGTGATCAGAGTCTGAAGCGCTTCCTCCGCTCCCGCACACGAGCAACTTGTTTTTATTATCATAGCATTCACATAATAATTCGAATGCTTTCTCAATATCTGTCAAGCTCGATGATAATTGAGGATATCGTTCGAGCGTATTTTCAAGAATGTTATTTGGTTCTAAGTTATTCATAAGAGACTGCTATTTATTTCCTTTTGATTATATCACTCCCCAAGCATGGCAACCGTCAAGCTGGCATAATCGCCTACCTGGTCACCTAATGCCGCTGGAACAATTTCACATACCTGAGAGGATTTTGGGAGAGCCTCTTGTTCAATTATCTTGTGGAGTATTGGTGAAAACAGATCAGGATTTCTAGCGTAATTGCTGCCAATGACAATTCGCTCTGGATTGAACAAATCGATGAGCAATGATAATCCTAGCCCAAGATATTTGGCAGATATCTTAAAAATTTCAAATGCCGTTTGGTCACCATTTGTGGCGGCCTCTGCCAACTCCTTTGCCGTTATATGTTCAAGCTGATCTACATTCTCACAAAAAGTAACACGCTCACCCTTCTCCAATTTTTCCTTCACAATTGTTCGCGCGAGTTGGGCAAGTCCAGCTCCACTGCAAAATCCTTCTAAGGAACCGGCCTTGCCATAGCCTACTGGGCCTGTTTCAGCGATGCGGATATGGCCAATTTCACCGGCCATGCCATTTGTGCCGGAGTAGAGTTTGCCATCCAGTATTAAGCCAGCACCTAGACCTGTACCAAAGGTCAGAAAAATCATATTTTTTGTACCTTTGCCAGCTCCATACTTCCACTCTGCCAGTGCGCACGCATTCGCATCGTTTTGTAATGATACTGGCACATCATACTCATCTCGAATAAGTTTTGCGATAGGTACATTATCCCAGCCTGGAAGGTTTGGGGGTGATTGGATTACACCTTTAGTACTATCTAAAGGACCACCGCAACTGATTCCAATTCCTGCAAGTGTATGATTAGAAATATTTCCGGCAATCGTGGATGCATGCTCCAGTAGATTGTTAATTGAGAACTCAGGTCCTCGACTGGTTTCAGTTGCAAATTGAGCCCTTTCCAGAATCTCCAAGGATTCTGTACCGGCTATGACAGCACACTTTGAACCACCAATATCAATCCCAAGATAATATTTGTTTTCGATTCTCTTCTCCCTCCTAAATCATAATATTTACAGTGTAAAACATCTAATCTGCGCGACTTCAAATAATATTTGCAGCTACTTTATGAGCGTGCATTTAATGACATCATTATGGTTATTTGACATAAGTTTAATAAAGTAGACACCCGACGATATATGTTCGGAATTCCATGTTGCTGAGTGGGTCCCACTACCTTTGTGATCCTCAACAAGGGTGGTTATGAACCTTCCATTTATATCATATACTGATATATCAACATCACCGGCCCGTGGTAGATGGTATCGAATATGAGTGCTCGAATTAAACGGATTTGGATAATTGCTATATAATGCAAACTTATTAGGATTGTAGGCTTGATATTGATTTTCATCAACTCCTGTAGCGACATTGGTCACAAAAACTACCGTATCCAGCCCCTCAGCTGCAGCAGTTATTCTAATTTCACCCCCAAATGAATCATGATTCCAATAATCCAATACCACTCCCCCTTCATGAGCATATGCTGATGTATCTTCTAATTGACCAGGCCCCTCAAGAGAAAAAGTTATTTCCTGGTCAAAGGATGTTACCAGCCGCTTTTGATTATCAGTGACAAAACAAACTAGTGTGTAGTCCAGGGAATCAAGTTCTATGGGTATTATATAATCACCTCCGAGATAGGTAACTGTTTTTTCTTCGAGAAATAGATTGAGTTTTTCAGCAGTATTTCCGTTGTCAATTCTGTCTGCCAGAAGGGCTATATCTTCCTCATTTAATTCATGTGTTATGGTTCCAGGCATAATCTCTCCAAATGACACAGTTGTATCCATATCAACTGAATTTCCTGTCCATGTATCTATCCAGCTCAGCTGATAAGTGCCGTTAGAGAGTCCACTTAAGGAGATATTATTGCCATTGATGTACCCGTTGTTCACTGCCCGAATCCACCCAAATCCCGTTGTATCAGATTCCATAAAAAATCCGTCAGCATTATTGACAGTTACGTCTGCTGGCTGTAGAGAATCAAGTTGGGCATAGTTGATCTCTTGAGCTATGGTTGAAAAGATTTGCATTTGCTGGAGATCCTCTGCACGCATCCAACCATACCACCACCAGAGAGGAGATATAGCTAAACCATTGGACCATGACGCCCACAAGGCATTATGATATATGAGGGTATACTCATCTGTTCCCCGCTCTATATCTGCATAAAAATGATGTTCTCCCCCAGCTTCTGCCATGATGCCTGGCTTCTGATAATCTGTGTAAAATTGATTCGCAACATTTGCATACGTCCAATAACTACTTCGAAAATGATCATTAGGGAATTCTGCCACCCATTGTTCTTCATAGAGATGAACACTGGGCATGTCACTTACCTCATAAGCATCAGACCAATATCTTCCCTTATCGATAGTAGTTGGTCTCTTATGGGGATCTAGCTCCTTAAAATAATCATGGGTATTTTCAACCCATTCTAATGCCATAGCCTGATTGCCATGGACCCAGCCATCCGTTCCATGAATTTCATTCACCAATTCCCATACTGCCATGCTCCTGGAGTATCCCCATCTGGCAACAATGTATCGATACAGTTTTTTCTGATATTCCCAGGATGTAGAATCACTGAAGAAATCCTCAGAAGCACATACATACTTAAAAGCATTGTCTTCCCATCCATTGTAGCCCCAAACTGTTTCATCCAAAACATCATGGGGCCAGATAGCGAATTGCATTTTCAGGTTTCGTTCTTCAGCCCATTGAAGAATCTGATCAATCCGTCCACACTTATCTTGATCGTAATATCCAATACCGGTTCGAGCAGATTCAATTTGATGCCTGCCACCCTCAAAATCGTAATTACCATTCCAGTAGGCAAAATAATTGGCCCCCATATCAACTAAATCATCTAATCCCGATTCTGTGACACCCCAGGGATAGTAAACACCCACACCATAAAAAGGTTCTCCATCATCATAAACCAAATAGTGAGGGTTATTTGGGGATACCTGGAGCCAGCCATGGTGATCAGACTCCTGTACACTAAAACTTAATTCTTCACTGCTAGCCGTCCCATCAACATCAGTCACATAAATTCGATATTGCCACTGACCTATACTGTCAGGTGAAAAACGTATTTTCCACTCACCAATCTGCTGGTATTCGTCGTAATAGCCGTTGACCCAAAGTGTGTCCCCTGCAGGGGAAGTGAAATACGCAAAAAGTGCAATTTCCTCATAGTTAAACGGATTTTGATAAGTGGCATCTTCAAGTTCGATTGTTAATTCAAATTTTTCATATTTACCTATAACCTCACTATTAGATGTGATGCCGCTAATACTGGGTACAACTCCGGGTGTTGACAATCGAATGCTGAATTCATTGGAAGGTGGATACTCATTATTTGAGGTATCTACTGCGGTCACGAGGTAATAATATGTTGTGTGGTTACTGAGACTGTCGTCCTGAAAGGACCTTGTAGTAGTTTCGCCGATTTTTGATTGAACATTCGCTGGGAATCCACTATAATTCCCGCGAAAAATATTATAATGATTGACTGCCTGGACATTATCACAGTCCCAGCTTAAATTTATCTGGGTTGAATCAATGACTTCTCCGGTCAGACCATTAACCTCGATGGAATAACCCGCGATTTGAAAATTATCAAAATGGATGGTTCCAGCATTAGGGATATTCGTCCCTCCATCAAAGTAAAAAGCCAGATGGCTCAGGTTCCCGTTTGTATAATTTGCTTCTGATAGGTCAAAGGTGTATGTATGCCATACATTGTCTGTAGATAGATCCTCTTGAATCCAACCATTATTCCCATTCGTATAATGGGGCTTGATTGTGAATACTGTTGAGATATCGGATTTGATTTCCATCGTGATCCTGGGATTAGAAGACACGTCAATATTTTGCGGCAAATTCAGCATGAAGACATCCCATTCCCAACTGGAAGAAGTACGGTGGTAACTTATTTGTAATACACCATTTTCCTCTGCAAGCTCGTATGTCCTCTGAGCTTCTGCAGATACACTCCATCCTGTCAGAATCCCATCTTCAAAATCATCTACATAGCCTGCACCTTGAGCATATAGCAGTGGTGAGGTTATGACACCAACTATAATCAGGGTTAGTATTTTGGTAAACTTGAGCATCTTTCTATCCAATCTATTAATACTACTCAGCCTCTGTCAGGTTGAGAATTTAAGGAATGCAAGGAGGAATCGCTTCCTCCTTGCATTTCCCGAGGAGAGTATGCTACTTCAACAAGGTGAGCTTAATGACCTTCACCGAGTTTCCGTATTCCATCATACAAAAATACTGACCACTAGTAACCTTGTGTCCAGCACTGTTGGTACCATCCCAGTTCACTAGATGAGTACCAGCACTAAATCTTGCATCTGTCAATACCTTAACTCGTTGACCTAAAATATTGTAGATTGCAAAATTTACCTGGTGAGATACCGGCAAGGTAAACTCTATAGTGGTTGATGGATTGAAGGGATTTGGATAGTTCTCTCTCAATACAAACCCATCAGGTACTATAATTTTATTGTCAACTCCCACCGTAGCATTATCGAGTAAAAATTGAATTTTATCGATTTTTACTCCGCCAGAACTAGAGGTGAACTTGAAGGAATTGCTTCCCGCGCTGAATCCGAAGAAATCGGAGAAAGTATCCCCTGTGTCCGCCAGGGCAACCGTACTTGCAAGACCATCATTTACTTCCAGAGCAACATCACTCGGTCCATCTGCGGCGAAGTATATCCTGGCTAAATATTGACCACCATCGCCAGCATCAAAATTACCAGATATGGCTCCACCAGCATCCAACTGAGCAGCTTTGAAGCCTTCAGGAACCCAGTCAGCATCAGCCCCGGGAACAACACCGTCTGCAACCGCGTCAGGCGCAGTCAGGTCGGCTACGACCGTACCCGCGGGATTTACCACTTCGACATTCTTGAAGTTCATCCAACCCCATGAACTTTCTATTGAGATTGTATGTGTTCCAGCAGTTAGCTGCAAGGGAGTTTCTGAATTGTCGGCTAAACTGTCTTCGTTCATGGGCGTAGCCAACCAACCAACTTCCGGATAAGTGTAGTCGAAAATCCATTCACCATTGGTAGCTCTATTTTTTAGACCAATACCATCAACCTTGATATGATTCCCTTTTGTGCCGTGAGGAGCCTGATTGTGGACGACGAGACTATAGGTACCTGCTTCAGCGAGATCTACAGTCCAAGTGATACTACCCGAGTTTTCAATGGAATACCAAGTATCACCTTCAAGGACATATTCGGATGCTGCACCTACATAGGTCAGATCTTCACCCTGAATGGTACTAGCAATTACCAGATCAGGTGCTGTGACCATGTCTTCAATTGCGGCGATATGCGTAGCTTTATTTGCCTCAAACAACGCTTTCTCATCTGGGTACCAATTAAGATCACCAAGAGGAAGCCCATCTGTTCCACCCGTTAGAAGCGTGCTGTTCGAATAGGTGAAGTCGATTGGAAGCGGCCATGGAGGAATAATGTTTGAAGCAGGTCTATTATCATCCCAATCATAGCGACTCGATGTAATATTGTTATAGAGATCAACTACCTGCTGCTTCATTTTAGCAACAACTGTATCAGGAACTGGAGTGGTCAAGCTGGGATTTTCATTCAGATAATTATCCGCCATGACCATATTGTCCCAATTGTTAAACCATCCCATGGTTGTGTCGTTAACAAAAGGTTGGGGGGCAATTGGTTCTGATAACGTTGTTCCATCAGGTGCAACAGGGCTGGCATACCAATCCGTAAAGGCAGGGTCACGCCAGTTACTATTGTTTGCTAGAACTATTTCCCGACCAAAATTCGTTCCAAATTGTCCAGCTAGATCGCCGATTCCAAAAACTCCTGAATATGGATCAATCCTATCGGGATTAGTGAAATCAGCATTGGTTTCACCATTCCAGAACACATTCATGAATATATTGTTCGCGGCATAGAACTTGTTTTTGATTGCCCAGGTAAAATTCCTGGCCTGGTTGACAACAGTATTGTGATTAAAACGAAAATAATTGGCAGGAGCAGCCTGTTGTTTGTAGAGAGCTCCACCCATGTTAACAAACGTGTTATTCTCAAATATCACTGTGTCTGCTGGTCCTGTGAATTCCACTGCCAGCCCTGCCCATACTTGTGTAGCAGCATGTATGTTTCTGAATACACAGTTGGTGACAATAAAGTCACTGTTAACACCTGTAACATGTGGGTAAAACCATCGGTTACGATCAAATATTACATTGTCAAAAGTGTAAGTTCTATCACTTCCCTGAAGTTTCATAAGACCATAGGCTGTCAACACACCTTCATCAGTTTGACCCACTATATAGACGTTATTAAGTGTAAGATCATGTTGTGCCCTGAACATGGTTCCATCAGGGGCTTCACCACCTTCTCTTGCCACTCTTTGGATGACAGCTGGACCGAAATCTGTATCATCGCCAGACTCCTCGAATGTCTGTCCAACTATAACAAGTGGAAAGTCCTCATTCTCTAATGGATCCGTGATATGATACAAACCACCTCTTCTGAGTTTGTAAACATGTGGAATACGCTCTCCGGCGGCCGTTGTGTCACCCAGTATGGTAGTCCTCAGAGAATTCACCAGTATTCCAGCTTGTCCATCACTCCACTCAACTAATAGCTCTTCTTGAGCGAAGGTGGAAAGCGGGAGCGCAATCACAATAATTGCGATAATAAATCCTAAAATGTGATTTTTTTTCATTTTAACTCCGTTGTTTTTTGCTTGTTTTTCCAATTTACCTTTCCAGACAATAGATGATTCCACACCTCCCTTTCCCATTGTCAAATTGTCATGATTCTTAAATTGTATATTTCAATTATCACTTAACCTCCTTTCGAAACCTCATAGTAATTACCAAGAAAATGTTTTAAAATCGATATCGTATTCCGATATCCATGGTAGATCCATAAAACTCCATATATGAGGGATTAAATGTTGAGTTTGACCGATAGCTCCGGTCAGCAGTTTTGGACATATTCCTGTAGTTCCCATATATTTCGATATTGGGGGTTATTCTTTGTTTTATTTGCATATCCATTCTTGAATAATCGGACGAAAAAGTATCAAACAATGGATTCACAGAATGGATGAAAGTCGAAATATCGCTTTGATATAAGTAGGTAAATCTTACAGAGAAGCCTTTGTAATCATAACCTAGAGTAATGTTACCTACATGAGTCGGTTGATCGAGCATTCTTCCCACTCGGGAAGTATCTACAAGCGTTTTGTAGTATTCTATGATTTCAAGGCCTGGTCTTATGATGATATTCTTGATCGAATCTGATTCTACTACTTTATAACCTTGGTATTCAGTCGATGATTCGATGTAAGTGTAATTAAATCCCAATACCAAACCCTTAAACACCGATGGCAGGTACCATAAATTGCTACTCCAGCTAAATTCGACACCGCTATAGGTTGCGCTATTGGGATTGTTAATATGCGTGCTTACGGTCGGTCTCTGGCTATACCAAGACAGGGGTATATTTAGGCCCTCAGGTATCTCCTCTTGAATGTCAGGATGTAGCTGAAAACTTACTGGAATAATATTTTCATCAATTTTCTTATGGAACGGAGATACTGTGAGTAAGCCTACTTTGTTCTGATATACTGAGACTGATAGATCATAATTTGTAGCTCGGGCAGGCCGAATTTGGGAATTAGCTGCCTGTATATAAGTATCGTATCCATTAATATGTGTGATCGGTGCATAATAATAATAATCAGGCCGGCTGACAGTCTCAGTCCTGGCAATTCGAATTTTTAACCAGTCCAATGGCTTATACTGCAAATGAACCATTGGAAGCCAGTATTCATTTTCCCTCTTCTCTTCTAGATCCTCCAATTCTACCGGGTCTAAATTTTGCCAGGCCGCGATAATTTCACGGAATCGTTGCCCCTGATATTTAGATTCGAAGCCCTCCCATCTCACACCTGGTATGAAGGTTAATTTCTTTCCCAGATGAAATGTGCCCATGACATATCCAGCCTGATATACTTCTTCGCCACTGTAATCAAATCCCTTTGATCCAATTGCGTCATTCCTGAAGAATGAATCGTTTATTACAGTCGCAGAATCATCAAATACATCTTTTGTCCGGATGTAAGCTTCGGTGAGCCGCTGCATCATCTCCGAGTCAAATACGTACTCTAGATTGTAGATGCCTTCAAGAAAATCATCTCGGTTGAATCTATTAGCCACAGAATCAATCGGGATATAGCCAGTTTCTTCAATGATTGTAGCCAGATCATAATCCGGTAACAGAGAATCTATTTGACCCCAGTGATCATTAATGGTTATCTGAGTTCCCTGAATTGAGCCATATTGAAGCCCGCCTCTACCATTTTGTTCTTGATCATTAAACCTGTCTAGCCAGCTTATTTTTGCACCTGTCTTTATACTTCCTGAGATATTACGACCAAGCCAAAACGGTGCTTCAATGTTGAGATTTACACTCCTCCGGTTTTCTTCACGATCCAGTTTATCTACCCATATATGAGACAGTTTTATGGGGCGATCAAGACTCACCATCCCAGGGAGTGAGTCGGGATGTGTGTTTTCATCAGGAATAGCGGTCATGACCCCACCTTCCATGATAGCTCTCCATCTAAAATTTTCGGGTTGCTTATACTTTGAAGATGTTTGAGCAATGGTCGCATCGTACTTGATCCAACTAAAATCCTGATCCAGCGCTAATATATTAGTTAAAATGGATGAGCTGGATTTACCAACATTGGTGTCCCAATATTGATGGCCAGCATCGCTATTTATGGAGCGAATATTGTAGATCCCATTATTGTCTTTCTGATTATAGAAGGAGTTGGCAGTTATTTTTCCATTTGGAAGCTCAAAATCCAGGAACAAAACGCCACCATTTCTTCTCCGCGTGACATTTTCCTCAACAAGACCAATACCGCTAACCTTTGTTACGCGTCCTTTGGTTGGATCTATGCTTTCTGTTTGAGTATAGCTTCCCGAAAACTTGTCCGCGCTTCTATCATATTCTTCTGAGTGTAAGGAAGCGACTATCCCAAGCCGTTTACGAAAGAACCTGTTGCTATAAGAAATATCATAATCATAGTTCCCATAGATATCCCTATACTGACTATAGCCCCCCTTCAGCGCTACATCAAACGAGGCTTCAGGTTTTGCTTCGCGAAGCTTAAAATCTATTGTCCCCCCGAATGAATTTGCTTCTTTATCTGGTAAAGCAGCTTTAATCACTTCAATACCGTTCAGCATATTAGAGGATATGAGAGAAAGATCAACACTGCGGTCATTTGCCCCTGTTGCGGGAACTGGTACACCGTTGACTGTTACCATATTAAATTTTGGTGAAAGGCCTCGAATCGATACTTGAGTTGCCTCACCACCAGATCTCTTAATTGCGACACCAGGTAATCTGCCTACTGATTCAGCAGCGTTGGCATCTGGTAGCTCTTTTATCTTGGTTTCATCTACAATATTGGTAATCGTATTCGATCTTAGCTGTTGGTTTATAGCGGATAATTCCCCACTCGCTTGAGACGTAACAATTACCTCTTCACCCTCAAGTACTTCACCATAGCTTAGTTCGAAATTAATGATTGAGGATTCATCGAAGGTCAAAACTAGAGGTTGATCAGATTCTCCATAACCCAGATATGAAGCTCGGAGTGTATAGGTTCCGGGAGGTACATTTGGAATATGGTAGTTTCCATCTTCATCTGACGCGGCCGCCATGTTTGTACCAACTATTGTGATGTTTGCCCAAGGTAATATTTTCCCCGTACTGGTGTCCGTTACTTTGCCTGATACGGTTCCGCTTGCCTGTTGTGCGTTAGCAGCGATCGGCCAAAACACCAGTACTGTTCCAAGTAGTGCATACAGTATTCTGTGGCTCATAATTCTTGTCTCCACACTATTAGGTTATAACACATGTATTTGGGGTTGTTGATCATGTCCTCGCTGTTTCCATTTTTTCTTTGATCCCAGCCATATACTTTTCACTTAAGGGATAGAAGGACATGAACCCAACTGACATGAGTGCACCAACTGCGGCGAACAAACTTATCATCAATCGAATACCCAATAATGATTCATCAGTCTGAACCTCATTTGCCACAAAACCAAAAGAGGCTAATATCCATCCACTAATGGCGCCGCCGATGGTCCAACCCATTTTTTGCGACATGGATGAAGATGAGAATATTAAACCCGTAGCTCGGTGACCTGTTTTCCACTCTGAATAGTCAGATACATCCCCGTACATTGCCCATATCAGGGGAAATACGAGTGATGAAGACATGGATATCAAGACATGAATAACGAAAATTAATGAAATTTGGTCAGAAGGAATGAAGAAAAACAGAACACTCAGTCCGGCACACACGAGACCAGAGAGCATAAAACTATTTTTTTTACCGATCCTGCCAGCAAGAGGGATTGCCGTTAGAACACCAAGTATAGCTGCAACCTGCCCGATAGTCATAAATGCAGCTGACAATACGCCCTGATTCACCTCTCCAAAAAACAATATGTTTTGATCCCCCACAAAATATTTGAAATAGTACAAAATTGCCGATCCTCTGAGCGAATTGAAAATCAATACTGATAAGGCCGCTCCGAGCATGATGAACCAGGGTTTATTTTTTGAAAGGTCTCTTAGATCTTCCCTAAATGAGGAGCCAGCAACTTCTTCTGGATCTAAACGTTCTTTTGTCCCCGCAAAGGTTAATAAAAAGGCACATGCAGCAATTAATGAATAAATCCCGATTGTTACTTGAAAGCCTGTTGCCTTACCAGCTTCAGCCCCAAAATAGTCAATCAGTGAGTTTGCAGTTGCTGTAACCAGAAGACCACCGGCAAATCCACCCAAAAATCGAAATGATGCTAAGGAAGTTCTTTCACCTGAGTCCTTTGTCATTACTCCCAGCATCGATGAATAGGGTACGTTGATGGCAGTATAAACCATCATCATCAGGGTATAGGTTATATAGGCATAGATCAGTCTTCCAGTGCTACTAAGATCCGGTGTAGTAAATGTTAAGACGCCGATGATTGCAAACGGGAATGCCACAAAGAGAAGATAAGGTCTGAACTTGCCCCACCTTGTGCTGGTTCGATCTCCAATCATTCCCATTAATGGATCGTTAACAGTATCCCACAACCTGACGACTAAAAACATGGTGCCTGCTGCTGCGGCGGTTATTCCAAAAACATCCGTATAGAAAAACAGCAAAAACATTGAAAACAGTGTCCAAAATATTGAAGACGCGAAATCCCCTAAACCGTAAGCAACTTTTTCTCTGAGTGGTAACTTTTCCATTGTGTATTCTTTCATATTTAAAAATGCTAAATCGTTTTAGCTATTATCAAAATAATTTCTTGCATGATTCTCGATAATTAAACTCGACATCTAATTCAAGGCTCTCATATTGGCGCTTGCTGTAGTTTCCATCGATTGCATTAGCCAAGATTCGAACCGCCTCATTGCTTATTTGACCAAAAGGTTGCTCAATGGCAGTTATCGGAACGTAGGATACCCTGTATGTGAGCGTGTCGTCAAAGCTGATGACCGACATATTTTCAAAAGTTTCCATTCCCAATTCTCTTAGACATTCAATTCCATAGACGCCCAATTTGTTTGTGGTAAATAGAACTCCATCAGCACCATTTTGCACAATATCCTTCATCACTTCCATTAGAAGGTTTTTATCATGGCTAAAGTTTAGATGTTTTATTAAAGATTCATTTATCTCAATACCATTATCTTCAAGAGCATCAATGTATCCTTCTGCCCTCTGCTTCATTGTCAACAATTCATAGTTAACATTTATCAGGGCAATCTTCTTTCTATGATTCTGAATAATTCGCTCGGTTGCTTTATATGCTGCCTGGTAATTTTTCACATTCACCGAATGAGCCTCAACAGATTCAAATAGCCGGTCAACTATCACGTACGGGATATTTTGCTCATTTAGATCTAGTAATACCTTCTCACTGCCGATGGGTGGTGTTAGAATAAATCCGTCAACCTGTCCGCTTTTTAAAATATCTAGCTGCGTTTTAAACGTTTGAGGATCTTCATTTGAATTACTGAAGACAACCCTGTAGCCAATTTTTGAAGCTTCAATTTCCACGTGACGGGCAATAGTTGCGAAAAAAGGATTTGAGATATCTGCAACAATCAACCCGAGTGTATTTGACTTTCCTTTTCGAAGACTCTTAGCGTGATAATTGGGTGTGTAGTTTAATTCCTCTGCTAATTCAAGCACTTTTTGGGAGGTTTCCGTGGCAATTCGTTTTTCCTCACTTTTTCCAGTCAAAACAAATGATACCAAGGATTTTGAAACACCCAATTGCTGTGCAATATCGTTTATCGTGCTTTTCTTAGACATAATAATTCATGACACTATTTATTCCCTGTTCAGGAGGACAATGGGTGATATGCTTGAGCAGTTGTTTCATACTTTTTGCAATCGTTTCATTTTGCTAAATCGATATAGCAATTTAATCAAAGAGCTTTTAAAGACAAATGTTTTTTCATTACATCGGACCACTTTCTCTCAAGCGTTGGAAAATCACCACCCTTCGGGCTTGAGTTTAACATCTCTACATACCTGGATTATGTATTCTTTGTTTTTGACACAATATCCGTAACCCACTGACTATCAGAGATATATTCAGGACTTAAAATCCCTCGGTCAGTTTTGGTATGAACATCGACCTCATCGTTCTCAAAAAAAAGGGGTCTCACAATTCAGGCTCTATTTTGTAGTCTCGCCTTCTAGCTTTCAAAAAATTCACGATACAATGCACACATACTGCACATGCAAGGATGCACATTCCTTTAACTCCCTGCTACATAAGCACATACAGAACACAACAAAGGGACTGAAAATCCCTCGGCTATCATGACAACTCGGGACCTAGAAAATCGCCACTCCAAAACCACTGAATTCTACATACTCTCTACATGACAGGGAGATTTTACATTCCCCTATTTAGTCTCAAAAA
>Ga0233431_1004500_pt1 | contig 14879 bp, 12 predicted proteins | sample SI_118_April2016_FD_179867 | JGI IMG/M metagenome (GOLD analysis project Ga0233431, IMG submission 179867) | Seawater microbial communities from Saanich Inlet, British Columbia, Canada - SI_118_April2016_200_MG | ecosystem: Environmental > Aquatic > Marine > Inlet | place: Canada: British...
ACTTTCTGAAAACCCTCAAAACGGGCATCCATTTCATCCTCCCCGTGGGCATCCTTATAACGGTTCTATTCATGAACTACAGCCCCATGATGGCAGGATTCGTTGCCATCATCGCACTTTACGTCACAGCGCTCTTTCGAAAGTCGTCCCGGATTTCATTTGTGACCCTTCTTAAAACCCTGGAGCAGGGCGCGAAGAACGCCGTGGTGGTGGCCGTAGCCTGTGCCGCCGCCGGCGTCATCGTTGGTGTGGTTAATCTGACGGGGACAGGACTCCGTTTTTCTTCCCTGGTCGTCTCCCTTTCCGGAGGGATTCCGTTACTGGCCCTGGCCCTGGTTGCCGTGACATCGTTGCTGCTGGGAATGGGACTGCCCGTGACCGCCTCTTACATCGTCCTGGTCATTCTGGCCGGACCGGGGTTGATGGATCTGGGAATCCCCCTTCTGACGGCCCATATGATTGTTTTCTGGTACAGCCAGGACGCCAATATCACGCCGCCGGTGGCCCTGGAATCCTTTGCCGCCTCCGGCATTGCCGGATCCAAGCCCATGAAAACGGCCTTCACCTCCTGGAAGCTGGCCAAGGGGCTCTATATCCTGCCCATTGTCATGGCCTATCATCCTCTCCTTCTGAACGGTCCCACCGAGGAAGTGGTCCAGACCGTGATCTTCTGCACCCTGGCCATCATTGCCTTCGTGGTGTGCATGGAACGCTATTGCCTGGTTCACCTCAGTTGGGTTGAAACCATCCTTTTCGGCGGATCGGGTGCCCTCCTCATCTGGGTGGGTGACACATGGAACTATACAGGGCTTGTCATTTTCCTGCTTCTTGCGACATACCAGGTTATCCGATACAAAAAGCAACCCCCCATAAAAAAAACTGCGCCGCCGGGAGGAGTCTATGAAAGCGCTTGAACCATTTGAACTGATTGAGAAACGGGCCATAAAAGAGTTGAAAACCGAGGCCTGTCTGTACCGTCATACAAAAACAGGCGCCGAGGTCCTTTCAATGGTCGCCCAAGACGAGAACAAGGTCTTCGGCATCACCTTTCGCACCCCCCCCTTTGACTCCACGGGCGTGGCCCATATTCTGGAGCATTCGGTCCTTTGCGGATCCAAAAAGTATCCCGTCAAAGAACCCTTTGTGGAGCTTTTGAAAGGGTCCCTCCAGACATTTCTAAACGCCTTTACCTATCCGGATAAGACCTGTTACCCCGTGGCCAGCCAGAATCTTCAGGATTTTTACAACCTCATGGATGTCTACCTGGATGCGGTATTCTACCCCAGGATTACCCCCGCCATTTTTGAGCAGGAAGGGTGGCATTTTGAACTGGAGAAAAATGAGGCCGAAATGGTGTTCAAAGGGGTGGTGTATAACGAAATGAAAGGGGCTTATTCTTCGCCGGACAATGTGCTTTCGGAATATTCCCTTCAGTCCCTTTTTCCAGACAATGCTTACGGACTGGACTCGGGCGGCGATCCCAAAAAAATCCCCGACCTCACCTATGAGCAGTTTCACGCTTTTCATGAACGATACTACCATCCGTCCAATGCCCGCATCTTTTTTTACGGCGACGATGACCCGGAAGAGCGCCTGATCCGGCTGGATGCGGTTCTCAGAGATTTTGAACCGCTTTCGGTGGATTCCAATGTGGCTCTGCAGAGGCCATTTGACGAACCGAAGAAACGGGTCCGGCCTTACATGGCGGGCGAAGGGGACGAAACAGCCGCCAAAGGGATGATTGCTGTAAACTGGATGCTGGGCGAGACAAAGGATGTGGATACCAACTACGCCCTGCGCATCCTGGAGTACATTTTGCTGGGCATGCCCGCCTCTCCCCTCAGAAAAGCGCTCATTGACTCGGGGCTTGGAGAAGATCTGACGGGTGGCGGCCTGGAAACCGAATTACGCCAGATGTGCTTTTCAACCGGCCTTAAAGGGATCAAACCGGGTGATGCACAGAAAGTTGAAGATCTCATCCTTCAGACTCTGGGAACCCTTTCCCGGTCGGGCATCGATCCCCACACCGTGGAGGCGGCCCTGAACACCATTGAATTCCGCCTGCGGGAAAACAACACGGGCAGTTTTCCCCGGGGCCTTTCCCTGATGCTCAGGTCCCTCACCACCTGGCTTTACGGGGGAGATCCCCTGGAGCTGGTGGCCTTTGAAGGCCCCCTTGAACGGGTCAAAAATCAAATTGCCACCGTCCCCGGGTTTCTGGAAGATCTTATTGACGGCGCATTTATTTCAAATACCCATCGGTCCACCCTGGTTCTGGAGCCCGATCCAGACCTCAGAAAAAGGGAGGCGGATTCTGAAAGAAGTCGGCTGGATAAAGCCGGAAACAGCATGGATGAAACAGCGCTGGAAGCGGTCCGGGAAAATACCCTGGCCCTCAGGGCGCTGCAGGAAAAACCGGATTCTCCGGAAGCCCTGGCGACCATCCCGAGGTTGAACCGGGAAGATCTGGAACCGTACAACAAGACCATCCCCCTGTCCGAAATGGATGAAAAAGGTATTCCCATCCTCCATCACGAACTGTTTACCAATGGGATTGTTTATATGGATCTGGGCCTCAGCCTCCAGAATCTGCCTTCCGATTACGTTCCCTATATCCCGCTTCTGGGGCGGGCTTTTGTTGAAATGGGAACGGAAAAGGAAGATTTTGTATCGCTTACCCAGCGCATCAGCCGTAAAACAGGGGGAATCCATCCCGCACCCTTTACGTCGGATGTGCAGGGTGCCCATGGAAGTACGGCCTGGCTGTTCCTTCGGGGAAAAGCCATGGCCCACCAGACTGATGCGCTGGTTCAGATTCTGGAGGATGTGCTGCTCACAGTCACACTGGACAACCGGGAGCGTTTCAGACAAATGGCGATGGAGGAAAAAGCCCGTATTGAACAGAAATTGATCCCTGCGGGCCACCAGATGGTAAATCTGCGTCTCCGGTCCCATTTCTCCCAATCCCACTGGGCGTCTGAACAAATGGGGGGTATCAGCTATCTCTTTTTTGTGAGACAGCTGGTCCGAGACATTGAAAAAGACTGGGAAAAGGTTCTTGCCGTCTTGAAAGATATTCACCGCATACTGGTGAACCGGAAGACTGCCCTTGCCAATGTCACCGTAGACGCTTCGGGATGGATCGGGGTTGAGCCTCATTTAAGGGGATTGTTGCGTGCCCTGCCCCATGCGCCGGCTGTTGAATCCGGTTCTTCAAAAAAGGATTGGCCTGACGGAAACAATCCTCTCTTTGAAGGGATGACCATCCCTTCGCAGGTCAATTACGTGGGCAAAGGTGCGGATCTCACCCAATTGGGGTACGGATTTCACGGCTCTGCCCTGGCCATTACCCGTTATGTGCGAAACGCCTGGCTGTGGGACCGGGTCCGCGTGCAGGGAGGTGCCTATGGCGCCTTCTGCCTGCTGGACCGCACTTCCGGCATGTTGACCTTTGTCTCGTATCGGGATCCCAACCTGCTTCAAACCATTGATATATTCGACCGTTCCGCACGCTTCCTGGAAGAAGAGACCGTCACGGACGAGGAATTGACCAAGAGTATCATCGGCGCCATCGGGGATCTGGACAGCCACATGCTGCCGGATGCCAAGGGCTTTGTTTCCTTGATTCGTTATTTGACGAACGATACCGAAAGCTTGAGGCAGCAAATGCGGGAAGAACTCCTTGGAACCACAGCCGATGATTTCAAGGCCATGGGCCGGGTTCTGAGGGATGTGGCGGAAACGGGCGTTGTCAAAGTGCTGGGGTCTTCAACTGCCATGGAAGCGGTGGACAAAGAACGGCCGGGCTGGCTCAACCGTTTGAAAGTGCTCTAGAACAGGTCAGTGCACCGGGGTCAACCGGCCGTAATCCATTGAAAGGATGCGGTCGGCGATTTGACGAAGCCAGGTGAGTTGATGGCTGATGATGATCAACGTGGTACCCCACCGGTTCCGCGCATCCAGGGCGGCGTGCCGAATGAGGCCGGAGGTTTCGCGGTCTACACTGGCCGTCGGCTCATCCAGCAATAACACCTGGGGCTTGAGGACCAGCCGGGCGGCCAGGGCAACCCGCTGTGCTTCACCTCCGGACAGTTCCCGCCAGGATCTTTGGGCAAACCGTTTGGGATCCAGACCGACCTTTTCAAGAGCCCGGCTTACCTGTTGCCGGGTGTCGGATATCCCCCGAAGTTTCAATCCATAAGAAACGTTGGCCTGTACGGATCTTTTGAGCAGGTAGGGTTCCTGGCTCAACATGGTTACCTGGCGACGAAGGTCCAGCGGAACCTTGGTCAACGGTTGTCCCTGAAAAGTTATTTGGCCTGCTGCCGGTTTTTCCAAAAGGGCCAATATCCTCATCAGCGTGCTTTTTCCGGACCCGTTGGGGCCGATTAAGCCGGTAATGGTTCCAATCTGGATGTCCAGCCGATCCACATCCAAAACCGTACGATCCCCGTAAACCTGGGTGAGATTTTTCAAATGATAGAGTCGTTCTTTCATTGTCCTGATAACCGTTTCAAACCGGACATGGCCAGGTTGACCAGCAACGCCAGGGTGATGAGAATCAAACCCAGAGCGATGCCAACCGCGAACTGCCCCTTGCCGGTCTCCATGGCAATGGCGGTTGTGATGGTCCGGGTGTGCCATTTGATGTTGCCGCCGATCATCATGGAGATACCCACTTCGGATACGATCCGGCCGTAGGCGGCCGCTCCGGCCAAAGCCAGCGCAAACCGTGCCTCCCAAAGGGATGTCAGCAGCAATTGATGGGGTTCGGCCCCCAGGGTCAATAAGGTCTGTTTGAGTCGATGGTCAAGGTTTTCCACAGCGCTGGCGGTTAAGGCCACCACGATGGGAAGCCCCAGAATGGTCTGGCCAATGGCCATCCCCGGAATGGTAAACAACAACCCCAAATCCCCCAATGGTCCCCGGTGGCTCATGAAAGCGTAACAAAGCAGTCCAATGACCACCGTGGGCAGGGACAACATCGTATCCACCACCACCCGAATTGGCCGGGCCCCCGGAAAACGGGCGTAACCCAGGCAAAACCCCAGGGGTGCGCCAATGAGCATGCTGGCCCCCACGGAGAGACTGGAAGCAAAAACGGTTGTTTTTACGGCGGAATAGGTTTCCGGATTTCCCTGAAACAGTAGCTCAAAGGCCTGGATCAGCCCACTCAGGATATAGTCCATGGATTCAATAACTGCTTTTCGGAACGTTAAGTGTTGCGTTATCGGGCGTTGGGAATGAACAGTCTTTTGTTCATCAGTTTGAAATTGCCGATGAGTTTCTGAATGTCATCGGAAGTCATCCATTCGGCCAACCTTTTGGCCAGTCCGTATTTCGTATTGCTGCAATTGGCCGGATCCACGGCAATGAGACTGTACTGGTTAAAGAGCCCCGGATCACCTTCAACCAAAGCCACCAGGGGTGGATTGACGCCGTGATTTTCGGAGTATTTAATGAAGGTGCCGCGGTCGGTCATGGAGTAGGCGCCCTTTTCGGTGGCCACGTTGAGGGTGGCAATCATGCCCTGCCCCGTCTGGATATACCATTTTTGTTGGTCCGGCACGGCCATCCCAGCCTTTTTCCACAGGGAAATTTCCTTTTTATGGGTGCCGGAATTGTCCCCGCGACTCACAAAGGCCGCTTTTCCGGTGGCAAGCTTTTTTATGGCCTCGACCACGGAAGCACCTCTGAGTGCCACCGGATCATTCTTGGGACCGATGATAACGAAGTCATTGTACATTACCTGGGTTCTATCCCTTCCAAAACCGTCAGCCACATACTTTTTTTCCGCAGCCGGCGCATGTACCAGCAATACATCCACATCGCAGTTCTTTCCCATCTCCAGGGCTTTCCCGGTTCCAATGGCGGTCCATTTCAGTTCAATACCCGTATCCTTCTCAAATCGGGGGGCCAGAATGTCCATGAGACCTGTGTTGTCGGTGCTGGTGGTCGTGGCCAACATTACGCTGTCGGCTGCCCAGGCGCTCATTAACCCGGTCGTCAACAATAACAGCGCCGCCATCCACAAAATCAGGAATTTTTTTGCCATGTTTTTCCTTCCTGTAAATATCTCTCCATTCCTCTTCACAATTTCAGCTCCCTTTTCCGAAGGCACAGCGGGGATAGATGCATGTCCGGCAGTTCATGCACAGGCCCCCATGGCCCAGAAGGGCCAGGTCTTTTTCGGTGATGGTGTCGCCCGCGAGGACGCGGGGCAGGATCAGATCGAGGATGGTAATTTCGTGAAAAAGACCGCATGCGGGTGTTCCAAGAACCGGTACATCCTTGATATGGGCGACCATAAACATTGCGCCCGGGAGTACGGCCGAACCATACATCAATCGGTCGGCACCGGCCTCACGAACGCCTTCTCGGGTGACGTCATCCGGATCGACGGACATGCCTCCGGAAGTGATGATCAGATCAGCCCCACGGGCCAGCAACTCTTTGATGCCCGAGGCGATGGCTTCCTTGTCATCGGGGGTGAAGCACACATGAATGACTTCCGAACCCAGGGCTTCCAGTTTATTGCGGAGAATCGGTTCAAAACGGTCTTTCACGAGCCCGCTGAAGACTTCGTTTCCGGTGATGACAAAACCGGCGCTGGCACGGCGAAGGGGCTTTACAGAAGCGATGCCACCCGCATTTTCAGCCAGTTTGACGGCATGATGAATGATCGACTTTTTCACCACCAGCGGGATTGCCCGGGTGGCGGCCACAATTTCACCTTTCTTGACCAGGGTGTTGCTGTGGGTAGTGGCGCACATGACCTCCCGGATCATATTAAAGCGGGCAAGGGCTTCCACGTTAATTTTCAGAAGACCGTCTGATTTGGCCCGAATAACGATTTTGCCCTCATGGGGCGGTTCGAACCAGGATATCCCTTTACCGCAGAGTGCCCGGCCCATGCGTTCGGCGGCATCGTTTTCATGATATTCGTCTTCTTCGATGGAAATTTTATAGAAGTTTTCCTTGCCGAGCCTTTTGAAATGGGCGCAATCACATTCATGGATGACGTGCCCCTTTTTGAAGGCGGCGCCCTTGAACTGGCCCGGCCGTATTTCAGTCACATCATGACTCAATTTCTGGCCCACGGCTTCGGTAAAGGGGATTTTTTCAATCATGGGCTCTCTCTCACGGTAGCAAACTCATCTTGTTGGATCATAACCTTGCGGGTTCCCAATGGCAGAAAGTAGGTGTCCCCCGCACAAGGTTTGCAATAGCTCCGGCCGTCGGATATCACTTCCTTCCCGTCACGAACCGTTTCGCCACACGTTTCGCAAATGACCTTGCGTTTGGTGGGGCCGGGCAGGTCCAGGTTTTGAAGGTCGATTTTCACTTCCTCAATTTTGAACAGCTCGGATGTAGGCATCATACCGTAAGCATGAAGCTGGCGTTCCCGAACGTCCAGGATGTGGGGGGCATACTTTTTCGCCAGATCGCGGGAGTTTTCGGTGGCGCTGATGCGGTAAGCCTGCCAGGTCTCAAGGTTGAGAAAGGATGCGGCCATAATGCCGTTATCCACAAATTTAAGGGACCTGCGTCCCAGCTTGGTACCGGTGACAACCGCAATTGCATCACTGGCGCATCGATCGATTTCCACGAAAACAATGAGCTTTTTGATGTCTTTAAAGGGGTCCTCGATATGGATCAACCGGCAACCCAGCATGGCCATGCGGACGCCAATGACCTGGCCGGGGCAGAGGTGGCCGTGATGTTGAACGGAACGGTCCAGCAATGTTTCAAAATCTTCCATCTTTTCCCCTGCATTTCAAACACCGAATTCAAAGCGATCAGGGTTAGATCTAGCATATAGCTTGAAAACCGGCAACCGGAAAGACGATGGTTGTTTTGTGCAACGTTTCTTTCGTTGTTGACATATCCTACCCCTTTTTGTATTCTAACCCCCTAGAAAATGTCATAATATCAGGAAATCGTGATTGTCCTGCCTGGCGCAATTTTCTCCAGAAAGTATTGATTATTTGAACCTGTTAACTCCATGAAAGGAACATGAATTGTTATGAGACTCCATGAATATGAAGGGGCGGATATTTTTGAAAGCATGAAAATCCCGGTACCGAGACGAGATGTTGCGGAATCGGTGGAAGACGCCGCGCGTATCGGGGCGGAAATCGGATATCCGGTGATTCTCAAAGCCCAGGTCTTGGTGGGCGGGCGAGGTCTGGCCGGAGGGATTAAGATTGCTGAAACTCCGGAAGACCTAGAAGATTTGGCGGGCGAACTCTTTGGAAAAGAGATCAAAGGACTTAAAGTTCGCAAGATCCTCGTGAGCGAAAAGGCTGATATTGCACAGGAGTTGTATATCGGTATCACCATTGACGGATATTCGGGGAAACCCGTTGTGGTGGCCAGCACCGAGGGTGGTGTGCATATTGAAGCGGTGGCGGAAAAATCCCCTGACAAGATCGCCTCATTTCACGTGGATCCCATGTTCGGCGTTTACCCTTACCATGCGCGTAACCTTTTCAGGAAACTGGGTCTTTCCCAGCGCACCCTGATTGCGTGTGCGGATGTGACGGTGCAATTGTACAAAATTTTCAGCCGGCTTGAAGCGCTTCAAGTGGAAATCAATCCCCTGGCCGTATTGGCCAACGGCGGTGTTCTCGCCGTGGACTCCGTCCTGGAAATTGACAATTCCGCCCTGTCCAGGATCAAGCACCCCCTTCCCGATTACTGGCAACGCATTGAAAACTCCCTTGAACGCAAAGGCAAGGAAATCGGTGTGACCTATGTGGACCTGGACGGGGATATCGCGTTGATCAGTTCGGGGGCGGGGTTGGGCATGGCCAGTATGGACATTATCGGAAAGACCCTCAAGCCGGCCAATTTCCTTGAGACGGGTGGTGGCATCACCGCGGAACTGCTGTATAAATGCATGGATCTGGTCACCACCAAGAAAGGCATCAAAGGCCTGTTCATCAACATTTATGGCGGCATCAACCCCATTCACGAAGGCGCCAAAGGGGTGGTGCAATTCATCAAAGAAAACAATCTGCAAATTCCCATTGTGGCCAAGGCCCTGGGGAACCACCAGGAAGAAACATGGGAAATCCTGTCCTCAGGGGGGGTCCATGTGGTGACCGATGCGGCCACCGAGGTGGCGGTTGCGCGACTGGTGGAACTGGTCGCGCCATAGACCCTTGCCGACGCAGTGGTTGAATTTGTGATTGTGAGACCCGCTGGATCTAAACCAATAGACATGAAGAGGATTTAAAATGAGTATATTCATAGATGACCATACCCGGGTGATTGTTCAGGGAATTACGGGAAAAATCGGCAGTGTGCAGACGCGTTGGATGCTGGAATATGGAACGACCGTGGTGGGCGGCGTAACCCCCGGAAAGGGCGGCAAGACCGTTGAAGGTCTGCCGGTCTTCGACAGCGTGGCGGAGGCCGCAAAAGAAACCGGGGCCAACGCGTCCGTGTTTTTTGTTCCGGCCCCCTTTGTGCTGGACGCTTTTTATGAAACCGTGGATGCGGGGGTTGAGCTCATCGTCATTGTGCCGGAGCACGTACCGGTGCACGACGTCATGAAAATGCGGGCCTATTCGGAGGGTAAAAATATGGTCGCCCTGGGTCCCACCACGCCGGGGATCCTGGTTCCCGGAAAAGGGAAAATGGGTATTATGCCCGCGTCACTCTTTGCACCGGGGCGCGCCGGTATCATTTCACGCAGCGGCACCCTTTCCTACGAATTCGCCGGCATCCTGTCTGAAAAAAACGTCGGGCAGAGTACGGTGGTGGGCATGGGGGCTGACCCGGTGGTGTTGACCAATCTCTCCGATATCCTCAGGCGGTTTGAAAAGGATGATGACACCAAAGGGGTGATTATCGTAGGCGAAGTGGGCGGAGACCAGGAGGAGCAGGCGGCCGAATTTATTTCCACCCGCATGGAAAAGCCCGTTGCAGCCTACGTCGCGGGACGGTTTTCTCCCCAGGGAAAGCGCATGGGACATGCGGGGGCCATTGTTCGCGGTTCAGCGGGAACCGTGGAAGGAAAGTGCGAAGCCCTTCAGGCGGCTGGTGTGACCGTGCTGGATAGCCCCGTTGAAGTGGCGGACTGGGCCATTGCGAACGACCTTCAATAGCCGCAATCAAAATCTGCCGTTAGAACGAGACCACGATCTCATTGAACTTCTTTCTCCATTTTGCCGGGTGCAACTTCAGACCCGGCTTTATGGTGCCCACAGCCAGTAGGAGGGGAACCCAGAAGTTGTCAGGAATTTTGAACTCTTTTCGAACGGCTTCGTGATCAAAACCATCCATGGGATGTGTCTCCAAACCAAGGCTGGTGGCTGCGTACATCAGGCTCATGGCGAAAAAACCCGTATTTTTTGCGGCAAAAGCCAGATTCGCTTCAGGGCTCCAGTCATAGAGAGATTTGGTGGCATTCAGGAACCATTCCCGCTGTTCCAGTTTCATGGATCCGGATTTAAGCATTTCCTGCCAGTTTTTTTCAAAGGTGGGATGACCCTCCTGCCAGCCGGTTTTATCCGCAAGAACGATCAGAACCACAGGCGCTTCAACGACCTTGGGCTGATCCCAGGCCAGGGATTTGAGCTTTTCCTTTTCTTCCGGATTCCGAAGCACCATTAGATTCCATGGCTGCAGATTGAAACTGGAAGGGGTATTCGCTGCCAGTTCTACAATGCGCGTTAGTTGTTCTTCAGATACATCTTTGTCCGTATCGAAAAAATTTATGGCACGTCTCTTTTCACTTATTTCTTGAAAATCCATTGTGACTCCTTTCCAGACATGAATTGAATGAACTCAAACCGAAGGGAAGAAGGTGAGGAGAAGCAGTGTGGGGGTTTCCCCAGATGTTCCCACGCAGAGCGTGGGAACAAGGGTTAAGTGCGAAAAATATTATTTCTTCTTGAGATCTTTCAGCAGGCCTTCCAGATAGGTCTGTCTTTCCTGCCACATTTTGATGACCTGGTCCCGGGTCATCACGCGAACGGGACTACCGCTCCCCTTCATTTTCTTCAGGGTTTTCTTGTTGTTGAACATCTTGGGGAAAGCGTCCGCGCATTTGTTGATGATATCATCCGATACGCCTGCGGGAAATGCAACACCCCTGAAATTGACGCTGGAATCGTCCACATCAATTCCCTGCTCCTTGAAGGTTTTCACATCCGGCAGAAAACTGTTTCGTTCCAGATCCGCAACGCCTAGAATTTTCAGGCGATCCTTGTTCCGGAAGGCATCTGAAAGGTTGTTGAAACCGGCCTTCACTTTTCCGGCAATCACCGACTGCATGGCCGGCACGCCGCCCTTTTCGGGGATGTAGGTCATATTGACGCCCGTGGCTTTGGACAACTGCAGAAATGCAATGTGATGACCCACATAGAGGCCCGCGCCGCTCACGGTTACCTTGCGGGGATTCTTTTTGGCGTAATCCAGAAGATCCTGCACCGTGTTGAAAGGACTGTCTTTTCCCACAATCAATACCGCGGGATCGGCACCCCAGTTGGCGACGGGTGCAAAGGTTTTGATATTGTATTTGGTCTTGAAAACAATGGACTGAGCGATGAAATGGGGCACATTGTAGCTCAGCATGGTATATCCGTCTTTGGGTGCTTTCTGAGCGCACCAGTTCCACCCCACCTGTCCACCGGCGCCGGGTTTATTGATGATCACGATGGGTTGGCCCAGATACTCTTTTTTGCCAGCCATCATGGTGACAATACGAGCCTGAAAGTCCGTGGCACCGCCCGGTGAATAAGGCACAATCATGCTGACCGGGCTTTTGGGATACTCGGCTTGAACCGCCGAACCCAAACCGAAGATCATTACCGCCGCCATGAAGAAAACCATTCCAACCAAACCAAAGCTTCTCTTTTTCACCATTTTCTCCTCCCTCAAAAAATGAATTGATGAGGCACCTCCCTCATCTAAAAACGTCGAAAAGCCATTCTTTCCAACGTCAAGAACCTACATTAATACCCCTTTGGGGGTTTGAACCGCCAGAAGTACATTGAACAGCAGAAACAAAATGCCGGTGAATACAACGCCAACAATGACTCTCATGACAGCTGTTCGAGCCGTCAGATCGGCACTTCCCAGGATACACGTTACCAAAACAAAAAACAAGAAGGCCGAAAGATAGAATCCCAGGGTCTCCATGAAAATAAAATAAATGATGATCATGAAAAAACAGATCAAAAAACGACCGAAGGGAAAACCCGCGCCCTGGGAGCTTTTGGGTTGCCCCAAGAAGAGTGATTGAAGCAACAGCAGGGCCGACAAGACGCCCATGATGATAATGATCACCTTGGGAAAGTTTGCGGCCCGGGGGTCATCCATGCTACCCAGGGAAAGATACAGGCTGATAATCCCAACCAACAGGACCAGTGAAACAATCATATCTCTTTTCATACCGCAGCCTCCTTTGCCTTCCGGTACGCCCGGATCTCACCGTAGATGCTGTAACCGATGGACGCGACACAGAGCAGAATGATGATCATGTTCATGGAGCCCGTGAAAAAATAGGAAAACACGCCCACATCCGTATCAGCGATCAGTTTTCCTTTCAGAAAATTATCTTCGGCAATGGGCCCCAGGATAATCCCCAGCACCACCGGGGCCGGTGAAAAGCCGAACTTTCGACCGATATACATGAGTGTCCCCAGGGTAAACATGACGATCACGTCATCAAAACTGTTCTGAACGCTGTAGGTGCCGTAAACGGCCAGAATGGTCACAGCGGCAATCATAAACAGGTTGGGAACGCTCATGACCATATACGAATAGCGGGACAAGATAATACCGAACACGCACATGGCAATCTGCGCCAACACCAGGCTGGAAATAAATGTATAGGTCACTTCAGCGTGGCTGATGAAAAGATCAGGCCCGGGGAAAAGACCATGAATCAAAAGTCCGCCCAATAAAACCGCAGCCGTAGGGCTGCCGGGGATGCTCAGCGTGAGCAGCGGGATCAGGGACGGGCCCACCATGGCGTTGTTGGCCGACTCCGCAGCCGCCACCCCTTCCGGGTTGCCGGTGCCGAATGATTCGGGTTTTTTGGAAAACTTCTTGGCCTGGTCGTAGGCGATGAGCCCCGCCACCTGACCGCCGGCGCCGGGAATGATGCCGATAATGGAACCGACGATGGAGCCGATACTCAGGCTTTTCACCATTTTCAGGTTGTCGGCAATGGTTTTGAAAAGGATCCCTTTTTCCGGTTTGAAATCGGGCCGTTCCAATTTACTGCCCAGGCTTTCCACCAGTGCAAATACTTGTGGAATGGCAAAGAGACCGATCAATGCCGGAACAATGGCCACCCCGCCCGTCAACACATCATGATACACAAATCGGGGGGACCCCAGCAGGGGGCTGTAACCGATGGTGCTGATCAAAAGCCCGAACATGCCTCCCAGCAACCCCTTCAAAATGGATCCGGATGAAAGACCCGCCATGACGCTGATGCCGAAAATGGCGATCCAGAACATCTCTGATGGCCCGAATTTCAGCGCAATTTTGGCTAAGGGGGGCGTAAACAGGATCATGATCACCATGCCGATCAAACCGCCCACCAGTGAACTGATAAAACAAACATAAAGGGCAGTTTGGGATTTACCCTGCTGGGCCATGGGATGACCGTCCAGCAGGGTGGCAATGTTCGCTGGCGCACCGGGTATGTTAATGAGAATCGCTGAAATGGCGCCGCCAGCAACCGTTGCTGTGTAGACCGCGCCGAGCAGGATCAGACCCGTGGCGGGATCCATGTGGAACGTAAAAGGTACCAGGAGCGCAACGGCCATGGTAGGGCTGAGACCGGGGGTTGCCCCCAGAACGAGGCCGCCGATCACGCCCAGGATAAGGGTTAAAAGATTGGTAAAGGACAGTGCCTGTGGAAAATAATGTAAGAATTCTGCCATATGGGAAACCTCGTCTGTAAAACCGGGTTGGCCTGGGTAGCTTACAGAAAACTCAAAAAAATTAAAACAGCAAAAGGCCTAAGACTTCTAGCGAAAAATATCTTCGCCAAATGACTTACGCCTTTCACCATCATCGTTTACTGCTTTTTTCTCACCATCAGTAACCCGAAAAGCAATTTCTAAGGGACATTGAAATTCAGGTAAACAAAGGGATAAAACTTAAACAAGATCACGGACCTCCCTCAAGTTTCTGAATCAAATCGGGCAATTTCAGCCGTTGAATTTTCCCGGAGGGTCCCTTGGGCAACTCGTCCATGATCTTAATGGTCTTGGGGGTTTTAAATTTCCCCAGCAGCTCCAGGCAGTGGTCCAACAATTCCTGCTCGGTAATGTTGGAACCGGGCTGCAGGGTTACGCAAGCCAGAATTTCCTCACCATAGGTTTCATCGGGAATACCGACCGCCGCCGCATCCAATATGGCCGGGTGCTGGTAAAGGGCCTCATCAATCTCTTTGGGCGCAATATTCTCGCCCCCCTTGATAATGAGCTCCTTGATCCGGCCGGTCACAAAGACGAACCCGTCTTCGTCCATATAGCCCAGATCTCCGGTATGAAGCCATCCATCCGGTTCAATGGTTTGTGCCGTGATATCGGGCGCTTTGTAATATTCCTTCATCACGTTGTCGCCTTTGATCATGATTTCGCCCTGCTCTCCCCGCGGGAGTTCCACGCCCTTTTCGTCGATAATTTTGGCGGTGTTCCCCACGGCGGGTCCCGGCGACCCATACTTGCGCAACTTCGGATCCATGGGGTTACTGAAAACAGGCGCTGCTGTTTCGGTAAGGCCCATGGTTTCCACAATGGAGATGCCGAATTTCTTTTCGAAGGTTTTGTGTAGCGACGGCGGCAGGGCGGAAGAAGCGGACCGGCCGAAACGGACCTGATCCACGTTGAAATTCTTTCCTTCCA
>Ga0233431_1004501_pt1 | contig 14877 bp, 9 predicted proteins | sample SI_118_April2016_FD_179867 | JGI IMG/M metagenome (GOLD analysis project Ga0233431, IMG submission 179867) | Seawater microbial communities from Saanich Inlet, British Columbia, Canada - SI_118_April2016_200_MG | ecosystem: Environmental > Aquatic > Marine > Inlet | place: Canada: British...
AAAATGTCCTTGCTGTTCAGGTACATAAAAAAATATTATCTCTCTCCACGTCGGTTATTCCATATATGACTCTCGGAATGTTCCATCCTCCTGAAAATCCTACCGGAGTACCCGGGTATCTTGATTTTTCTATCCGTAATTTCAATCTGCATTCAAATTTCAAAATCAGCTCCGATGGTGAGCCGCTTGTATTGACCGATCCGGATGGCGCTCTCAGCGACAGTGTTTATGCAAATATTGGGGAAACCGATATCTCTTTTGGGAGAATGTCCGACGGCAATGAGAAATGGGTACTTTTCTTTGATTCTACACCGGGCGAAAGTAATACAACAGAGGGGTATCAGGGAGTTACCGATACTCTTGTTGAAATGTCGCTGCCCGGCGGATTCTACGACGGTAGTATTGCTGTAGAATTGACAACTGCATCCCCAATGTCTGAGATTCGATATACGCTTGACAGTACAGAACCAATTGCCTCATCCCCGTTATACTCGTACGGCTTAACGGTCTCCTCAACAACCGTTATACGGGCACGGGCGTTTGAACCGGGAAAGCTTCCGGGCGAGATCAACACCGCAACCTATATAGTGAACGATGACCATCCCGAAACGGACGTTGCCGAATATTTTATCACATGCAAGTCTGAGGATTTCGATTATCTCTATGCTAATTACGAAGAAAACACCTATGTGCCAGTCACAATAACATATAAAGGGAAATTGTGGTCTCAAGTCGGAATGCGGATCCGCGGGGATGATTCACGGCAATTACCAAAAAAGTCGCTTAAATTGAAATTCTCGGGCGAGCCGTTTCAATTTGGCAGTGATATGCTGAATTTCAATGCGGAGTATTACGATAGAAGCTATATAAGTCAATACTTAACCAGCAGGTTAATGCGCGAATCGGGACACCCTGTATTTAAGTCGGAACATGCTCGAGTCTATTTGAACGGAAAGTATCTCGGCCTCTATTTAAGAATCGAAAATATTGACGAGTATTTCCTCGAGGCCAATAATCTCGATCCCGAGGGCAATCTCTATAAGGCAACCGTGGACCGTGCCTGCCTCGGTGTTTACGATATCCCCGATTCGGTTTGGGAGAAAAAAACTAACGCCGATGAGGGTATTACCGACCTGCTGGATTTGATTGACAGGATAAACACTGTCCCCGATAAAGACTATTTCGCTTTTGCGAATGAACATCTTGATTATGAAAAGATGGTCAATATGGTCTCGCTCCATATTCTTTTCGCGCACGGCAGCACATACTATCATAATTATTTCATGTATCACGATATCCACGGCACAGGCAAATGGATGATGTTTCCCTGGGACATGGATAAAACTTTCGGGCAAAACTATACCTATCATTATCCTTATCAAAGAAGTTCGCCCTCTTTTTATCCCGACAATCCGTTTCATGAACGGGCTGTATTAAACGAAACGATTTTAAACGATATTCGCGCACGGATCAATGAATTCTCAGAAACAATATTTGATAAAGACTATCTGTATGGGATTATTGACAGTCTTCATACGGTTCTTGAATCCTCGGTTCGGGAAGATATTACGGACGCTATTAATGATATTGGTACCTGGAATGCTGAGCTCGATGACAGAAGGGAATATGCAGAAAAAAGAATTGACAACTTAAATAACCAGTTTGAGAATTTTCCGCGCCCTTTCAGAGTCGAACCAACACCTGAAATAGTTACGGAAACGCCCACACTGGTATGGCATCCGTCACGTGATCCGAACGGCGATCCGATTACATATATAGTCAAATACAGCCATAACAGCGATTTATATACGGATATTACTGTCGTCAAAGGTATAGCCGATACCACATACACGTTTCCGAATGAACTCGAGCCGGGGACATATTACTGGAAAATTGTGGCTGAAGATGGAAATAAAATTTTTACTCGGGATTATAATTCTTGGGATGATGAATCATTCTTGTGCGAGGGTTTTAATTCAGTGAATGTTTTCACAATAGTGGAAAAAAGCATTATTCCCGCCTCCATTGACGGAGATGTCGTGCTAACACAAGCATCCTCGCCGTACTACGTGAATGAGAATGCAACAGTTAAGCCAGGCGGATCGCTAACAGTTGAGCCGGGTGTGGAAATAATACTGTCCGAGGCAGTTAATGTGTATGTACACGGAACAATAAGCATGAACGGCTCATTTGGTGATCCGATCATTGTTCAGTCTTCGTCCGAGAGCACCCGCTGGGGGGCGATCTGCATTGAAAATGCCCCGGGAATTTCAACGTTTTCGCATGTCGTGATTTCAGATGCATCTTCCGGACCGGATTATTGGAGATATAGGGCGGCAGTATCCGGAGAGTCCTCCCGTCTTGTACTGGAAAACGTACGTTTTGAAAATAATCTTGACTGTATTGCCACAGAATCAGGCAGCCTGTCGGTACGTAATTGCGTGTTCGCGGAGTCGAACAAACTGCAGCATGTACATGTAGACGGCGGAACCGCAATCGTTGAAAATTCGGAATTCCACAGTAATTTTGAAGGTGATTCGATTGATATGAACGGTGTTATCGACGGCAGTGTCAGCAACAATCTGTTCGTTTCCATAAAAGACGACGGAATCGACATAGGCAGCAGGTCAGTTAACATGACAATCACCGGCAACAGAATTTACGGCTGCGCCGATAAAGGAATTTCAATCGGAGAAAATTCATACGGTATCGATATATCCCGAAATATTATTACCGATTCATTGATAGGAATCGCGGTCAAAGACAGCTCAACCGCCGTTATCGACCATAACACTCTCTATAATAACGACACGTCGATTTCATTGTATAGCAAGGACACACCGTACGGTGGTGATGTAATTGTCACAAATTCAATTATATCACAATCGGTCACGGCAGCCCTGTCGGCTGACGAAAAATCAACGATAACGGTTTCATATTCGCTCTCTGATGGTGAACAACTTCCCGGAACCGGAAATCTTTTTGCCTCTCCGGATTTTTATTCGCCGGGAAATAATGATTTCAGGCTTAAAAGTTCCTCTCTCGCCATCGATAGCGGAAATCCCGAAAACAATCCCGACATTGACGGCAGCAGAAACGATATGGGCGCAGTACCGTATATGGACAGCGAATTATCAATCGTAATAAATGAAATAAATTACAATTCCTCGAATGATTTCAACACTGGCGACTGGATTGAGATTTATAACTCCGGCGAATGCAGCGTTGAGCTTACGGGATGGGTTATAAAAGACGGAAACGACAACAATACGTTTGAATTCCCCGAAAACACTAATATTGGCTCAGATGAATATTTGGTGATTTGCCGTAATGATTTGCTTTTTGGCAAATTTTATCCGGAGATAAAAAATCATATCGGAGATTTGGGATTCGGTTTTGACAGTGGAAGCGAATTGATCCGGCTTCTGAATTCCGGGAACGTCATTGTCGATTCGCTTACGTATTTTGATTCTTCCCCGTGGCCGGTCGAACCAGACGGCGGCGGTTCGACGCTTGCACTCAAAAATCCTCTTGAAAGCAATAACCGGCCTGAAAACTGGGCTGCGTCCGCAGGACATGGTTCACCCGGAGAGGTAAACGACATGTTCAGTGGAATTCATGAAACCACCGAATCCGAAACACTGACCGCATTCGTGCTTGGTCAGAATTATCCCAATCCATTCAATCCGATGACTACCATTCCGTTTAAATTACCGAAATCGTGCAGGGTGATGATACATATTTATTCGATTACTGGACAGAGGATTGCGAACGTTTTGGACGTCACATTGCCCGCGGGAAATCATCAGGCTGTGTTCAACGCGGATCATCTCCCGAGTGGGATGTATTTTTATCGGATCGAGTCGGACGGGTTCAGGGAGACGAAATCCATGCTGTTTTTGAAATAAGGGGGAAATGGGCAGATCCATGAGTAAAAGTTATCTGGATTTCTCTAAGGTAGGGATGAAAACATATGTGACAAACAGGAAACTTGAAGGTGCGAGTAAGAGTTCTGTTAATCGTGAAATCTCTTTTGTTAAAAGTGTTCTTAACAGAGGTGTAGAATGGGGATACATATAAAGGCGTAATAATTTTAGTACCAGAACAGATTAATTGATAATATTTATATTGTTTTATGATATAAAAAAGTGTCAAGTGAAATTGATAATATTTTTGCATATTTGAGGTAATAAGTGTAAAGTAATTGATGTGTAAAAATTTGACAAATATCACAAAAAAGTGTCAAGTAAGTCAGTTTCAGGAGTGATGGAAAAATTCGCATTTAATTTGTCCTGACCTAATATTTATTGCGTCCTTATATAGATAGGTCAATTGTTTGGACAAGAGGATTCAAAACAGCTGACAAGTATATTACCTACGATAGGATGTCGTATGGCGGAGCATTGGAAGTAATCCCGAGGATAGAACTAAGCACAAAAGAAGAAGACTCCAGCAGATGTATTGCTGAAGTCATTTGACACAAACTGACACAAATCTGAGCAGAACCTCATGCTTTTGTGTCAGAAATTTCTGTAAACACCTGATTTTAATGGTCGGGGTGGAGAGATTTGAACTCTCGGCCTCATGCTCCCGAAGCATGCGCGCTAGCCTGGCTGCGCTACACCCCGCTCCTATTAAAATAACACTTTTACGACTAAAAATCCAACTATAATTAAAACAATTACTAAAATTGATAACAAATTAAAGTATTTATCGATAAATCCCTTGATCCCCTCGCCGAATTTCATAATAAGCGCGGAGACGAGAAAGAATCGTGCGCCCCGCGAAACCGCCGAGACAATCACGAATGCGAGAAGGTTCATCTCGAATGCTCCCGCGGAAATGGTAAACACTTTATACGGTATCGGGGTGAATCCCGCAACGCCGACAAACCAAACGCCGCGTTTGATATACCACTGTCTGACCAGTTCAAATTGATCCATCACGCCGTAGAAATCAAGGATTTTTAATCCGATCAGGTCAAAAAAGAACAGCCCGATATAATATCCGATAATACCGCCGATAACCGAACCGATCGTGCAAATCATCGCAAACCTGAGCGCTTTCGAGGTCGCTCCTATCGCAAGCGCAATAAGAAGCACATCCGGCGGGATCGGAAAAAACGACGATTCGGCGACAGCCATGAGAAATAACGCGACAGTACCGTAGGGAGTGCTTGCCCAGTGAAGGACCCAGTCATAGGCTTTTCTATGAATGGCGCGCTCACTCATTGTCCCACCCCTGTTTGCCGATAAGCGGAACGAACGTACAGCCGGTAATTTCCCGTTTCTCTATTATGTTCTCACCTTTTTCAATGATCTGCATCCGCTGGGATGATCTGTCGCCGACAGGTATGACAAGTTTTCCGCCGACATTAAGCTGTGCGATCAGATCCTCCGGAACCGCAGGCGCTCCCGCGGTAACGATAATACCGTCATAGGGAGATTCTTCCTGCCAGCCCGTCGTCCCGTCGCCGACTTTAAATTTTATGCCGGTAATTCCGAGGCTTTTGACGACCGACTCTGCATTGAGGGATAATTCGGCGTGACGTTCGACCGTGAACACCGTGCAGCCCATAACAGCGAGAACCGCGGCCTGATATCCCGATCCGGTGCCAATCTCGAGAACCCTGCTCCCCTCGCCGACTCCAAGTTCCCGGCTCATAAGCGCAACAATGTACGGCTGTGAGATTGTCTGGTCATCTCCGATGGGAAGCGGATAGTCTCCGTATGCTCTCGGCCAGAATGCCTGATCTACGAACAGATGACGCGGCACCGAACCCATTGCGGTTAAAACACGCTCATCTTTGATCCCGCGATTTATGATCTGCTCTTTCAGCATCCGGGTTCTTGAGACTTCATAATCCACCTATACAACGCTCCCCGAAATATCAATATACGTTTTATACTGTAACAAAATCTTAACGGCAGCTCCGAATCATATGCCGTTTAAAATTTCCATTCCGCAACAACGCCGAGAAAATCAGCGGCGGTCATATTCAGCTGAAGCGGCGAGACCGACACGTTCCCGCGCTCTATAGCGGCGAAATCACAATTGCCGTCACCCTCCCACTTTTCAACCTGACCGGCGATCCAATAGTATGGTTTCCCGCGGGGATCAATCTTTTCGACAATGACCTCGCGATACGATCTCCGCCCGAGAGAGGTGACCTCAAAGCTTTTCCCGGACCATTCGCCCGGAATATTCACATTGAGAAAAATTCCGCTCGGCAGCGTATTGTTCATAACGGTTTTGATAATTCGAACCGCAATGTCGGCCGCAACATCTAGATCGGTATTCTCCGGCTCGACAAGAGAAAACGCCACAGAAGGAACACCGAGAATCGCCGCTTCCGCAGCCCCTGCGACAGTGCCCGAATAAATGACATCGTCACCGAGATTCGCGCCTTTGTTTATTCCCGATATCACTAGATCGGGTGTCCGGTCGAGAAGCCCTTTGAGTGAAAGCATCACACAATCGGTGGGAGTGCCGTCGACAGACATGGTGTGTTCGTCTATCTTATTCACACGGAGCGGGCGGTTCAATGTGAGCGCATGGCTCACAGCGCTTTGTTCGCTGTCGGGAGCAACCATAATGGTGTCCCATAAACGGCCCACACTGTCTCTGAGGACCTGTATACCATTATCAAGAATACCGTCATCATTCGTAATCAAAACAAGCTTTTTCATAATGTATCCCCGAAAAATCTATGTTGCCGGATGATTGTTACGGTAATAAACCGGGACAGTTGCTCATATCCCGAATTTCTTTCCCGAATTTCCAATGAACGTTGAATTTCACTTCATAAAGTCAAATGAGCAGATTTAAAAGTCTGCTCATTTGAAAAATTACATGGTCGGGGTGACTGGATTTGAACCAGCGGCCCCCAGCCCCCCATGCTGGTGCGCTACCGGACTGCGCCACACCCCGACTGTAATAAACGTTCACCCGAAAAAAATGGTGGGCAATGCGCGATTTGAACGCGCGACCTTTGGCTTCGGAGGCCAACGCTCTATCCAGCTGAGCTAATTGCCCGAAAGCCAGCAACAAAGTGCTATTTATTACTTATTTTTTCTTCTTATGTCTGTCTTTTCTCAGACGTTTTTTTCTTTTATGCGTAGCGATCTTATGACGTTTACGCTTTCTTCCACAAGGCACAATGGCCTCCTTTCTTAGTGTATGTAATACAGAATGCTAAAAAATATTTTTAATTTCTCTTGACGGCTTAAAGACCGGTAATTTGCGGGCGGGAATCTTAACTTCCTCGCCTGTTCTCGGGTTTCTCGCTGTTCTCGGCGCTCGTTCAACAACATTGAATGTGCCGAATCCTCTGATCTCCAGAGGATCTTCGCTTTTCAGCGCATGCTTTACAGAATCCAAAAAGCCCTCGACAACTTCTCTCACATCAACTTTGCTCAATCCCGTTTGAGATGAAACTCTTGCGATGATGTCTGCCTTTGTCATTCATAACTCCTTTCGGAAGTTAACTTTATATATATTAAGTTATTGAATTCACATCGGCCGGCAGCCGGATATAATCAGAATCCCTCAGCAATAAACTCTTTGCCGTCTGCATTCGGCTTAAACACAAAGTATTTCTCTAAAACAGGCGCCCGATCGGATCATTAATTAACCTTCCCAAAATAATCCGCCGGATCGGTAATACAGTCAAATCTCAAAATTCCATCAAATATGCAATTCGGGGAACTTTATTATCAAATCCGAGTGAAAAATAATCATTCTTGAAATCCATGAACATCTCGCGGAACGAGTCACGCGTCTCCTTGTGAACCGGAGGATCCTCGCCAAGCTCAACCATTTCACCCGCAAGATCTATAGCGGACTGATAGGTCCCGAGAAGATCGACAAGCCCGTTCTTCTGCGCCTGACGTCCGGTATACACACGGCCGTCCGCAAGTGTGCGAACCGAGTCGAGGTCCATATCGCGTCCCTCGGCAACCGCTGTTATGAACTGATCGTAGGTGTCCATGACAATTTCGTCGATAACAGATTTTTCCTCGTCTGTCATCGTTCTCGTGGGAGAACCGGTATCTTTGAATTTACCGGATTTCCTTATATTGAAATTCACGCCGATCATATCATACAGGCCGGAAAAATCCGGAAATGTCGCGATAACCCCTATACTTCCGGTGATTGTTCCGGGAGTCGCGACGATACTGTCGCATGCCGCGGCGATATAATACCCTCCGCTCGCCGAAACAGCTCCCATGGACGCGACAACAATCTTGCCCGCCCTGCGAGCTTTTTTCACCGTTTCATAGATTTCCTGTGTGGCAGAAACACCGCCGCCGGGAGTATTGAGCCGTATGACAATGGCGGGAATATTTTCATCTTTGATATATTTTTCGAGCTTCTCGACAACATACTCGGGAGAAAATATCGCACCGCTTACCTCAATAACCGCAACACTTTTTTCGGTCAGCTGAAGACCGGTGGACGACAGCGACGCGACCAATATAAGCGCGACAATCATAATGACTGCAAAAACAGATAATAACGTCAGCCCGAGAAACAAATCCCTGCGGTGTATCATATTCCATGCCCCACAATAAGTTAAGATAGATAATATAATTTTTATTCAAATGAAAGTCAATAAGAAATACCTCCATTTTGTTTTCACCGGCCATTTTCATGCTCCCAATCATACAAATTAATGATTGCGCACAGCACTTCATCATAGTATATTTTTTTCTTTCATTATTTGGCGAATCACTCAAAGCCATGAATAAAAATAAGTTGCGCAGCCTCCATATATCAAACAAAAAAAACCGAAGGTACTCAATGACGATCGCAAAAACAGCTCATACGCATTCTCTTGTTATTTTCATTCTCTTTTCAGTCATTTTCACAGTCAACGCGGAAGCACAGATCAACGCGGTTTACACTGACACACCTATCAGACTGGACGGCTTTCTCAACGAACCGGCATGGGAAGCAATCGAGCCGATTACTGATTTCATACAGCGCGAACTGATCGAGGGCGCACCTGTCAGCGAGCGAACAGAGCTTCGGATCATGCACGACCGTGATAATCTCTACATCGGAGTGATCTGTTATGACCGCGAACCGGAAAAGATCATTCACAAGGAACTGCTTTGGGATTCGGGTTTATTGGGCGATGATTACATAACGTTCATTCTCGATACATATAATGATAAACGCACCGGATATTATTTCTCTGTCAATCCCAACGGCGCAACCTATGACGGCACGTTCGAAACAGGCGACGCCTATGCGAACGGTAATTGGGACGGTATATGGGACACACGGGCCCGTATAACGGATACCGGATGGTCATGCGAAATTATTATGCCGTTCAAGACTCTGAAATTCCCCGCGACAGACATTCAGTCATGGGGATTTAATTTCAGACGGAAGATCCGAAGAAAGAACGAGTTGTCTCTCTGGCGCGCATGGAAACGGAACGAAGGCATTATGCAGTTGTCGAAAGCCGGAACGCTCCATATCGACGGGGCAGTGGATAACGGTATCCAGCTCGACACAAAACCGTATCTCCTTTCTGGTGCGAACAAAGAGGCAAATAAAGATATAGACAATACGCTCAAATACGGGCTCGATCTCAGATACGGATTAACCTCCAACACCACGCTCGATCTTACGACCAAAACGGATTTTGCCCAGATCGAAAGCGATAAGGATGTCATCAATTTAACCCGGTACAGTCTCCGGTATCCCGAAAAGCGCGAATTTTTCCTTGAGAACGCAGAGCTGTTTGCGTTTTCGCAGGGCATGACAAATCTTTTCTACTCGAGGCGCATCGGAATTTCCGAGGACCGCATGGCCATACCCATACTCGGAGGCGCGAAACTGGCGCAGAAATCGGGTTCGTTCAACATGGGGATCATGACCATGCAGACCGAGGAATCAGGCGGCACTCCCTCGACAAATTATTCAGTTGTCAGGGTGAAAAAAGACCTTTGGGAGCAGTCGCATATCGGTTTTATCGGAACAAGTGTTCTCGATGCGGACGGACATGACAATCAGGTGTACGGAGCCGATTTCGTGTACCGGACGAATTCGTTCCTCGGGGACAGGAATTTCGAGGTGCAAAGTTATCTCACCGGCTCTGTCACGGACGGCAGAGCTCATGAAAATATGGCGGGGCGAATATTTATTCATTACCCCGACGATCTGATGGATACGTTTTTCGTGTATCACGCGATCGGAAACAAGTTCAATCCCGAGCTTGGATTTATAAGCGGCAAGGATCCCGGCGTCCAGCAATATATGTATGTGTTTGATTTCACTCCGAGAACTTCGATCCCGGGGATAAAGAAATTAACGTTTCAACCGCTCTATTTCAACTATTACGCCGACACGAGAAACGAGCTGATATCGAGAACAGTCAAATTCTCGCCATTCGGATTTATCACCGATGCCGACGACAGATTCGATGTCTCCATTCAGAATTCATTCGATCTCGTGGACGAGGCATACGGTTCTTTATACGGCAGTGTCATTCCCCTCGGCGGGCATGAATGGTGGTCGTACTCCGCAAGCGGCCGGTCAAGCCAAAGCCGACCGGTAGCATTCAGCCTAAGCACCGGATTGGGGGATTTTTATAACGGCACACGAGAGAATTTAAGTACGGCGCTGACGTTAAAAGCCAACATGCACTATTCTATTTCCGCAGATATGCGGTATAACAATATCACTGTCGACGGCACAAAATTGATCACACGGGAATACGGCAGCAGGCTGATCGTAAATTTCACCTCGCGGATTTCGGCAAACACGTTCCTCCAATACAACAACGAGACCGAAAAAGTGAACATGAATTTCCGGTTCCATTATATCCCGAAGATCGGCAGCGATATCTATATCGTATATAATCATCTGATGGACGAGAACGACCGGTTCAGAACGCTCCAGAATGCCGGTATGCTCAAAATCAATATCACCTACCGCATTTAGGGGTCTGCGACCCGGGCTAATGTCTGATGTATATTTGCAGTTTGCACACACAAGGATGCTGCGCGACCTTACGCTGATTTTGCGGAATCATTCGGACCTGCACCCCAGGCGCTATGTCCAGGAAATGTTAGCCGCCTACTCTATCTTCTCAACGCCTTTTATCCCTGAATTCACACCGGACGCCTGCACCTCCCCAAGCTCATTCCCGCGCACCGAAACACCGCGTATATCGGCGCCCTGCACATTATGCACAATTAACTGCGGGGCATCGGTTTTCGGGTAAATTGACGCGCCCTCGATCGTGAGGTTCCTGACATCCTGAAACACATATGCCGGACGAAAATCATCCTCCAGCACACGCATCCTGACATTTTTCATGGTAAGGCCGTCGACAAACCGGACATACAGCGCCCAGGACGGCAGCTCTTTCCATATGCTGAACTCGGGGTATCTGAACATGAATCCCGGATTCGGCGGCAAGCCGTTTCCGTAATATCTGCTCGGGTGCTCCTCGATCTCGTCGAGACGGTTGAGCGGCTGCCACGAATAGGCTTTGTTGGCGCGGCCGGGATAGGTGATCTCGATATCCTCGAGGGTAATGTTCTCAACGGTATGCCCGGAAAATCCGGTGATCGAGGCCGGAAACGGATTGTGGAAATACGGAATTACCGGACCGCGCAGAGGATAGTCGAGGTCCGGCTGGCCGAATGGGATCTCTGCTTTGAGGTTTTTGATTGTAATGTTCCTGACCGCTCCCGGTTCACCGTCAACGTTACGGTGCCCGAGGCGGATAAAAAGAGCGTTCCCGGTGTTCTTTGCAGTGATATTTGTCGCGGTGACACCGTCTATGGTGCCGCCGTCAACAGCTTCGAGCGCCAGTGCCGAGCGGTAGGTATCAAATACAGTTATATTCTCGATGGTCACATTCCTGAATCCTCCCCGAGAGGCAGTCCCGAACTTGATCGCGCTCGCACTCGACCGCACGGTGCAGTTGCCGATATAGACATTCTCGCAGAACGAGTCCGCGTTATGGGATTTCAGACATATACCGTCGTCGGCAGAGTTGACATAACAGTTGGTGATGCGGACATTTTTGCAATCGCCGATATCCATCCCGTCGTTGTTCCAATACGCGTTGCTGTCCACAGTGACATTGTCGATCACAAGGCCGTCGCATTGTTCATAGGTCTGCACCCAGCACGCGGCATTTTTCAGGGTCACATCCGCAACTTTCACATTCGTGCAGTGAATGAATTCGATAAGCTGGGGACGGTGCACTTCCGAAAGCCGTTTGTTTGTATGATCGAACCGCGCGCCGGGCATTTTCCCGTCAAGGTACAGCTCCAAAAGCCCGAGAGCGACTTCACCTCCGCGACCGTCCATGGTTCCTTCACCGGTGACCGCGATATTATCCTGACCGGAGGCAATGACAAGCCCTACCCAGCGGCCGTTCCCGTAATAGTCGTCCTTCTCAAGGCTTCCGAGAAGTACCGCGTCACGGTCGAGATGAAGTTCCACACCGCTTTTTAGATTGATCGTTCCGGTCACGAATGTACCGGCCGGCACAATGATCCTCCCGCCGCCGCCGCTGCTGACTTTTTCAATAAGCGCCTGAATTGCTTTCGAATTCACCGTGATCCCGTCCGCCACAGCGCCGTGATCGGTGATGACATAATCTAACGCCAGCGCCTGCATGCTGAAAGTGCAGGCCAGTACGACGGTTAGCAAAGTTATGTGCGATTTATTCATGGTTTCTCCCGCGTGTGTTTGCCGCGCATTAATACATGCGCCTGTTTTGTATTAAGTTATAATCTTTTCCATAATCCTTAATGCAAAATTTTCGCATGATTATCCTGTCAATTCCATAATATTTCTTTTCATCATTTTAAACAAGCATTTAATTGCTTCCACCTGAAAAACAAGGTGATCCCACCCCATCAGCGTTAAGTGGGCAATCTGCAAACATCTCCCAGACTTTAGCCTGGGGATGCAATCCCCCCCTTGACTTCATAAGCGTAATACGTTATATATTGAAATTGATTTTTACGGTGATCTTTACTGGTAAGAAGTGCGCAAAACAAGTTAACAGCCTCTAATTAATATAAGGACTCCTCCCGATGATTGCACATGTTAAAACACCCATTCCGGGGCCGAATTCGGAAAAATACAAAGCGCTATCGAAAAAATATGAATCACGGTGTCTCACACCGCAGGCGCCCATCGTTTGGGATCATGCCGAGGGAGTGACAGTAACCGATGTGGACGGCAACCGCTTCATCGACTGGACAAGCGGCGTGCTTGTCACCAATGTCGGGCATTCTCATCCGAGGCTTGCCGAAGCGGTCGCATTGCAGGCAAAACGCCTCCTGAACTGTTATGATTTCCCCACTATCGAGCGTGTTACGCTTGCCGAGCGGATGGTGAATCTTGCGCCCGATAATCTCGACAAGGCATTTTTCGCCACCGTGGGATCCGAGGCTGTCGATTCGGCGGTCAGAGTGGCGAAGCGATACACCGGAAATTTCGAGGTTATTTCATTCTACGGCGGTTTCCACGGCAGAACTGTCGGCTCCATGAGCCTCGCAGGAAAGATGTCCTCAAAGAAAAAATTCGGGCCGGTGGTCCCGGGAGTGATCCAGGTGCCGTTCCCCGATCCGTACAGAAACCCGTTCGGATCGAACAGCGCGGATGTGGGCGCTCAGTGTCTCGAATTTCTTGATACCGCGGTAAGTGCGCAGTCGACAGGATCGATCGCCGCGATGATCGTCGAGCCGTATCAGGGTGCGGCAGGGTTCATTTTCCCGCCGGACGGATATCTTGGCGCACTTGAGAAATGGTGCAGTGATAACGGCATAGTGTTCATTCTCGACGAGGTTCAGGCATCTTTCGGGCGGACGGGTAAATTTCTCGCGCTCGAATGGGAGGATCTGCGGCCGAATCTTGTGTGTATCGGTAAAGGCATCGGCTCGGGAATGCCGATTTCCTGCCTGCTTGCGGAATCCAGAATCATGGATTCGCTCGAGGAAGGAGACATGAGCTCAACCTGGGGAGGAAATCCCATCTGCTGCGCGGCTTCCCACGCCATCCTCGACATTTTCGAGGATGAAAAGCTGGTCGAAAATTCCCTTTCGATGGGCAAATACATGAAATCACGACTCAAAGCCATGAAAGAGAAATGCCCGTACCTCGGCGATGTCCGCGGACGGGGACTTGTTATCGGGCTCGACATTGTCAAAGACAAAAAAACAAAAGAACGCGATCCCGAAACAACCCGGAAGATCATCGACGAATGCTGCCGCAGCGGGCTCATTATCGGCGCGGTATCGGGAAATGTGATCCGTGTCGCTCCCCCGCTGGTGATTACGAAAGACGAGGCGGACGAGAGCCTCGGCATTATGGAAAAAGTATTAACAAAGCTAAAATAAACGATCGAAACCATGACAGATAAAAATACGATTATCAAAACATGTGCCGGCCTTCTCGACGAAACCACCGCGTTTCTCGACACACTTATAAGGTTCGACTCTATCTCCGGCTATGAAAATGACGCGATGAACTGGATTCATGAGCAGTTCGCAGGAATTTCAGATGTGTGCGAACTCGTTCCGGTTTCCGAGGATATTACGGCCGATCCGGATTATTCGTTCCGGCTCGACGACCGCCCGTATGAGGGACGCCCGAATGTGAGAGCGGTTCTCAAAGGCGACGGCACCGGAAAAAACGTGGTGTTCAACGGGCATATCGATGTTGTGCCTCCCTCCACAGATCAGACCCGCCCGTTCGATCCGTATGTGGAGGACGGTGTCATGTACGGCCGCGGCACCTGCGACGACAAAGGGCAAATCGCGGTCATGTGGACCGTTTTCAAAGCGATGAAACAGCTCGGAATCAAACCGAAAGGCGATGTGATCTTTCACATCG